>WNGE01003042.1_pt1 | contig 26567 bp, 23 predicted proteins | sample 5400651 | NCBI WGS metagenome assembly WNGE01 (sample SAMN13153370, study PRJNA577476) | soil metagenome | isolation source: 60 cm soil or saprolite under grassland replicate 2 | place: USA:California | collected 2016-06-15 | reverse complement strand
CCGGGTCTGTGGCGATCGCGGGCTCGAAGCGCTCGGCCCGCGCAGCCAGGGCGCGGGTCGCGGCGGCCACCTCCTCCGTGGTCGCGAAGAGCGCGGCACGAGAATGTGCAGACCCCGTGCGGCTCAGTACCTCCAGCGCGCTGCGGCGACGATGTCCTCCGGCGTCGCGTCCGCAAATCGTGCGACCTCCGCGCGACGTAGGTCGATGATCGTTTCGGCCAGCGCCTTGCCGAACGCGCTCATGAGAACGTCGTCGGCCTCGAAGGCGTCAGTGGCGGCTTGCAGGGTGCTGGGCAATCTGACGATCCCGTGCCGGGCATGCTCAGCGGCCGCGACCGAGGCTGGGTCGACGTTCACCGGCTTAGGCAGCTTGGCGGAAGATGCGAGGCCCGCCAGGCCGGTATGGATGAGCCCAGCTATCGCGAGGTAAGGATTGGCGGCCAGGTCGAAGGCTTTGATCTCGAGGTTGGCGGCGTCGGCGTTGCCGGGAGAGCCGGTGATCAGCCGCAGCGCAGCCTCTCGGTTCTCCAGTCCCCAGACCTGGAACGGTCCGGCCCAGTGGCTCGGGATCAGCCGCAGGTAGCTGGCGGGTGAGGGCGCCCCGATCGCGAGTAGGGCGGGCAGGCGCGCCAGAACGCCGGCGGTGAATGCCTCGGCCTCGTCGTTGATCCCGTACGGTCCAGCCCCTGCGCTGAAGGTGTTGACTCCACCGCGCCACAGTGACACGTGCACGTGCCCGCCGTTGCCCACGCCGTCGGCCACCACCTTCGGTGAGAACGAGGCGTGCAGCCCGTACCGCATAGTCAGCGCGCGGATCGTCTCGCGCACCAACACGAAGGTATCCGCGGCTGCGACGGGATCCTCGGCAGCGACGGAGATCTCGTACTGGGCGCTGCCGTATTCAGGATGGATTTGATCGACCGACACGCCTTGCCGGTCGAGGGCGATCAGCAGATCGCGCAGATAGTCCGACCACTCGATCAGCCGGGTGTACCCGTATGCCGGCCCGGACGCGGCGGGCGTGAAGTCGGGCTCGGTCGTCGACACCGCCCACTCGATCTCAAAGGCCATCCGCGCTTCGTATCCGGCGTGGGCGAGCCTGACCACAGCGGCCTGGGCAAGGCTGCGCTGATCTTGCGGATGCACGATCCCGTCCTGCTGACGGCGGACGGCCGGAGCCCACGCCCATCCGGGCTGCTCGGCGAGCGCAGTAACGCGGGTGAGGTCCGGATGCAGCCGGAGGTCTCCGACCGGGCCGCCGGCGTGCCGTCCGGACACGATCGAATCGTCGGGCAGGAACGCGTCGAACACCGGAGACGCGCCGATGCCCCAGGCGGCGGCCGACGGGAGCCGGCTCAGCGGCACCGCCTTGACGCGCGTCACTCCACTGTTGTCGACCCACGTCGTGGCGAGTCCGGACACACCCTGCTCCGCCAGCGCGCTCTGCACCTGCCGGGCAAGGTCAGCCTGCCGTTCCCGATCGTGCTGATCCACCGGCACTCCCGTCCGCCCTCAAGAGACGGTGCCATGCTAAGGCCGCTGCTCCCTGTCTCTTCTTGTTCGGAGGACAACGTGCTGTCAACAAAGCGGAACGGGTCGACTGGCCGTCCGGCGCGCGCCGCGGAGTTCATGCCGCGCACCCGCCCGGTCGTTCCGCCGATCCACCACTCGGTCACGTATTTCCTGGACGACCAGGCTTACAAGGACGTCCAGCACGGTGGGCTCGTCGAACACTGGTATGGCCGATTCCGCAACCCGACCGTCGACGCAGCTGCGCGCGAGATTGCGGATCTCGAGGGCGGCGCCGCGGCGTTCATGACCTCCTCCGGCATGGGCGCGATCGCGACGACCTTGCTGACCCTCTTACGGGCAGGCGATCGCGTCGTTGCGGCGCGTCAGGTGTACGGCGACACGCGCGACCTACTCGTGCGCGATCTTCCCGGCTGGGGCATCGACGTGCGCTCGGTCGACGCCGTGGATCTTGACGAATGGCGCCGCGAGATCGAGGACGGTGCGACGCGAGTCGTGTACGCCGAGACGCTCTCGAATCCCCAGCTGGAGCTGACTGATCTGCCCGCGCTGGCCGAGATGGCCGACGCCGCCGGCGCGCGGCTCGTCATCGACAACACCTTCGCCACCCCGTACGTCGTGCGCCCGCTGGACCTCGGCGCCGACGTCGTGGTGCATTCGGCGACGAAGTTCCTCAACGGCCACTCGGACGCTATCGCCGGGGCCGTGGTCTCAGACGCAGAATTCGTCACGGAAGTCCAGCGGCGCGTCGTCACGCTGGGCACAAGTCTCGGCCCGTACGAGGCGTACCTCGTCTGGCGCGGGCTGCAAACGTTCGATGTGCGCATGTCCCGCCAGACCGAGACGGCGCACGCGCTGGCGACCGCGCTCGGCGCACGTGACGACGTGATATCCGTGCGTCACCCGTCCCTTGCGGGATACTCCGGCGCTGACGTCGCGGCTCGCGTGTCGCGCCCTGGCTGCGGTGGCGGTGCCATGGTGACCATCACCGTGGAAGGCGGGGACGAGCGGGCGCACGACGTCGTGCGCGCATTGCAGATCGGCTGCGAGGCCACGAGCCTCGGCGGTGTGGAGACCTTGGTCAGCACACCTTTCAACTCCTCGCACTTCTCATTGACCGGCGACGAACGGCGCGCGGCGCGCATCGATGACGGAATGATCCGCATCTCCTGCGGGCTCGAGCCGGCGAAGGCGCTGATCGCGGACTTCGTCCGCGCCCTGGACCTGACCGCAGGCGACGGGTGAGCAGCCTGCTCGACGGCGTGCCGCTGGTCGATCATCACTGTCACGGCCTCGTACGCGGCGAGCTGGACCGCGCCCAGTTCGAGGCGTTGCTCACCGAATGCGATGGCCCAGCCGGGCTGCATTCTTCGCTGTTCGACACCCAGGCCGGGTTCGGCGTGCGGGCGATCTGCGCGCCTCTTCTCGACCTGCCGCGCTTCGCCTCGCCCGACGAGTACGTCGCTCGGCGCGCGGAACTGGGCTCCGAGGATGTGGCGCGCCGTCTGCTCACCGGCACGGGAATCGCCGACTACCTCGTCGACACGGGTTTCCTACCCGAACTGCTCACCTCTCCGGCAGAGTTGGCCGCTTATACCCAGGCGTCAGGACACGAGATCGTTCGCCTCGAGGCAGTCGCGGAGGAGGTCATCGCGGCGACCGATCCAGCGCGGTTCGCCGACGCGGTTCGCGAGGCATTGCACATGCGCGCCGCGACGGCTGCGGGATTCAAGTCGATTGCGGCGTACCGCGTCGGCCTCGATCTCGACCCCGCCCGGCCGTCGGATAGCGAGGTGGCGCTCGCCGCCGCGAGCTGGTCCGGCATGAGCGGCGATGGCACCGCGTCCCGCCTCGTCGACCGGACACTGATCCGATTCCTCATTTGGACCGCGCTAGACCTCGGCCTGCCATTGCAATTCCACGTCGGTTACGGCGATGCCGACGCCAACTTGCGCCACTGCGACCCGCTACTACTGACGCCGCTACTTCGGGCCACTGCCGGTCTGGGCGTACCGGTCATGCTCCTGCACAACTATCCGTTCCACCGCTCGGCCGGCTACCTCGCGCAGGTCTTCGATCACGTCTTCGTCGATGTCGGCCTGGCATTGCATAACCTCGGGACCCGCGCGTACGTCATCGTGGCCGAGCTCCTCGAATTGGCACCCTTTGCATCGGTGCTGTTCTCCAGCGATGCCTTAGGACTAGCAGAGCTGTACGCGCTGAACACGACGTTGTTCCGTCGCGCGCTGACGACCTTCCTGGATGATGGCATCTCCCGCGAGTTCTGGCCCGTCGCGGAAGCCGAACGCATCGCTGGAATGATCGCGGCGGGCAACGCCCGCCGCGCCTATGACCTCGGCAGCCTGTGACCGCCGTCCATCCCAGCGCTGCCGAACGATCACTCGTGGCCTCGACTCGCAGCATGCCGAAACGACCAGGCGGGGGCGTCTGGGACGGCACCGCCAAGGTCCGCGCCTACCGCGATCGACGCCGACGTGCCCGTTGACCTGGCGGATCGTCGGGAGCCGGCCCGTCGACAGTTGGCCGGTAGGGGCGTAGGCGCGGCAGCCAGGCCGGTACCGAAGCGCGATATTGCTCGTATTGCTTCCCGAACCGGCGCCGCAATGTGGGCTGCTCGTAGAGATGCACGAAGGCGCCGACCGCGGCGGCGAAAGCGAGGGCGTAACCCAGCAGGACGGGGCGGCCGAGCAGCAGCGCCTGGCCGAGGATCGTCGCCCCGACCGCCAGGTACATCGGGTTGCGGACGTGACGGTAGGGGCCGCCGATCACGAGGCGTTCGGTTGGCGCGACCGGCGCGGGCGTGCCGACGCCTTGGACGACGAACCGCCCGAACGCGTCGATCACCACCGCCGCTCCCGCGATGATCAAGACGACCGCGAACGCGCGCACGGGCAGCCATCCGGGCAGCGGGCCGTGTGCCCGCCAGGCGGTCAGCCACCAGGGGATGAGGCCGGCCACCGTTCCTGGCGCGAGCGCAAGGAAGAGCGTGCTGCCCACCGCGGCGAGCGCCCTGCGCACGAGCGCCTACCTTTCCGCGCCCTCACGCAGGAATTCCTCGATCAGCTCGGCGAGCCGCTCGGGCTGGTCGAGGCTGACGAAGGTCCGTGCGTCCTCGATGCGCTGCAGACGCCCGTTCGGGAAGCGTTCGAGCAGCCGCTCGGCGAAGGAGAATCTGAAGAAGCGGTCCGCGGGCGCCCAGGCGAGCAGGGTGGGGCGCTCGAAGCCAGGCAGTCGCTCGGCCGCTTGCAGGGTCTGCCGCTTGGAGATTCCGCGCAGCAACTTGCGCGCGTCGCGACGAACGGCGGGGTCGGCGAGCGCGGGCCGGACCCAGCCCGCGAGCGTCTCGGCGGGGATCGGGTGTTCGGCCAACAGTCCGAAGCCGAGCGCAGAGTGGCGGATTGCCGCCGATCGCATCGGCTGTATCGCGACGGTCAGCGCTCCGGGGACCCGGGCGAGCCACTGCAGGGGCCGAAAGAACGGTGGCAGGAAGTTCTCGAACGCGTCGCAGTTGGTGAGCACCAGCCGGCCGATCCGCTCAGGCTGGCTGGTGACCAGCAGTTGCGAGATCGCTCCGCCGGTGTCGTTGGCGACCAGCGTGACCTCGTCGAGCGCGAGTGCGCCGAGGAAGTCGGCGACGAGTCGTGCCATGCCGGGAGGGGAGAGATCGGCGTGCGGGTTCATCGGGATCGCGTGCGCGCCCATCGGCAGGTCGGGCAGGATGCAGCGGTGCGTGCGCGCGAGCCGCGCGGCCACGCCGTCCCACAGCGTCGCGTTGACGAGCAGGCCGTGGATGAAGACGATCGGGTCGCCCTGCCCGACCTCGCGATAGCGCAGCGTGCCCTGGGGCAGTTCGACCTGGCGCGTCACAGCGCCGGCGAGCGCTGTCATGCCGCGCCTCGTTGGCTGAGCCGGGAGCGGCGCACGAGTCGCTGCGCGTGCAGGAAACGCGGCCAGGACCGGGGGCGGGTGACGATTGCGCGCAGCAGCGGCGCCGGGTCGAAATAGGAGACGCGCTGGACCGCGACGCCGTCGTGCAATGTCACTTGATCGATCGCCCGCCAGCTGAATGGCCGGCCGCCGATCGTCGCCCGCAGCGTGATCGCGATATAGATCACCTCGCCCTGCGCGGCCCAGCCGTCGACCTCCGCGCGAATGTCGGGCGCCAGCGTGAACAGCGGCTCGACCACCAACCGACGGAACTCGTCGATGTCGGTCGTGGTCGGTGCCTGCGGCTGCGCCATGCGGACGTTGACGGACAGGATCGGCGCGAAGTGGGCGACGAACGACGCCGCGTCGCGGGGAGCCCGCCACCCGGCCTCGAACGACGCTACCCAGGCTGCCGCACTCGTCTGCCGCGCCGGCTCGGCTAACGCACCTGGTGTGATCATTGATCGGACCTCCCTGGCCAGCGACCTATCACCTAAGATACAGACAGTATGAATGTTAATGAGATGAAGTCAATCCCGACTCGGCGACGCAGTCAGGCCGAGCGTTCCGAGGCGACTCGCGCGGCGCTCGTGCGCGCGGCCCGGCCGCTGTTTGCCAAACGCGGCTACGCGGGAGTGGGAACCGAGGAGATCGTGCGGGCCACCGGCGTCACCCGCGGCGCTCTCTACCACCAGTTCCCGGGCGGCAAACGCGATCTGTTCGAGGCCGTGTACCAGCAGATCGAGGCGAACGTGACCGAGAAGATCACCGCGGCGGCACTCGGCGCGCCGGACCCGCTCGCTGCGATGCGAGCAGGCGCCGACATGTTCCTCGACGTCTGCCTCGAACCCGAAGTGCAGCGCGTCGTCCTGCTCGACGCTCCCGCGGTCCTCGGCTGGGAACGATGGCGCGAGATCGCCGCCGATCACGGGCTCGGCATGATCGAAGCCGCGGTCCAAGCCGCGATCGAGGCGGGGCAGTTCGCCGAGCAACCCGCCAAGCCGCTCGCCCACCTGCTCATGGGCACGCTCGACGAGGCCGCCATGCTGGTCGCCCGCTCACCGGACCCGAAGCGGACCAAAGCCGAGGTGATCGCGACCCGGGCGATCGAGGTATCGCGGGTGCAGATTCGACAATCGGTCTGCGGCTTCGCGCAGTAGCGTCGGGTCAGGGCGTGGTCAACGGGAGACCCGGGTGCGCGAATGCAATACGTTGCCGTCTCCGCGCTCAGCCACGACGGGCTGGTGCGAGACCACAACGAGGACAGCCTCGTCGTGGGTCCGTGGACGCTGTGCGCTGCGACCACCCTGACGCCACAGACGTTCTATCTCCCGATCGGCGCTCCGGTTGTCGTGGCCGTCGCCGACGGGCTCGGCGGGCATCCGGGAGGCGAGGAGGCCAGCTCCGTCGTGGTGCGGTGGCTCGCGCGTGCGGCGGCGAGCCTGACCGACGAGGCGGCGATCCGCGATGCTCTCGACGTCTGCAACGCGGCGGTCTATGCCGAGGCCGCGCCGTACCGCGGGCGCAGCACGATGGGCACCACCATCGCCGGGCTCGTCGTGACCGAGCAGGCGGTTGTCGTGTTCAACATCGGGGATAGCCGGGTGTACGTCCTGGACGACGCGGGCCTGGCCCAGCTCAGCACGGACGACAACGAGCCCCCGACGCCAGGCCAGCATCGCAGCCCCGTCGTCACCCAAGCCCTCGGCGGGCACGTCGACGCTGCCCCGATCGAGCCGCACATCAGTACCCGGCCCCTCCCCGAGGCCGCTCGCTACCTGATCTGCAGCGACGGCCTCACCGACGCAGTCAGCGACGCGGCAATCACCGCCATACTCCGCAGCCACGACGGCGGCGCGGCGGCCTTCGAGCTGTGGAAGGCAACCATCGCAGCCGGCGCCCCCGACAACATCACCGTCGCCCTCGTCGAGATCGCCACCCACCCCGAGACGTGACCAAGCGCAATAACCCGTCCGTCCGAACGCGCAGATCTGCCGCCGGCCGCGTGCGCGATCGTGTCGGTGAGAGGACGCGCGCCCATTGGGCTGCTACTTGCTTCCCGGTCGCCACGCTTGTTCCGGCCGTGCTAGGTCTTGTCTGGCTTGAATCCATCTCCACGCCGAGCGTCACGGCGCTGGTACTCAGCATGCGAGATGCCGCCGCCGTGCAGGACGGCGTGCACCGAGAAGATCATAATTATGATCAATGGGCTGGCCATTACCAGCACCACAAAGGCAACGGGCCCTCCGGCGATCGCCAACAGCAGGCCGCCGATGATCGTGAGAACCAGGATCGGGTGGTTATGTTTCATGACGGCCCCCCTCCTCCGCAGGAATGGGGACGCCTTGACAGTGCGCGAACGTGGATGGCTCCGCTAGTGAGGTCAGACCCCTCTATACAGGGTCGAAGGTCCGTACTTTTCCAGCGGGACGGTCTGCGCGGTTGGCTGGACGAGCAGGACGTTGATGGGCATTCGGTCCGACCAGCACGCTCGCGGCCGATCATGACCGCGACTCTGGTAAGGCTGATCCATCGCCGGTCGACCAGGTTGCAGTAGAGCTCCCACATCAGTGCCGCTGCAAGCAGCGCGCCAACCAGAAGAGCGAGACGAGCACCTCAGCTCCCCCAGCCGCGGCCACGCATCGCACCGATGACCGGTGCCGATCCGATCCGATCCGATCCGATCCGATCAGCAGCCTGCCGCAGAACAGAACCAGGGGTAGCACGCGCCACGCCAAAGCGTGATCGATCACCGTGCTCGATACGGGCGTGGCGCTCGGCCAGCCAGGTCTTGATTCTGGCTGACGAACCGTCGCAGCTGCTTGTGGCCGCGGATCTCGCCTGCGCGTGGGTCGTGGATCACCACCTCGCCAGGCCACACAGTCTCCAGAGCGTGGGTGTCACCCTTGTTCAGTACGGTGAAGTACAGCGCGACCGGATCAACCTGCGGCGCGAGTCTGCTCGCGCGCCGGCTCAACGGCAATCGCGAAATCCGGAAGCCACGGCATCTCGACCCCATGCGCCTTGACGGCCGGACAGTTTGTCTGCAAACTTCTGGTCCTCCGGCGACCTACTCATCCCAAGTGCCGACCCAATCAAGCCCCACAACGGCAGAGAAGGTTCGACGTCGGATACCCGCGAGGCGGTCTGCGCTAAGCATGCACTCCGAGACCTGTCTCGTCGCATTACGAGTGACGTCACGATGTCTGTCAGAAGCGTCGGCGCGCCGCTCAGCTTGATCTGCGCGTCAGCGAGGAAATCGGCCGGATACCTCGCCGATCGCTTGGTCGAGGATCGTGAGACCGAGGTCGAGTTCCTCTTGGGTGGCCGTCAGGGGCGGTGCAATCCGGAACGTGCCCCCCATTCCTGGTAGTTGGACGATGTTCATGTGCAGACCGAGTTCGAGGCAGCGCTCGGTGACTTGTGCGCAAAGTTCGGCGGAGCTCTCCTTCGTTGTCCGGTCGAGGACGAGCTCCAGTCCGACCAGTAAGCCGCGACCGCGGATATCGCCGACGACTTCATGGCGTGCGCCAATCGAGGCCAGGCCGCGGCGAAGGTGGGCGCCGAGTTCTGTAGCGCGCTTGTCCAGCCCGTCGCGAAGTGCCACGTCGAGCACGGTGTTCCCGACCGCCGCAGCGAAGGGATCGGAGACGTGCGTGGTGAAGAACAAGAACCCGCGCTCGTGCGCGGCTCGCTCGATCTCGGCAGTGGTGATCACTGCGGCGAGCGGCAATCCCGCTCCGAGAGTCTTCGACAGCGTCAGGATGTCGGGAATCACGCCGTCGCGCTCGAATGCGTACCACGAGCCGGCACGGCATAGCCCGGTCTGGGCCTCGTCGAGAATGAGGAGCATTCCGCGCTCACGACACTTGTGCTGCAGCGCCGCGAGGTATCCGACGGGTGGGTCGATGATCCCGCCGGAGCTGAGGATCGGTTCCACAATGCAGGCAGCGAGACTGCCGACGGACTGCGCGTCGATGAGATCGAATGCGAAGTCGAGCTGACGCTGCCAGTCCAGCCGGCCGTCTGACCCGACGAAGTCCGGGCGATAGCTGTTCGGCGTGGCGATCGCGAAGTTGCCGGGCGCTGCCGGGCCATACCCCTTCCGGCCGGCGCTGTAGGTGGCACTCGCGGCAGCCTGCGTCATGCCGTGCCAAGACCGCGCGAACGACACGATCTCGTGCTTACCCGTTACCAGCTTGGCCATTCGGATCGCCGCCTCGTTCGACTCGGCCCCGGTCGTCAACAGCAGAACCTTCTCCAGCGGCGCCGGCAGGGTGTCGGCGAGGCGGCGGGCAAGGTCGACGACCGGTCGGCTGACCATCCCGCTGAACAGATGGTCGAGAGTCGCTATCTGCCGCCGTACCGTAGCCACGATCTCCGGATGCGAGTGACCCAGGATCGAGCTCATCTGCCCCGACGTGAAGTCGAGGATCTTGCGGCCGCTCGCCGTGTACACGAAACTGCCCGCGGCCCGGTCGATGATCTCCCGGGTAAACCCACCGGCTCCCGAGTAGCGGACCAGATGGCGATCGACGTTGGACCAGAAAGCCTCGACTTCAGTTGCCGCGGTCGCAGCGGACTCAAGCCGGGAAGACGCAGTCATGCAGCGACGGTAGGGACCCGCGGCGCACGATGTCTATCGAATGAAGCGCGCCAGCCATTGCGGAGGGCTTCGTGGAATCCGCAAAGCAGCCTCGTGCTACGCCAGTTCTGGCCTGCGGATGGATCGGACTGCGAGCTATGAAAGCGGCGGGCGGCAGCCATGGTTGATACCACCCGGCGAACTCGGTAGTCAGGTGTGCCGCCGCGGCCGGGCCTGGCCGTCGCACAGTTTCCAGGTGGACTGATTGTCACTGGAGTAGCCGAGAGTGCGGACCGTGTCGGCGGGGTAATGCGCAGTCGAGTCGGCGTGCGCTTCGAGCCGGCGGGCATCCTCACGAGCCGCAGCGGCCGTCGCGCGGTCGACCTTCTCAGCCATCGCTGCTCGCCTCCTTGTACGTGGCCAGGTCGCGACCGGACGCGGGCCAGGCGTTGAGACCGTGCAGGTCGCCGTCGAGGTCGCGGTAGGCGATTACGGCAAGGACCCGCCGCGCGCTCGACGAGTAGCCGACGAAACCCGAGGCGCCCCCGCGAGAGCCGGGATACGGCGCGAGTTCCGCAGTGTAAGCCGACGTCCTACAAACTGCCACTCGGCAGGATGGGCCTGCTAACGGGTTCGGGGTTCGAGTCCCTGGCGGCGCACCACACGTTGAACCGCTTACAGCACAAGGGGGTTCTCCGTCCGAGACGAGCAAGCCGAGAGGGCGACGCCCCAAGCTGACACTGCTAGCCGGCGATGATCTGCAGCAGACCGCATGAGCTCGGTTGGCCATGGCCGGGAACCGGCAAACAGGAGACCCCACGGTGCGCCGTTATCACGGTGCGGCCCGCGCGAACAGCCACCAACGAGACGCCATGGAACTCGACGAGGCTGGCGGGCGATGCGCTCAGCGACCCGATCTTCGCCAGGCCCGACACGGTCACCTCGTCACCAACGCTGACCGCGACGGACGGAAGCGGGTCCAATCCTCCCAACCCGGCGCAGGAGAGCAGCGGGACAGTGCCAGAGCGAGTGGTTGCGCTGACCAGATAAGACCCGCAGGTCGTCGTCTCGCCCGAGAACGGAAACGACGGCGTCAGCGGAGTCAGGGGCGGCGTCGCAAGGGACCGGCTACCCGTCGATATGCCAGTGGGTTCCGCATTAGAGCGCGCACGGGTGCAACCGCCCAAGGCGACGAGCATCCCAACAGCGGATAGCGCACACAGGCCGCCCGCCCATCGAATGCTTATGACACGCCGCACGGCACACCTCCGATGGTTATTAGACGCTGTAGCCACCTCGATCCCTTGCCCGAGCGGCCAGCGGCGAGTCGAGACCGTCTGCCCAGTTGTTCCGGGTGCGTAGGCGGGCGGCCGGTCAGCGGCGAGCAACTGTATCCACGCGACGCGGCGGGCGCGACGAGCTGGAGCCAGGCCGAGTTCATCGAGAACTCGCTGGACGGGAACGCCCCACGGCCGCTGTCCCGTAGATGGGGACCTCGTCCGCGTGCACTCGCGCGGACTCGAGCACGACGTGATACCGATACGCCGGGTCGGTCAGGGTCGTCCCGGGCGTGGTCATCCCAGAACACTTTGCTCGGCCACGCCTATCTTCGTGCTCGCCGCCAACGCTTCGCTAGCGAACATGGGGCCGATGGCCCTGTCGGGTGCCCAGCAGTTTTCGGGCCTTGCTGGTGTCGAAGAACGATTGGTGGCCGCTGAGGTCGCCGACGAGCGGCACGTTCGGGTAGAAGCGGTCGCGCAGTTCGAGCGATGGGATGTCGCTGGCGGTTTCGTCGGCGACCACGAAGAACGTCTCGCTGCCGCGGAAATCGGCGTACAGCGCCGCCAGGCAGGCGTGCGCCGCATCGGGCAGTGGCGTATATCCCCACAGATCTTTCCGCCCGCGCTCGGGGGTTGCGAAATCGGGTTGTGGCCGGTCACGTAGCGCGTGCAGGCGAAGGCTGGCGATCGACATGTGCTCGTGGCGGCGGGCGATGTTGTCGGCCTGCTGCTCGGCAATCCACTTCGACAGGCTGTACGAATCTTCGGTGTAGGTCGGGTGTGCCTCGTCGACTGGGAAGTAGTCGTATCGCGGATCGCGGCTGTAGTTGCCGCCGATCGCGTTGACGCTGGAGGCCAGGCAGACGCGGGTCATGCCGAGTTCCACTGCGACGCTCAGCGCGTTGTAGCTCGAGGTCACGTTCGTGTTGTGGACGACGTGGTCGGGCACTGTTCCGGGGCGTACGTAGGCTGCGAGGTGCACAAGCGCCTCGGCGCCTTTGGCGGCATGGATGAAGTCGTCGAATACGGTGGTGTCCGCGCTGCGATGTGTCGAGTCGGCACGGTGCTCGTTCGGCGTGGTCCGGTCGATGCTCACCACGTCGTGACCTCGTTCGACGGCGAGGTCGATGACGGCGCGACCGAGTCGGCCCGAACCACCGGTGACGGCGATCCTCATCGAGGCCCGCTCGGCATGACCACGTCGTGGTAGACGGCTTCTTGCAGTCCGCGGATGTAGCCGACCGCGAACAGCCTTCCCAGCACGGAGTATCCGGGTCGCTCGTTCGCCTCGCCGAACAGAGCCGGGACGTGGTCGGGCCGCAGCACGCCGTCGAAGCCGACCTCGCGGTAGGCACGCAGGCACTCGTACAGATCGGTCGGCCCGTCGTCGTGCCAGGTCTCTTCGAAGTTCTCGACGGTGCCGCGCACGTCACGGAAGTGCACGAAGAAGACCTTGCCCTGCTTGCCAAATCGCCTGATCGCTGAGGGCAGGTCGCCGGTCATAAGGCCGAAGTTCCCCTGGCAGAGGGTCATCCCGCTCATCGGGCTCGGGACGAGGTCAAGCAGTCGCTGGTAGTTGTCCAGGCTGGTCATGATTCGGCTGACACCACGGATGGGCGAGAGCGGCGGGTCGTCGGGGTGCATGGCGAGTTGCACGCCAGCGCGCTCGGCCACTGGCACGACGATGCGCAGGAAGTATTCGAGCGTCTGCCAGAGCGTGTCCTCGGAGACGGGTCCGAGCTCGCTCGGCGGTGCCTGCTGCATGAGCGAATGGTCGTAGCCGCTGACCAGGGAACCGCCACGCGAGCGAATCGCCGTGCTGGTGCGCTGCCAGTTGAAATCCGTCATCCACTCGTAGCACCACGTCTTGATCCCGAGTCGGCCCATGTTCTCGATCAGCGCTACGACCTGCGCGATCTCCTCGTCACGGCCGGGCAGCCCGCGCTTGGCGAGATTCAGCGGCGGACGCGCCTCGATGACTGCCAGCTCGAATCCGGACCGCATGTACTGCTCCTTCAGTCGCAGCAACGGCACGTACTCCCAAGGGTGCTGCTCGTCGTACATCAGCGCGGTCGGCGTGAAGAACGTGCCGACCGCATAGCGCACGCCGGCCTGTTCCATCAAGCGCCATAAGGGTGTTCCGGCCAGATCCGGCGGCAGCACCTCAGCGATCTTGATCATCGCGTAGCGTCCGGATCCGCTCCGCGGCGCCAGGCCCGGAAGTCGTCCTCGATGTGCTGCGCCCACCGAGGCACGTCGATCTCCGCGCTGGTGTAGGCGCGTTCGGCGATGCGCTGCTTGCCGAAGGCGTCCCGGACGCTGATCTCGTCACTGGCGTTGGCGACGGCCTCGGCCAGCACAGGGGGGATGAAGATGACCCCGGTCGGTGTGCCCAGCACGACATCTCCGGGAAGGACGGTCGTCTCGCCGATGCGCACCGGAAGGTTGATACCGGCCAACGTCACGTCCTTGATCGCCGTGGGATCCACGCCACGGCAGAAGAAGTTCACGTCAGCGAGCCGGACGAGTCCCTGCAAGTCGCGCACGCCACCGTCGATGACCGCGCCGACGCCCGTCCGGCTCGCAACGGCGGTGCCCAGGTTGTCGCCGACCATCGTCCCGTGGGGCACCTTGCCGAACAGGTCGGTAACCATCACATCACCTTGCACGAGCGACTCGATCACCCACGAGTTCTGTCTGTCGGGCGCTGTGTGGCCTTCCCGTGCGCCCGCGTCGACAACCGCGGCGTCGTAGTCGGGGCGGTGCGGCAGGAACTGCGACGTCACGGCTCGGCCGACGAGCACGGTTCCCGGATGGGTCTGCAGCCAGGCACCGCTGAACTGACGGTCATAGCCCGCGTGCCCGAGCACCCCCCAGGCCTGCTCGGTGGTCGCGTCGCGCAGCCGGACCAGCACCGAGTCCGGCACGCGCGGCCGACCGGACTCGAAGCGCTCACCGGTCCAGGCACTGGTGAGCTCACGTAACTGGGCTGGATCCGGGCTGATACGCACGCGGTTCTGCTCCTCCGATGAGTCCGGCGGCGAACTACTCTGCTGGCACCGCAGCGGTGCTCGCCCGCGGCACGAGGTGTGCGGTGGAGTCCTGGAACGAGTCGGGATTGTCATGCTCGATGGCGGCGAGCAGGGTTCGCGCGGCGTTGGCGCCGTACTCGGAGATGTCGCGCGACAACGCCGTCAGCGACGGATGCACCAGGACGCACAGTTGCGAGTCGTCACCGGCCACGATCGACAGTTGCCCGGGTACGGCGATGCCCATCTCGCGCGCCACGCTGAGCGCGGCGACAGCCATGACGTCGTTGTCGAACGTGATCGCCGTGGGCCGATCCGGTTTGGTCAGCAATGTGCGGGTGGCCCGCGCGCCCTGCTCCCAGCTGTAGTCGGTCACCACCACGTCCGCGCCGGATAGCCGGTGCCGCTTCGCAGCGGCAAGGAACGCCTCGGTGCGCACCTGGGTGTGATCCAATGCCGCCAGCCCGGCCACCCGCGCGATCCGACGGTGACCCAATGTCACCAGGTAATCGACCACTGACGTCACTGGCGCCGCGTCGTCACTCCACACGCCCGGCAACGAACTGTCCGCCCGAGGCCGCCCGACGAGAACCGCCGGCACGCCCAACCGTTCCAACACCGGCAACCGGCTGTCGTCGTGCCACAGATCGGTGACGATCACGCCGTCGATGCGCCGCTCCGCCCACCACACGCGCACCGCCTCGATCGCAGCCTCGTGATCCTCGACCACCTGCAACAACAAGGCGATCCGCTTCGTCGACAACTCCGCCTCGAGGCCGGCGATGAACTGCATGAAGAATGGCTCGACGCCGAGCGTGCGCGCCGTACGCGCCAACACCAACCCGACCGCATGCGCGCGCGACACCGACAGCGCCCGCGCGGAGATGTTCGGCCGCCACCCGATCTCGTCGGCGATATCCAAGATCCGCTGCCGAGTCGACACGGAAACCCCAGGTCGCCCATTAAGCGCATAAGACACCGCGCCAATGGACACACCCGCCCGCCGCGCAATGTCAGCGATGGTCGGGCGCTTCACCGGGACGTCCTTTCGTCAGTTTCGAAATGTCAACCGTACGGGCGCGTAGGTCGGGATGTAACTCAAAACTCAGCCACCCGCCATCCGGATCGCGTGCGCGCTGAGCAGATGCGCCGTGCTGTTCGACGAGTTCGTGTCGTCGTTCTCCCAGACGATCCGGTATCCGTCATAGTCCGGGTAGAACGATCCGTCGTCGACGCGCGAGGTCAGCAGCCAGAACTGGTCGCCGGCGCCGTTGGCCTCGACCGCGTCCGTCCACTTGATGTACCCGGCGTCGCGGGTCGCGGTATCTGGGACATCCCGCGTCGCGTCGATCGCCAGCCCGTACTCCTCGAGCACGACCGGCTTGCCGATGCCGGCGCCGTCGCTCAGGTGATCCGATATCCACTTCGTGCCCCAAGTGATCGGGTCGACGCCGGGCTTGGCCGAGGTCTCGCCCCAGCCCTGCGGGTAAAGGTGCATCGTCGCGTAGTCGACCGTCGGCGTGCGGACGAACTCGGCCCAGCGGTTGCCCTCGAAGTTCGAGTACGGGTAGTCGGGGTTCGACGGGTCGCCATAGAAACCTTCGTCACCGACGGCGACAAGTTGCCGCGGCGCCAGGCCCTTCACCCAGGCGCTCATCTCGCGCACCCAGGCCAGCACGGACGCACCGGTCTTGTCGCTGCGGTTGCGCGGCTCGTTGCCCAGCTCGAACGTCATGATCGTCGGGTCCTCGTTGTAGCGCATGCCGGTATAGCGGTTACGCCGTTGGATCACGTGCTTGGCGTAGGCCTTGTAGCACCTACGGCAGTCCGGGTCGGTGTAGAACCGGTCGTGGTTGACGGCGTCACCGTAGCCGTCGTCGGGCAGTCCGAGGAACCACTTGACGTACTGCTGCATGCCGCCGTAGTCAGGCCAGTTGTTCACCAGCGCGAGCACCAGGCGCAGCCCTAGTTGGCCGGCCTTCCAGACGGCGTAGTCGAGGCTGTCGAAGTTGGCCTCGTCGTAGACGAACGGCTCGGGCTGCAGCGGCTTCGTCGGCCCGGTGCCGTCGGCGAACGCCCAAGCGCGCACGACGGCGACCGACATCGCGGCGGCGTCGTCGAGCGCCGCGTCGATCATGTAGTGCGACTGCTGGTGCAGGTAGTACGTGTTCGTCCCGCCGAAGCGGAACGGCTCCGTACCGATCACGAAGTGACCGTCGCGCACGCCGACGAACGCGGGTTCGTCCCCGGCGCCGGGCTTGGCCGCCGCTGCCGTCGGCGACCCGACGGCCAAGCCGGCAGCGAGCGCGGCGGTGCCTCCCAGCACGGATCGGCGAGTCACTCCCCGCGGTCGCGTCGCTCGATCGTCGAAGTTCTGTGCCATGCCGCACCTCCGAGCAGAGAATGGCGAGTTCAGTGATGCGCTGAGACAACTACTTAAGAGTTTAAGTTGCAAGACCTTAGCGCCACGACCGATCACGCGACGCTCGCCGCCGCAGTTACCGTTCGCGCCTGATCTATCGGCAGTAGCACATGATCTAGCCACCTAGGTCACGGTTAGGTATCGACGCGCTGGCAGCCTTGACCCCTTCCCCGGAGGTGCCTAATCTCCCCGCTAATCACCATTGCTGAAGCGCTTAATGCGCCGAGCTGAACTTCCATCAGGGACGGCCAGGGTCGACCCGCGAACGGAGATGGTGCACATGAACAAGACCTTGGCGGCGGGGGCGATCGCGGCTGCGATGCTGCTCGCGGCCTGCAGCGGCGGAGCGAAGAAGTCTCCGGGCGCCCCGGCGACGGTGGCGAAGAACCCGGCAAGCGTGTCCGGCGACATCACGGTGCTGACCAACCGCACCGACATGGTGTCCGACGGCTCGTTGAAGAAGTACGCCGACGACTTCAACAAGGTCTACCCGAACGTCCACGTGAAGTTCCAGGGCATCACGGATTACGAGAACGAAGTGAAGATCCGGATGAACACCACGAACTACGGCGACGTGCTGCTCATCCCCAGCGTCAGCGTCGTGCCCAAGGGCACGTACCCCCAGTTCTTCTCCCCGCTCGGCAAGACGGTCGACCTGGCGAAGAAGTACCGCTACACCGACTACGGAGACGTCGAGGGGAACGTCTACGGCATCGCCCAGAACGGCAACGCGAACGGATTCGTCTACAACAAGGCGGTGTGGCAGCAGGCCGGGATCACCGACTGGCCGACCACGCCCGACCAGTTCCTGTCCGACCTGAAGGCGATCAAGGACAAGACCAAGTCCATTCCGTACTACACGAACTACCACGACGCGTGGCCGCTATCGACCTGGCAGAGCGCGCTCGGCTCACCGTCCTGCGACCCCAACGCGAACGACGACCTCGCCACCGACAAGGCGCCCTGGGCATCCGGCACGGACCTGAACACGATCGACACGCTGCTGTACAACGTGGTCCACGACAAGCTCGTCGAGCCGGACCCGACGACGACGAACTGGGAGAACTCGAAAGGCCTGCTCGCAAACGGCAAGATCGCCACGATGTGGCTGGGCTCGTGGGCCGTCTCGCAGATGCAGGCTGCGGCGACGAAGGCCGGCAAGGACCCGGCCGCAATTGGGTTCATGCCGTTCCCGGTTCAGAAGAGCGGGCATTTCTGCTCGGTCGACGCGCCGGACTACCTGCAGGCCATCAACATCCACTCCAAGCACCAGGAGGCAGCGCGTGCCTGGCTGGACTGGTTCACCGACAAGTCGCCGTACGCGACGACCCAGGGTGACGTGCCGACGCTGAAGGCCGGGCAGTTCCCGGCGTCGTTGAAGCCGTACCAGGATCAGGGCGTCCAGTTCGTAGAGCTGGCGCAGGACAAGACGGCGACCGTGAACAAGATCGACAACGAGGCCGAGGTCGGCCTGACCAAGCCCGACTACCGCCAGAAGATCGTCGACGCGGCTCGCGGTGCCGGCGGGGGCAATCTGGAAGGCATCTTCACCAGCCTGAACAAGAAGTGGGCCGATGCGGTGAAGACCGCCGGCTCCTGACGCGACTCGCCCAGATCGAGGTCGATCCGCATCGCACACGGCGACAGATCGGCCTCGATCTGGAACTGGGGATCGACATGACTGAGACGATGCACACCGAGCCGCAAGCGGCCCCGCCGCGCGGAATCGCCGACGCCACCTCGACCCGCCGTCGCGGAAGCCGCGCGCGAGCGAAACACGCGCGCGGCGGATGGCGAAGGCTCACGCCGTGGCTGTTCCTCGCCGTGCCGCTCGGGTTCCTGATCACGTTCGTCTACGTCCCGGTCGCGAACATGTTCTTCTACAGCCTGACCAGCTGGGACGGCATCAGCCTCACCAAGCCGTATGTCGGCCTGACGAACTACCAGGAAGTGTTTACCCGCCCGGACCTGTTCCACGTCTTCTACGTCAGCCTCTACTACCTGGGCGCGGCGCTCGTGCAGCTCGTGCTGGCGCTGTACTTCGCGACGATCCTGAGCTTCAGCGTCCGGTTCCGGAACCTGTTCAAAGGCATCATCTTCTTTCCGTACCTGATCAACGGCGTAGCGATCGCCTTCGTCTTCCTGTACTTCTTCCAGCCCGGTGGCACCCTTGATTCGATGTTGCGGCTGCTCGGCGTGCACAGCCAGCACTTCTGGCTCGGCGATCCGAATCTGATCAACTACTCGCTCGCCGGCGTGTCCGTCTGGCGCTACCTGGGCCTGAACTTCGTGCTGTTCCTCGGCGCCATCCAGTCGGTGCCGGCGGAGTTCTACGAATCGGCGAGCATCGACGGCGCCAGCCGGTGGCAGCAGTTCCGCTACATCATCGCGCCCGGCATCAAGCCGATCATCGGCCTGAGCTTCATCCTCGCCATGTCGGGCGCGATCACAGTGTTCGAGATTCCGTACATCATGACCCGGGGCGCGAACGGGAGTAAGACGTTCGTCATCCAGACGATCAACCTCGCTTTCGAGTTCAACAAGGTGGGCCTCGCCTCCGCCGCCGCCGCTGTGCTTCTGGTGATCATTTTGATCCTGACCTGGATACAGCGCGTGCTCGTGCCTGACGAAAGGGTCGATCTCGCATGACCTCTACCGCCGCACGTGTCCGCGCCGGCACCGAGCCGCCGCGCTGGCGCGCCCTGCGATCACTTACCGCGGTCGGCCTCAAGTACGGATCGCTGATCGCCGCCGCTGCCGTGATGCTGATCCCGCTCGTGGTCATCTTGTTCACGTCGCTGAAGACCAGCAGGGAGGTCACCAACGAGGGTGCGCTGACGCTCCCTCACGACTGGTTCAACTTCCATAACTACGCCGTCGCCTTCCGCGACGGCAGGATGCTCCGCGCGTTCGCCAACACCGGGATCATCCTGCTGGTCTCGGTGACCGGTGCGGTTATCATCGGCTCGATGGCGGCCTATGCCATCGACCGGTTCACGTTCCGGTTCAAGAAGGCCATTGTCACGCTGTTCCTGATCGCGACTCTGGTGCCGAGCATCACCACGCAGGTGGCGACGTTCCAGATCATCAACTCGTTCGGCCTCGTCGACACGCGGTGGGCGCCCATGCTGCTCTATATGGGCACGGACATCATCTCGATCTACATCTTCTTGCAGTTCATCCGCGGCATTCCGGTATCGCTCGACGAGTCGGCGCGGATGGACGGCGCAAACTACTTCACCGTCTACCGGAAGATCATCTTTCCGTTGCTCAAACCGGCTATCGCCACCGTGGTGATCATCAAGGGCATCGCCGTCTACAACGACTTCTACATCCCGTTCCTGTACATGCCATCCGAGGATCTGGGCACGATCTCCACGTCGCTGTTCCGGTTCAAGGGGCCGTTCGGCGCGCACTGGGAGGACATCTCCGCTGGTGCGATCCTGGTCATCCTTCCGACACTGGTCGTCTTCCTCTTACTGCAGCGGTTCATCTACAACGGGCTGACGAGAGGCGCGATCAAGTGACAGCTCGCGTCACCCTGCACGACGGGTGGACGGTACGTGCCGTCGGCGACGTGCCGGACAGCATCGCCCGCCGGGCGATTCCCGCGACGGTGCCCGGCTGCGTCCATCTCGACCTCATGGCCGCGGGGCTGATCCCCGATCCGTATCTGGGCGAGAACGAGCGCCTCGTCACGTGGATCGGACGGACCGACTGGCGTTACGAGACAACGTTCGCCTGGGATGGATCGGGCGCTGACGACCACGTCGACCTGGTCGCGCACGGACTCGATACCTTCGCCACGATCGAGCTGAACGGCACCGTACTGGCACGTACGCAGAACATGCACCGCAGCTACCGCATCCCGGTCGCCGCGCTGCTCCGGGTCGGTGAGAACGTGCTGGCCGTGACGTTCGCGGCGAGCCTGACCGGCGCCGAGCGGGCCAGCGAGATGCTCGGGCCGCGACCGCACGTGAACGCCCACCCGTTCAACGCGGTGCGCAAGATGGCTTGCAACTTCGGGTGGGACTGGGGGCCTGATCTCGTGACGGCCGGCATCTGGCGCCCGTTGCTGCTCGAGACCTGGGCAGGCGCCCGCATCGCCGCCGTGCGCCCGCTGGTCAAGGTCGACGGCACGACAGGTTCGCTGCGCGCGCACGTTGACATCCAACGCGCCGGCCACGCCGACGATCCGCTCAAGGTGGACGTCGAGATCGCCGGTATGCACGCGGCCGCGACGGTCGGCCCGGGCGAGTCGTCGGCTCTCGTCGAGGTCGCCGTCCCCGACGTGCGCCTGTGGTGGCCGCACGGGTACGGCGATCAGCCGCTGTACCCGTTGGCCGTGCGCCTGGCGGATGACACGTGGTCGGGGCGGGTCGGGTTCCGCAACGTCGTCCTGGACACCGCGGCCGACCAGCACGGCACGAGATTCGCCCTGCACGTCAACGGGATTCCGGTGTTCGCCCGAGGAGTGAACTGGATTCCTGACGATTGCTTTCCCTCGCGCATCGGCCGTTCCCGCTATGCAGAGCGCCTCACCCAGGCGCGCGACGCGAACGTCAACGTCGTGCGCGTCTGGGGCGGTGGCATCTACGAGAGCGAAGACTTCTACGACGTGTGCGACGAGCTCGGACTGCTCGTATGGCAGGACTTCCTGTTCGCGTGCGCCGCCTATGCCGAGGAGGAGCCGCTGCGCGGCGAGGTCGTCGCCGAGGCGCGCGAGGCGGTGACCAGGCTCAGCCCGCATCCGAGCCTGGCGCTCTGGAACGGCTGCAACGAGAACGTCTGGGGCCACGAGGACTGGGGCTGGCAGGAGAAGCTGCACGGTCGCACCTGGGGGCTCGGCTACTACACCGACGTGCTCCCGTCGATCGTCACCGAGCTGGATCCGACCAGGCCGTACAGCCCGGCAAGCCCCTACTCGTTCGCCGCCGGGCGCCATCCCAACGACCCGGCCCACGGCAGCATGCACATCTGGGACGTCTGGAATCAACGCGACTACACCGCATACCGCGAGTACGTGCCGCGCTTCGTCGCCGAGTTCGGCTATCAGGGCCCACCCACCTGGGCGACACTGACCCGCGCAATCGAAGACGCGCCGCGCACATCGGACTCCCCCGCGATGCTTGCCCACCAGAAGGCCGAGGACGGCGCCGCAAAGCTGGCGCGCGCGCTGCACGGCCACCTGCCGCCGCCCGAGTCCATCGACGACTGGCATTGGGCGACGTCGCTGAACCAGGCGCGCGCGGTGGCCTACGGCGTCGAACACTTCCGGTCCTGGTCACCGGTGTGCATGGGCGCCATCGTCTGGCAGCTGAACGACACCTGGCCGGCCGTGTCATGGGCAGCCGTCGACGGGGACGGGCGCCGCAAGCCGTTGTGGTACGCGCTGCGGCGCAGCTTCGCCGACCGCCTGCTGACCGTCCAGCCGCGCGACGGCGCGCTCGCGCTGGTCGCGATCAACGACTCCGCGCAGCCGTGGCAGGACGAGGTGACGGTCAGCCTGCATGCACCGGACGGCGCAGTGCTGTCCGACGCTGTCGTCTCGCTGGACGTCCCGCCGCGGCGCACCGGGGTTCTGGCCGTCCCTCCGCACGTCGCGGCGCACTCCCGGCAAGGGTGCGCCCAGGTCCTGCTCGCCGAGAGCACCAGTTTGCGCGCCTGGTGGCACTTTGCCGAGGACGTGGACGCCGACCTACGCAACCCCGATCTCGACGTCACCGTCGAGCAGATCGACGGAGGCTATCGCCTCGACGTTACGACCGGCAGCCTGACGCGCGATCTCGCGGTGCTGGCCGACCGGCTGGCCGCCGATGCGGTCGTCGACGACATGCTCGTGACGTTGCTGCCCGGTGAGACCACGACATTCACGATCCGAACGACGGCGGTTCTGACGAAGGAGCAGCTGACCGATCCGCTCGTGCTCCGCAGTGCCAACCAGCTTGTCGCCGGCGCGGCAGCCCGATCTGCGAGCGGCTGAACATCGGGTTGTGACGAGTGCGATTCGGCCTTATCGGTACGGGTTTTTGGGCGCGAGAGGTGCACGCCGCCGGTCTCGCGTCGCACCCGCAGGCCTCGCTTGTGGGCGTGTGGGGCCGCGACCCGACGAAGGCCGCGTCGCTCGCGGCTGCATACGGCGCTCCTGCCGGACGACGCCCCGCTGCTGGATCGCACCATCGGCCTCCCCGGCCGCGATCCCAGCTGGACACCCACGTCCACCTGACAGGCTGCTTGCCCGGTCACGGCTCTCGGAGCTGAAACGGTGCCGCTCTACTGGTAGCTGACGACGAGTCCGCTGTGTACCGACTGGGCCGGTGCATCGACGGTGAGCGTGCGCGTGGCGGCGTCCCACGTCCACGCATCCGGCGCCGCCTGTTTCCCGTTCACCGTCACCGTCGTCGGCGCCGTCGCGTTCAGGAACGCGACCGACCACTGCCGCTGCGAGACCTGCCCCGCGAACGATCCGGCCGCCGGGTCGATGTGGACGACATGCTCCGGCCCGCCCTCCGCGTAACGGATCGGGGTGGTCGCGCTGTGCGCACCGTCCGGGCTCGTGCCGTCGTCCTCGTACAGGCTCGCCGAGCCCGACGCGCCGCCGGCGATCGTCACCGTCGCCTTGGCCAGCGGGTTCTGCACATCGTTGGTCACGTCGTCGGTGCGCGTGGTCATGATCCCGCCGGCCCGGATGAAGACCGGCATCGAGTTCAGGTCGGTCGTGACATTCTGCGTCGTCCCGCCCGGGTACGTCTTGCCGCTGAAGTAGTCGGTCCACTCCGTGCCCGGCGGGAACCAGACCGAGGTCGTCGCCGTGGTGCCCGGCGTGGTCACCGGCGCGACCAGGACGTCGGGGCCGTAGAGGTACTCGGCGCCGTCCTGCCCGTACGCGTCCTGCTCCTCCGGGTACTGCAGGTACAGCGGCCGCACCACCGGGATGCCGGTGCGATTCGCCTGCTGGGCCAGCGTGTAGGTGTAGGGCACCAGGTCCTCGCGCAGGTTGAGGAACTTCTCCGCGGACGCCTTCGCCGCGGAGCCGTACTGCCACGGCAGCCGGTCGCTGTGGTTGCCGTGCAGCCGGTCGACCGGCTGGAACGCGCCGAACTGGACCCAGCGGGCGTACAGGTCGTCGGCCTCCTTGGTGCTGCCGGGCTCGGCGCCGGCGGCCTGGGTCCCGTCGTTGTTGAAGCCGCCGATGTCGTGGCTGACCGCCGACAGGCCGGTCGCCGACGACTCGCCCGGCGTGTAGCCGACCTCGTACTTCAGCGTCGCCCAGTTCGACGTCGTGTCCCCGGTGAAGTGGACGGTCGTGCGCTTGTCGGCCCACGGCCCCGTCGGCAGTCCCCGCTGGCCGCTGTACCCGCCGGCCTGCAACGAGCCGTACGCCCGGGAGAACGCGAACCCGCGACCGACGGTCTTGTCGGAGTCGGTGGCGTACTGCTGGTTGATCCAGGCATCGGGCGTGACGCCCGGCAGCGACGAGACCGACCCGTCGCAGCACCAGTCCAGCCACCAGAAGTCCGCGCCCTGCTGCTCCATCGTCTGGTGCAGGTCGAGGTAGGCCTTGAGCTGGTCCGGGTTGCCCCAGTCGAAGACGTAGCTGCCGCCGTTCTGGGTCAGCCCGCCCTTCGCGGTGGTCTGCGCCTGCGCGAACTGCGGATCATTCGGCACGATGCTCGGGTGGATGTTGAGCGTGTTGTGCAGCCCCTGCGCCGCCGACCAGTCGAAGAACGCCGTCGGGTCCGGGAACTTGGCCGGATCCATCTCCCAGCCGTCCCACGTGCTCGGTGACTTGAAGTCGGTGTCGGTCACGAGCACGTCGAGCGGGACGCCGTCGGCGCGGAACTTCGGCAGGATCGTGTTCTCGTAGTCGGCCGCCGTCCGGTCGTAGTACTCCGAGTACCAGACGCCGTACGCCCACCTGGGCATCAGCTCCGACGGCCCGGTCAGCCGCGCCAGGTCAGCCAGACCCTCCTGGTAGTCGTGGCCGTAGCCGAAGACGTATCCGTCCTGGTACGGCGTGCCGCCGTGACCAGGCCGTGGGGTCACCGCTTTCGCCGACTGGTTGTAGATCGCCGACGTGGTGTCGTCGAGCAGGGTCCAGCCGTCCTCGTAGAGCAGGCCGGGCGTGGTCGGCGCCGAGCCGTTGACTCCGTCCAGGCCGCGGCGGTAGCCGCCGAGAGGGGCGTGCGGCGCGAGCAACGGGGCGTTCGGCGAGGTCACCGCGACCGTGTCGATGTTGAGCCCGCAGCTCGCGGCGTCCGGGCAGCCGATCGTGACGTCGTCGGCCCCGGCGGCCAGCGTCACCGGCACCGCGATCGTCCGCCACGACTCCCAACTGCTCGTCGTGGGCAGGGTGGCCGTCGTCGCCGCAGCCGAGCCGACCCGGATCGAGACCGGACGCGGCGCGCTCTGGGCATTGGAGTAGCGCAGCTGCAGCGCATACGAACCCGCCCGCGGGACGTCGACGACATGCATGGTGTCGCTCGCGCCGGTGCTGAGCCCGGCGACGAAGCCGACGCCGGAGTAGTCGTTGTGGTCGGTCGCCACAGACGCGGACCCGCCCCGCGTGCCGGACTCGGCCTCGCAGACCGTGCCGAACTGGCAGTCCTCGGCCTTCGGCTGCGGGGGCGGCGGGTACGGCGATCCCGGCGTGACCAGCGCGAGGCTGTCGAAGTTGACGTTGCCCGAGTCCGACGGCGTGCGCACGACGGTGATCGTGTGCGTGCCCGCGGTCAGGTCGAGCATCGCCGAGACGATCGCCCACGTGTTCCAGTCGGCGGTGGTCGGCATCGTGATCGTCCGCGCGGCGCCGCCGTCGACCTCGACGGTCAGCGTGCGGGTGGTGTTCTGACCGTCGCCGCCGAGGGAGTTCGCGTAGCGCAGGTCGAGTTCGTACGTGGCCGCGGTCGCGACGTCGACCTGGAACGACAACGAGTTGCCGACGTTCTGGAAGCCGGCGGCGAAGCCCCGGCCGGTGTAGCCGGAGTGGTCGGTCGCGACGGACACACCGGTGAGGTCCAGGTCCTCCGCCTCGCACAGGACCCCGACGGTGCAGGACGGGACGGCCTGCGACGCCCACGGAAACGCCGTGACGTCCTGCCGGCCGGCCCGCAGCCGCACCGACAGGTTCTCCGGACCGAACGCACCGGAGCCGACCTTGTAGCGCAGGGTCATCAGGTCGGTCTGGATGGTCAGCCAGCCGTTGACGGTCTTCGCGGTGAACCGCGCTGGCGCGAACCCGTCCCGGCCGATCGCGTTGAACGTGGCCGCGTCGACGAAGTGCGCGTCGCCCGCGTACTCGGTGCGGATGAGCGCCGGCGACAGCACCTCGAAGCGCGCGTCTCCCGACGTCACCGCGGACGCCGCCGCACCTCCGCTCGGCGCGGCCGCGGACTGCGCCGGGACCGCCACCGCAGATACCGCCACCACCGCCGCGGCCAGCACCGGCATGAGCATGGAGCGTCGACGATCGGTCATTCCGTGTCTCCTGGCTGAGAGCGGACGCACACGAATGACAACGTTGTCACGGGTTCAGACACCATATCCGCAGTCGGCGGGTTACGCCAGGGTTAAACCCCTTCCAGCCGTTATCGCCGAGTTACCGTCACCACCAGCCAATCGTCCTCGTCGAGGTGATCCATGCGTCACGGTCCGAGGTCGTGCAGCCGGACACGGAACGACGCTCACCCGTCAAGGCGCGACTGGGCTCATGCCTGTGCCAGACGTGCCACAGCAAAGCGAATCTGCGTGTGGATCGCGTAGTCGCCGACAGA
>WNGE01003368.1_pt1 | contig 26571 bp, 24 predicted proteins | sample 5400651 | NCBI WGS metagenome assembly WNGE01 (sample SAMN13153370, study PRJNA577476) | soil metagenome | isolation source: 60 cm soil or saprolite under grassland replicate 2 | place: USA:California | collected 2016-06-15 | reverse complement strand
TGATGCTTGGCTCGGTCGGCGCGGTAGAGCGACGCGCAGGGCGCGGGAGTCGCTTCAGCCACCCCGGCACCACCTGTGCCGGGGGCTTACTGCATGGCTGCCGCAACCATGTCGCCAGAGCTGCATGGTCGCGGCATCCTTGCAATATGTACGGACGGGACGGGGCAGCGGGCGGAGTAGCAGGGGCACGGGAGCGTGCCAGCAGCGCGCAGGCACCAGGAGTAACGCCGAAGACCGCGCCGGCCCCGCCCAGGATCGGCTTAAGCGGAGCAGGCCCTCGCACCCGTCCGCGCAGCAAACCTCCCGGTCACGGCCCCGCGCATGAACTAGGAACTAAAAATAGTGTCTCGGATGCTGAGACAGACGTATTGAGGCGCGTCCGCCCCGTTCCGCGCTCATGTAACGTAGCAGGGACTATGCGGCACGTCGTACTCATCGCCTGCCGCAGCGGGGCCTGATCCGAGGCAGGCCGGCAACCCGCTGCGGGGGTTTGCTGCTGGCCGTAAGACCGATCCCGGATCTCGATCAGGAGTATTTCCGTGTACGACATGTATCCCTGGGACTCTGACAGCCAGGGGGATTACCCGCCCGAGCCCCTCCGGTCCTGGCGGCACCCGAACCCCCGTGACACCCCCCGTGACACTCCCCGTGACACTCCCCGTGAGACCTCCCCGACCCAGGCCGTCCAGACCGCCCTGGACCGCCGGGACAACGGCGGCGACGCGGCCGCCGCGCACGCGGCCGCCGCGCACGCCTCGCACGACGCCGGCACACGCGCGACTCCGCCCACGACCAGCCTGACCCGCCAGTAAGGTTCAGGCATGAGTTCACGAACCATCAGGCTGGCCGTGGTGGGCGGCGACGGCATCGGCCCCGAGGTGACCGCCGAGGCACTCAAGGTGCTCGGCGCCGCGCTCGGCGCCGCCACCCCCGGGGTCAGCATCGACGAGACCAATTACGACCTCGGCGCCCGGCGCTGGCACCGTACCGGGGAGACGCTTCCCGACGCGGTGCTCGAGGAGATCAAGGGGCACGACGCGATCCTGCTCGGCGCGGTCGGCGACCCGGGCGTGCCGAGCGGCGTCCTCGAGCGCGGCCTTCTCCTCAGACTCCGGTTCGAGCTCGACCACTACGTCAACCTGCGCCCGGTCCGGCTCTACCCCGGTGTCACCACACCCCTGGCGAACGGCCGCCCCGAATCGGTGGACATGGTGGTGGTCCGCGAGGGCACCGAGGGCCCGTACACCGGCGCGGGCGGCGTGATGCGCAAGGGCACACCCGCCGAGATCGCCACCCAGGAGAGCATCAACACGGCGTTCGGGGTGGAGCGGGTCGCCCGCTACGCCTTCACCAAGGCCATGACCAGGCCGCGCCGCAAGCTCACGCTCGTGCACAAGACCAACGTGCTCACCTACGCCGGCGACCTGTGGCAGCGGACCGTGGACGCGCTGGCCAAGGAGTTCGCCGACGTGTCGGTGGACTACTGCCACGTGGACGCCGCGTCGATGTTCTTCGTCTCCCAGCCCGAACGCTTCGACGTCGTGGTCACCGACAACCTCTTCGGCGATATCCTCACCGACCTGGGGGCCGCGGTGGCCGGCGGGATCGGGCTCGCCGCGAGCGGCAACATCAACCCGGAGGGGACCGCGCCCAGCATGTTCGAGCCGGTCCACGGCAGCGCGCCGGACATCGCCGGCCAGAGCAAGGCCGACCCGACCGCGGCCATCTTGTCCGCCGCCATGCTCTGCGAGCACCTGGGCCTGTCCGCCGAAGCCGCCCGGATCGAGCAGGCCGTCGCCGAGGACCTGGTCGAGCGCCAGGGCGCCTGGGCGGCGCGCACCACCGTCGAGGTCGGCGACGACATCGCCGAGCGAGTAGCCGGTTAACCCGGCCGCCATGCACAAAGCGCCTGCCGGGCCGGACCGGCAGGCGACTCCGCCCGGCGGGCCCGGCAGCGCGCAGCGCACCCACCGAAAGGTGAGACCCTAGTGACGACGTCTGCCCGCGCGGGCGAGAAGGAAGTTCCGCATCATGATTGAGTTTGACATCCGCCCGAGTGACCACCCGGTGCCCGACGCCGAGCGCGAGGAAAAACTACAGTCGCCCGGCTTCGGCCAGCTGTTCACCGACCACATGATCACGCTGCGCTGGACCGCGGACAGCGGCTGGCACGACGGCCGCCTGGAGTCGTACGGCCCGTTCACGCTGGACCCGGGCACCTCGGTGTTCCACTACTCGCAGGAGTTCTTCGAGGGCCTGAAGGCCTACCGCCAGGACAACGGCTCGATCACCATGTTCCGGCCGGACGCCAACGCGGCCAGGTTCAACAGCACCGCGCGCCGGATGGCCATGCCGGAACTGCCGCCGGAGACCTTCATCCGGGCGCTCGAGCTGCTCGTCGCCCAGGACCGCGAGTGGGTCCCCGGCGGGGAGGGGAACAGCCTCTACCTGCGGCCGTTCATGATCGCGACCCAGCGGGGGCTCGGCGTCAACCACCCGTCGGGCGAGTACCTGTTCTGCGTCATCGCCTCGCCGGCCGCGTCCTACTTCGCCAGCGGGGAAAAAGGGATCAAGCCGGTCGCGGTGTGGCTGTCGCAGGAGTACACCCGGGCAGCGCCCGGCGGCACCGGCGGGGTCAAGACCGGCGGCAACTACGCGGCCGCCTTCGTGGCCCAGCAGCAGGCCGTGGACCGCGGCTGTGACCAGGTGGTCTGGCTGGACGCCGCGGAGCACCGCTGGGTCGAGGAGATGGGCGGGATGAACCTGTTCTTCGTCCGCGGCGGCGACACCGCCCAGCCCTGGATCGCGACGCCCCCGCTGACCGGGACGCTGCTGCCCGGCATCACCCGCGACTCGCTGCTCAAGCTGGCGCCGCAGCTCGGCGTCAAGGCGATCGAGGAGCCGATCACCATCGACCAGTGGCAGGCGGAGTGCGCGGCCGGCGAGCTGACCGAGGTGTTCGCCTGCGGCACCGCGGCGGTCATCACCCCGGTCGGCCGGGTCAAGGGCGAGCACGCGCAGTGGCTGGTCGCGGACGGCGAGCCCGGCCCGGTGACCATGCGCCTGCGCGCGGAGCTGATCGGCCTCCAGTACGGCCACAAGCCCGACCCCTTCAACTGGACCCACAAGGTCTGCTAACAGGGCCCAACTCATGATCGTGAGCGGTCCGGGACAAATAGCGCCCAAAACTGCTCACGATCATGAAACCCCCGACCGCGCGTCTCGGATGCTGAGACAAAGGCATCATCTACCGAACGGGTGTGGCAGACTGTCACCGTGACGTCAGGCCGCATCATTATCGGCTGGCGCGTCGGCACCTAGGGCAGCAGCCCTAGCGCCGGGTTACTCAAACACCCGGACGTCGGCGCGCAGACCTCTCGCGTACTCGCGAGGGGTCTTTTTGTTGTGCGGACCGCAACCAATCCCAGGAGAGATTCCGATGCTCGACGACACCTTTCACGTCTACGACACGACCTTGCGCGACGGCGCGCAGCAGGAGGGCCTGAACCTCAGCGTGGCCGACAAGCTCGTCATCGCGCGGCAGCTGGACGAGCTCGGTGTCGGGTTCATCGAGGGCGGCTGGCCCGGCGCGATCCCGAAGGACACCGAGTTCTTCCGCCGCGCCGCCACCGAACTGGACCTCAAGCACGCGCAGCTCGCCGCGTTCGGCGCGACCCGCCGGCCCGGCGTGAAGGCGGCCGACGACACCCAAGTCGCCGCGCTGCGCGAATCGGGCGCGCCGGTCGTGACCCTCGTCGCCAAGAGTCACGACCGGCACGTCCTTCTCGCCCTGCGGACCACTCTTGAAGAAAACCTGAACATGATCGCGGACACGGTCTCCCACCTGCGCGAGAACGGGCAGCGGGTCTTCCTCGACGCCGAGCACTTCTTCGACGGTTACCGGTCCAACCCGGACTACGCCCTGGAAGTGGTCGGCACGGCCATGCGGGCCGGCGCCGACCTGGTCGCGCTGTGCGACACCAACGGCGGCATGATGCCGAACGAACTCGGCGACGTCGTCACCGCCGTCCGCGGCCGCACGCAGGCCCGGCTGGGCATCCACTGCCACGACGACACTGCCTGCGGCGTGGCCAACACCCTCGTCGCGGTCGACGCCGGCGTCACGCACGTGCAGGGCACCGCCAACGGGTACGGCGAGCGGGCGGGCAACGCCAACCTGTTCAGCGTGGTGGCCGGCCTGCAGCTGAAGAAGGGCCGCCAGGTCCTGCCCGAGAAGGGCCTGGCGGAGATGAGCCGGATCGCGCACCAGATCAGCGAGGTCACCAACGTCGCGCCGGACACCCACCAGCCGTACGTGGGCCTGTCCGCGTTCGCGCACAAGGCCGGCCTACACGCCTCGGCGATCAAGGTCGACCCGATGCTGTACCAGCACATCGACCCCGCGCTGGTCGGTAACGACATGCGGATGCTGGTCTCGGACATGGCGGGCCGCGCGTCGGTGGAGCTGAAGGGACGCGAGCTCGGCTACGACCTGTCCGGCGACAAGGAGACCATCGGCCGGGTCACCGACCGGGTCAAGGACATGGAGGCCCGCGGCTACACGTTCGAGGCCGCCGACGCCAGCTTCGAGCTGCTGCTCCGCGACGAGCTCGGCCAGCGGCACGAGTACTTCGCGGTCGAGTCCTGGCGGGTCATCGTCGAGCGCCACCCGGACGGCCGGATGACTAGCGAGGCCACCGTCAGGCTGACCGCCAAGGGGGAGCGCCTGGTCGCGGTGGGCGAGGGCAACGGCCCGGTGAACGCGCTGGACAAGGCGCTGCGCGCCGCGCTCGAGCAGATCTACCCCGAACTGGCCGCGCTCGAGCTCACCGACTACAAGGTGCGGATCCTGGCCGGCACGCACGGCACCGGCGCGGTGACCCGGGTGCTCATCGAGTCCGACGACGGCAGCGGCGATAGCTGGAGCACGGTCGGCGTGGACGAGAACATCATCGCCGCGAGCTGGCACGCCCTCGAGGAAGCCGTCACCTACTGCCTCCTCCGCTCCGGCCGCGAGCCCAGCTAACCCCGCCCCGCCCCCGCCCCAACGCCATGAAACCCGGGATCCAGTGCGTTCGAACGCACTGGATCCCGGGTTTCACTCCCTTCCGAGCACCGCCTTACGCGGCCGGAACCTTGTCCAGGAAGCCGTAGACGCTGCGGATCTGGCCGCCCCCGTTCAGGACCGCGACGTCGAAGCCGACCACGACCGGCTCGGCCGCCCCCGCGGGCCCCAGGTGCCAGGTGAACCGCGCCTGCTCGTGGTGCGCGTCGACCGGGCCGCCGAGCGTGAACACGAAGCCGGGGAACTGCTGCTGGACCGCGCCGATGAGCCCGTCGATCTCGGCCCGCCCGCGCGCGTCGGCCAGCGGGTCGGTGTAGCTGCCGTCCTCCGTCCACAGCGCGTCCACCAGCCCCCGGCGGCGTTCCGCGTCCTTCTCGTTCCACGCGGCGAGGTAGCGCTCGACAATCTCCTGCATCGTTTTCTCCCTCCGTAGGTACCACCGATCCTGCCGACCGGAGGGAAGCGTCGCAATTACCTCCGAGGTAATGCAAACGCGGACGGAAACCGGCTAGGCTCACCAGGATGCACGCCGGTGACCTGATCCGCGAGTGGCGGCAGCGCCGCCGGCTCAGCCAGCTCGACCTCGCCATCGCGGCGAACGTCTCGTCCCGGCACCTGAGCTTCGTCGAGACCGGCCGGTCCCGGCCGACCAGCGAGATGATCCTGCACCTGGCCGAGCACCTGGACGTGCCGCTGCGCGACCGCAACGCGCTGCTGCTGGCCGGCGGCTTCGCGCCCGCCTACCCCGAACGCGGCCTGGCCGAGCCCGAGCTCCACGCCGTCAAGAACGCCCTGAAGCGCGTCCTGGACGGCCACGAGCCCTACCCGGCCGCGGTGGTGAACCGCTGGTGGGAGCTGGTCGACGCGAACGCCGGCATCGCGCTGTTCACCGGCGACGTCGGCCCGGAGCTGCTCGAGCCGCCGGTCAACGTGCTGCGGCTGAGCCTGCACCCGGACGGGATGGCGCCGCGGATCGCGAACCTCCCCGAGTGGCGCGCCCACCTGCTGGCCCGCCTGCACCGCCAGGCCGAAGCCACCGGCGACCAGCGCCTGACCGCCCTGCACCAAGAGCTCAGCGCCTACCCCGGCGGCCTCAGCCGCCCGCCCGGCCCGGCCGACGTGGTGATCCCGCTCCGCTACCGCGCTGCAGGGGCTGAGCTGTCCTTCCTCAGCATCACCGCCGTGATCGGCACCCCGATGGACGTCACCGTCGAGGAGCTGGCCATCGAATCGTTTTATCCCGCCGATCACCAGACCGCGAAGGCCCGCTGAGCCCGCGGGCCCCACCCACCTCCCCTGCCCTCTTCACTGCGCCGCCCTGCACCGCCAGCTCCTGCTCGACCGGGCCCCGGTGACCGCGCTCGACGCGGTCGGCCACCTGGCCGGCCTGCAGGCGCAGGCCCCGCACGTCGGGCTGTGGTCGAGGCTGGCCGGCTTCCGTCATGAGGAGCTGAGGGAGCTTATTACCGAACGGGCCGTGCTTCGCGCTCACCTGATGCGTAACACGGTCCACCTGGTCGACGCCGCGGACTACCTCCGCTTCCGCCCCCTCTACCAGCCCTTGCTGACCCGCCACCTGGCCGGGAACTTCGGGAAGAACCTGATCGGCGTCGACCTGGCCGAGCTCGCCGGCGTGGCGGCGGACTTGCTCGGCCAGATCCCGCTGACCCGCGTCGAGCTCGCCGCCCGGCTGGCCCCGCGCTGGCCGGACCACGATCCCGCCTCGCTCGCCTATGCCGCCAGCCACCTGCTGCCACTGGTCCAGGTGCCGCCGCGCGGCCTGTGGGGCGAGCCGAACCACCGGGCCGCGTTCATGCTGGCCGACGCGTGGCTGGCCGGCCGCGACCCCTCCGCCTCACCCAACCCGCTCCGCGGCCCCGGCCCACCTCGCGATCCCGGCCCACCCCGCGGCCCCGGCCCCACCCCTACATCGCAGTCGACCATGCTCGAGCAGCTCGTGCTGCGCTACCTGGCTGCCTATGGCCCGGCCAGCGTGGCCGATGCCCAGGCCTGGTCCGGGCTGACCCGGCTGCGCGAGGTGACCGAGCGCCTCGGCTCCCGGCTGCGCACCTTCACCGGCCCGGACGGCGCCGAACTGCTGGACCTGCCGGACGCGCCGCGCCCCGACCCGGACGTCCCGGCGCCGCCCCGCTTCCTGCCCGAATACGACAACCTGCTGCTCTCCTACGCCGAACGCACCCGGGTCATCCCGCACCGCCGTCCGGTCCCGCTGCCGCCCGGGCACGGCGCGACGGGGGGAACGCTGCTCGTCGACGGCCTGTGGCAGGCCGACTGGAAGATCAGCCAGAGCGTCCTGGAGATCGAGCCGTTTACCCCGCTGGGCCCGGCGGACCGGGATGCCATCGTGGCCGAGGGGGAGCGGCTTCTCGGCTTCGCCGCCCCCGCGATAGCCGTCCGCGATGTACGTTTTGTCCCCGTTCGTTCGGGCTAAATAACTGACCCAGGGCCGCAGTGGGGCGGCCAGGGATTTACGGTAGGGGCATGGACGACAAGCAGATCATGGCTCACATCGACGAGCTGATCGATACCGAGCACCAGCTCCGCCGGCAGCTCGCGGCCGGCGAACTGACCAGCCAGCAGGAGCGCGAGCGGCTGCGCTCCGCCGAGGAGGCGCTGGACCAGTGCTGGGACCTGCTGCGGCAGCGGCGAGCCCGCCGGGAGTTCGGCGAGAACCCGGACGAGGCGATGGCCCGGCCGGCCGGCGAGGTCGAGGGCTACCAGCAGTAGCCAGCCGCAGGATCACAACGACAGGAGTGGCGTGCGTATCGCGAGATTCGCCAAGGGCGACGGGGTCGCGTACGGCGTAGTCGAGGGCGAGCTAGAGAGCGGAGGAGCGGGGAGGCCACCGCGGCCGGGACTGACGATCGCGGAACTGTACGGGCACCCGTTCGGCGTGGACCCCGGCGGGGTCAGGCTGACCGGTAACCGGTACCCGCTGGCCGAGGTCAGGCTGCTGGCGCCGGTGCTGCCGAGCAAGGTCGTGGCCGCGGGCCGGAACTACGCGTCGCACGCGCGGGAGGTGGCCGGGGAGCCGCAGGCCGAGCCGGTGATCTTCCTCAAGCCGTCCACCTCGGTGACCGGTCCGGGGGACGCGATCAAGTACCCGGTCAAGCTCACCGACCGGGTGGATTTCGAGGGCGAGCTCGCCGTCATCATCGGCAGGCTCTGCCGCGGCGTGCCGCGGGAGCGGGCCGAGGAGGTGGTGTTCGGTTACGCCTGCGCGAACGACGTCACCGCGCGGGACCTGCAGGCCAGGGACGGGCAGTGGACCCGGGCCAAGGGCTTCGACACGTTCTGCCCGCTCGGGCCGTGGATGGAAACCGGGACGAACCCGTCCGACCTCGAGCTCACCACCACGGTCAACGGCGAGATCAGGCAGCAGGCCCGCACGTCCGAGCTGCTCTGGGACGTGCCCGGGCTGATCGCGTACGTCAGCCAGGTGATGACGCTGCTGCCCGGGGACGTGCTGCTGACCGGGACGCCGGCCGGGGTGGGGCCGCTGACCGACGGGGACGAGGTTTCCGTGACGATCGAGAGCATCGGCACCCTGACCAACCGGGTGGTAATCGGCGACTGAAAATTTGCCCCCATTTAGTTTAGGATTAGCGTTCGGAGCGGGCGCGACCGTGCGCCAGGACCTACTCCGGCAGGTTTGCGCAAGGGTGGGCATTATGGGTGGGGGCTACGGTCGCGATTCCGGTCGGCAATCCCCGTCGTATTCCTTCTCCCACCTGGTGCCGGTGCGTCACTGGGCCCGCGACCCGGCGCTGCGCAGCTGGCCGGTGCTGCTGCTGGTCGCCCTGGTCTGCGTGCCGCCTATCGCGCTGGTCATGCTCAACGACCCGACCCCGGCCAAGATCCGCGACATCGCCTGGATCTTCGCGGTCTACTTCGCCGTGGCCTGGCTGCTGCTGCTCGGCGTCATCGTCCGCCCGCAGCACGTCAGCCGGGCCATGCTGGCCGCCATCGCGGTCGTCGGCGTCGTCACCCAGGCGCCCACCGCGATCTTCCTCGAGACCAAGCTGCACGCGGGCACGAGCAGCCTGCTCGACATCTTCACCATCGGCATCCCCGAGGAACTAGCCAAGGCCATCCCGATCGTGGTGGTGGCGTGGATCTGGCGGCGGTACTGGCACACCCAGACGCCGCGCGACTACCTGTTCCTCGGCGCGGTGAGCGGGCTGGTGTTCGGCGCGGCCGAGGTCGTGCACTACTTCACCGACGTGCTCGGCTCGATCTCGGGCCATGCCACCGGCCTGGACCTGCAGACCCTGACCATCCAGTACATCTGGCGCTTCCTCACCGACCCGATCGACCACGCCTGCTGGGCGGGCATCACCGGCTACTTCATCGGGCTGGCCATCACCAGCCCGCACCGGGAGTACTGGATCGGGCTGATCGGGATCGGCATCGCGGCGGTCCTGCACGGCCTCAACGACTGGAACCCGATCAACAGCCACCCCGCCTGGGTGCTGATCACCCTGATCAGCGTGCTGCTGTTCCTCGGCTACGCCCGGGCCGGGGCCTGGCTGCCTGAGCAGGCGATGGCCGCGCCGGACGGCATGGCCGTGCCCGCCGGGCAGGCCCGGGCACAGGCCCGGCCACGGGCAGCGCCCGCGCCCTGGGCCGCGGCCCCGCCCGCCCCTCCGCCTGCCCGGCCGCGCGCGCCCGCGACGCGGGACGAATGGTGGCAGCACGTCCCCGCGGCCGCCCCGCCGCCTCCGCCCCCGCAGCCCGCCGCCGCCAGGTCGTCCAACCGGACCGCACCGGACGCCGCCGCGCCGTACAATCCGGCCACCGCGCCTACCGTGCTCCAGCGCAAGCCGCCCGTTCGGCCGTGGTGGGAACAAGAACGCTAGGTCCGTGACAGGCTAGTAGCGCCCGAGCCGGGAGAGGAGGGGATTCCTCCGGTGGTCAACCTCGACCGCAGGAAGCTTGCCGCGCCGTTGTTCGCGCAAGCCGCCGCGTTCGTCGTGGTGCTGGTTATCGGCGGGTTCACCGGCCACGCAAAGACGCCCTCGCCCGCACCCGGGCCGGGCGGGACGCAGGCCCCGACCGCCACCACCGCCTCACCCACGGCCAGCTCGGCCTCGAGCAAGGGGGCCGCGCTCAAGCTCACCGTCAGGGTGATCAAGGACGGCGACGGCCTGCCGCTGCCCGGTACCCAGGTGAACGTGCTGCAGACCGGGACGCTTACCAGCGTGGTGACCGGCACCCTGAACCCGGCCCTGGAGTTCGCCTCCAACGTCCCCGCCGGGCAGTACCAGGTGTGCATCCAGCCGCCGATCGGCTGGGGCAGCGAGGTCCGCACCACGCACGTGCTGGCGGGCTGGATCTGCTCGCCCGCCGACCTCAGGACCAGCCCGCAGCTGGTGACGTTCCGCCTCGGCAACCAGGTCCCGCAGGTGGGACAGTGAAGGGGGAAGGGGAGGTGGGTGGGGCGCACGGGCGCCGCGGACCGGGGCCGGCCGGCCCCGGTCCGCGGCGCCCGGCTCAGGTCGGCTGGGCCCTGCTGGTGATCGCGATGGCGCTGATCGGCGGCCTGGCCGCGGCCACCCTGGTGGACGCCTCGCTGCTCATCGCGGTAGTCGTGTCCGTGGTCATCGGCGCCGTCGGCGTGGTGGTCGTGCTCCGCTCGCCCGCTCGGGAGCCAGAACTGACCGCCCCGCGCACGGCCACCATGCCGCGTGCCCACCCGCGCCCTGCCCCATCGAGCCGGGCCGCGCCGCCGCCCGACTCCTACCCGCCCGACCCGGTCGCCCCGGTCACCGCCCAGATTCCGGCTCCGGGCGGAGCCGACGGGTTGAACCGTGGCGGTGCGCCCGCCGTGAACGAAACTGTGGTCCAGATGCTGCCGCTCGGCACCGAGGGCTCGCCGGACGCGCCCTGGTGGGATTCGGCCCATCCCGCGCCGGCCCCGAGCGCGGGCGCCAAGCGCGCGCCCGCCCCGGACCTGTCCACCTACCTGGCGTCCACCTTCATCGCGCAGTGCCCGCGCTGCGGTGCGTTCCGGCTCGACATCAGGCGGGGCAGGAGCGGCTGGAATTTCCGCTGCGAGGCGTGCGAGAACACCTGGACCTGGCAGCCCGGCACGCCGTGGCCGCCGGTCCGGGTTATGCCGCCTTAAACCCTGGAGTTCCTTGTTATCGCCGGAAAGCAACGGAGGTCATTTCATGTATGAGAGGGATATCAGCCGGAGGGATCCCGGCTGCGTGGTTTTCCTGCTCGACCGTTCCGATTCGATGAAGTCCACCTGGGTCAATAGCCAGGAGACCCTGGCCCAGGGGGCGGCCCGGGTGCTCAATGAGATATTGCTTGAATTGCTCTTCACGTCACAGGGCGAGCCGGGGAAGGCGCGCCACTATTTCGACATCGGCATCTTCGGTTACGGCCTGCGCCCGGTGGCCGGCGGCGAGGGCGTCGAGCCCGCCTTCGGCGGAAAGCTGGCCGGCCAGCCGCTGGTCGCGCTGCCCGACCTGCGAGACAACCCGATCGCGGTGCGGGAGACTCCGTCGGTGGACATCGGCGCGCCGCCGAGCCGGGTGCCGGTCTGGGTCGAGCCGGTGCACGGCTACCGCACCCCGATGTGCCAGGCGGTGGCGGTGGCCGGCGCCCACGTCTACGAGTGGGCGAACGCGCACCCCGACTCGTTCCCGCCGATCATCATCAACATCACCGACGGCATGGTGACCGACAGCCCGTACGAGGGCGCCTCGCTGGAGGAGTGGGCGCAGCGGCTGGTCAACATCCAGACCAGCGACGGGCCCACGTTGTTCTTTAATATCTTCCTGTCCCCCGCGGCGTCCAACGGCGTGCTGTTCCCCGCGACGGACTACGGCCTGCCCGAGCCGGGCCCCCAGCTGTTCCGGATCAGCAGCATGCTGCCCCCGCCGATGATCGCCAACGCGCAGAGCACCGGCACGACGGTGGAGCCCGGGGCACGGGGGTTCGGCTTCAACGCCGACGCCACCATGCTGGTCCGGTTCCTCGAAGTCGGCACCAAGGTCGACGTGCGAGACTGAGCTGCCCGTCATGCAGATCCAGATGGTCACCTTCAGCGCGGCGAAGGACGGCAACGCGCCCGGCGAGTGGCAGGACGGCGCCTGCGGCGGCGTCGCCGCCGACGGGAGCTGGGCCCGCTTCCTCGTGCTCGACGGCGCCACCACGGCCTACGACCCGGTGCGCTGGGTGGATCAGCTGGTGCGGTCGTTCGCGCCGCCCGCGGGTGGGTCGGGCGGGCCGGGCGGATCGCGGCTGCCCCGGCTCGAGCCCGCCGCCATGCGGGCCTGGTTCGCCGAAATGCAGGACCAGTGGGCCGCGGAGGTCCGGGACTTCGACAGCATCATCGAGGAGCGCAAGTTCGCCGAGGTGGGCTCGTTCGCCACCCTGCTCGGCTTCGACATCTACGGGCTCGACGGCCCGGAACCCTACTGGCGGGGCGTGGCCCTCGGCGACACGGTGCTCTTCCACGTCCGGAAGGGGCACCTGATCGCCGCGTTCCCGCCGATGGGACCCGATGACTTCGGCACCCTGCCCGACGGCGTGCACACCTTGCCCGCCAGCCTGGAGCGGATGACCGAACGCCTGCTCACCGGCGGCGGGGCACTTGAGCCCGGCGACTTCCTTTTCGCCGCGACCGACGCGATGGCCCAGTGGATCTTGCGCACGATCGAGCGCGGCGAGGCCAAGGTCTGGGACGCGCTGACGACGCTGGCGCACCCCGACGTGTTCGCCCGGCTGATCGAGGACCAACGCAGAGAGCAGGACAGCGCTAAGAGGATGAAGAACGACGACGTGACGCTGATGCGCCTGCGGATGCTGGCCGGCCAGCCCGCCTACCTGCTGGCGTGCCGATGAACGCCTTCCCCGCCGCCGGCGACTACTACAAGGCGGTACAGGCGCCCGGCCGCTGCTTCACCGTGCCCAAGCTCCAGGCCGCCGAGTTCGTCTGGGACAGCCTCGGGCCGACGCTGGCCCGGGGCAGCAGCGCCGTGGTGTTCCAGGCCTCGGTGCAGGGCAGGACCCAGGCTCTGCGCTGCTACATCAGGGAAGATGCCTCCAGCCGGGACCGGTACAGCGCGCTGGACGCCTACCTGGCCGGTCACGACCTGAGCCCGTACGTGTCCGGCACCACCTGGCTCGACGGGGCGATCACCGTCAACCGGGCGCCCTGGCCGGTGCTGACCATGGACTGGATCGACGGCCGGACGCTCAACGAGTACGTGGACTTCCTGGTAGCCGGGTCCAACGCCGCCGCCCTGACCACGCTGGCGGGCCGGTGGCGCGAGCTGGTCGCGCTGCTCCAGCGGAGCGACTTCGCCCACGGCGACCTGCAGCACGGCAACGTCATGGTGGACCAGGACGGGCAGCTCCGGCTGGTCGACTTCGACGGGGTCTGGATTCCGCAGCTGGCCGGGCAGCCCCCGCCCACCGAGTACGGCCACCCGAACTACCAGCACCCCCTGCACCACAACTGGGACCGCTGGCTCGACACCTTCTCCGGCCTGGTCATCTACTTGTCGCTGGTCGCGCTGGCCAGGGATCCCGGGCTCTGGCTGGCCCTGTACAACTCCAAGAACCTGCTGTTCGCCAAGACCGACTTCTTTCCCCCGTTCACGTCCGAGACCTGGAAGCAGCTGGCCGCGCTGCGGGACCCGCAGGTCGACGAGCTGGCCAGGAAGCTGCAGGAGTGCTGCAGCCCGCTCTGGGTGTCCAACCGGAGCCTGGAGGCGACCCTGGAGCAGCCGGCCGCGGCCCCGGCCCCGCCGCCAGTACCGGCCGGCCAGCCCTGGTGGCAGCAGCAGCCCGCGCCCGGCGCGGGGACCCCGGCCCAGGGGATTCCCGGCTCGGGGATCCCCGCCCCGGCGTCGCCGTCCCGGCCCTGGCCGCAGGCGGCCCCGTCGCCAAGCCCCGCGGCCTCGCGGCCCGCCGCCTCGCGGCCCGCGGCAGGACCAGCACCCGCATCCGCCGCGGCGCCCCCCGCGGGTCCGCCGGGGGCCGCGCTGCCCGCCCCGCCCCCGCTGTCCGCGCCGCTCGGCATGGCCGGTACCGGACCCATGCCGCAGCTGAGCCAGACGATGATGCCGCCCAGCGAGACGATCTGGTGGACGCGGCCGCCAGCCGGCCAGGCCCAGGGTCCGCCCGGCCCCGGGTATCGCGGTTCCGGATATCAGGGCTCCGTGCCGTCCGCGCCCATGCCCCGCGGGTACGCCCCGCATGCCCCGGTCCCGGCCCCGCCGGGATCCCCGGTGCCAGGACCTGGCGCCCCGGCGACGCGGACGCAGACGGGTACGGCGGTCGGCGCGCTCGCGCTCGCCCTCGGCGTCCTGCTGCTGGTCATCGGCGCGGCCAGCCACATCTCCGTCGTCGTGATCGGCGGCCTGGTGGCCGGCGCGTGGGGCATATGGCGGCTCGTTACCGCGACCGGGAGGAGCGGCAAGCCGCCCGGCTAATCCTTGATCCAGGTCAGCTGCTTCCAGTACGACAGCAGCTCTCCGGGGTTGGTCCCGACCAGCACGGCCATGACGTTCTGCTGGTTGTCGCTGGTGACGATGATCGGGGCGTTGCTGGTGCTGCTGTACTCCGCGATGCTCCCCGTCATGAACGGCGTCTGGTTGTGGAACTCCGTCCGGCATTCGACGAGGAAGTCGGTGAAGTCGTTGCCGGTCGTGCACTCCCGGTTCTTGTGGAAGTGATTGTCGCTGAGCAGCCTGCTGACCCCGCTGGCCAGCGCGGCCGGACTGGGATAGAGGTAGTAGATGATCGTCCCGGCGGGCAGGTTCAGCCGGGAGCACTGGCTCACCGCGGTCGCGCGGAACTGGGTGCCGGCGAGGTGGCAGTTGTCCCGGCCCTGTATCGCGGCCGGGATCTTGCTCAGCAGGACATCGTAGTCCGAGGTCGGGCTGGCGTCCGGTGACGTGGCCGGGCTCGTGGCCGGGCTCGTGGCCGGGCTCGTGCTCGGCCCGGTGCTGGCCGACTGGGACGAGGTTGCCGCCACCGTCTTGGCCGGGAACGGGCTCAGGTGCGCCACCGCCGCGACCCCCAGGTAGCCCGCGACCAGCGCGATGGCCGCGGCTATCCCCACCGTGTTGCGGTTGAGCAGCTTGGACCCTGACGACCCCCGCCCCGCCGGACCGCCCCCCATCCCGGGCGGCGGTCCCCCCGCCATCCCCGGCTGCGGTCCCCCTGCTATCCCTGGCTGCGGTCCCCCCGCCATCCCCGGCGCCAGCTCAGGCCCGCCCGGCACTCCCGGTCCGGCCGGCACACCGGTTCCGCCACCGCTCCCCGCACCCGTGCCGCCCGGCGCGGGGCGCGGCATCGACTGGGTTCCGCCCGGCGCGATCAGGCCGAGGGCACGGGCGAACTCGCGCACCACCCACAGGCTCGCAGCGCCGTCCAGGTCGCTCGCCTGGGCCAGGGTGGTGGCGACGGACTGGATGGCGCCGTAGTTCCCGTACTGCGGGATCGCGTCCCTGAGCAGCGCGGGCACGTCGGACCGGGCTGCGCTGACGATCAGGATGCACTCGCCGGGCAGCGCGGTGAGCTGAGTCCGGCAGAGGTGATCCATCACGGTCGCGTCGGACAGCACCTCCGGCCCGTGCGAGGTCACGGCGTCCTGCAGGGCCCGGCGGGCATCGCCGGCCGGGTCGATGACGTGCCCAGTCCCCTCAGTCACGAAGGACCTCCCCAAGAGGTATCCGCAGCGCTGCTATCGGCCACCTTAGAGGACGATTGCGTCGCTGGCTCAGCGCAGGAAGTCCCTGAGGTGACGCAGCTGTCGTTCTACGTGCGCCGTGGGCACCTGGTGACCGGTGAACGGGTGCACCGCGATGTCCTTGCCCGCGGCGATCTCGTTGTAGGCGGCGAATACCGTGGACGGCGGGCAGATCGTGTCCATCAGGCCCACGCTGAGCAGGCAGCGCGCGGTGATCCGGCGGGCCAGCAGCGCGCAGTCCACGTACCGCAGGGTGTCGAGCGCGGCCGGTATCAGGTCCACGTTGTGCGCCAGGAACTCGGGTATCTCGTTGTACGGCGCCTCCGGCGCCAGCGTGATGCCGCGCTGGATGTCGCACAGGAATGGCACGTCCGCGTGGCATATCGCGACCGCCTGCGGGACCAGCGCGGCGGTGGCCAGCGCGAGCCCGCCGCCCTGGCTGACGCCGCTCACCGCGACCCGCGGCGCTCCGGTCAGCTCGCTGGCCGCCTCGACGGCGAGCACGGCGTCGGTGAACAGCCGGGTGTAGTAGTAGCCTTCCGGCCGGGCGATGCCCCTGGTCATCACCTGAGCGTTCTCCGGCCCCGCGCCCGGGTCGCCGTGGCGGTCGCCGGTCGCCCCGGTGGTCCACCGCCCGCCCTGGCCCCGGGTGTCCATCACGAACACGGCGTAGCCGAGCGCGGGCAGTAGCGCGTGCTCGGCGGGCATGCCCCGGCCGCCGCCGTAGCCGATGAACTTCACTACCACCTGCGTCTGCCCGTCCGCACCCGGAGGTCGCAGGTACCAGGCCCTGATCCGGTCGCCGCCCGCCCCGGAGAACTCGGTGTCGAACACCTCGACCGGCGCGTAGATCTCGGTTTCGTACCTGGCCAGCACCGGCGGGCGGACCGTCGCGCGGGCTTCGTCCAGGCGCCGCTGCCACCATAGGTCGAGGTCCGGCGGCTCTGCGGTGCCCGTGCGATAATCGCGCAACTGGTCCAATGACAGGTCAAACCAGGGCATTCGTCCCTCCGGCCAGTCAAGGCGCCTGAATCTAGGCCCTACCATTTTCCTTGTGACGGCGGATCCCGGGGCGCGCGGTAGCCAATGGCGCCGCGTGTCCGGGGTATACGTTAACCGGGGCCCTGCTAGCTCCGGGGGGAACGATCCCCCCCAGACCCCCCCTGCTTATGGGGGGGCCGGCCCCCCCATAGCCCCCCGGGGTCATGGCTACGGGATACGCGGTGACGGTATGTACGCCGACGGGACGGACGGCAGCCGCCGCGACCGCGGTGCGCCTGCGGGACGCGGCCGCCGCGCGGCTGCCGTCATCGCCCTGACCCTCGGCCTGGCCGGGTTCGCCGTCTCCGCGGTCGGAGTGGCCATCCAGCTGCTGCCCCGGCATTTCAGCGCCGGGGAGCAGAGCCAGATCAAGGCGTGGGAGGTCATGCGCCGCTGGCAGACCACACCCGCCGGGCAGATCTTCCCGGCCTCGGTCCCGTACCAGCTCCCCGCCAGTGTGCTCCACGATGTGGCCCCGCTGCACCTGGAAGCGCTCCGGATCAGCATCGCGCCCCAGGAATCTGACTGCGCCAAGGCGGTGACCAGCGCGACGGCCGGCGCGGCGCTGCGCAAGAACGGGTGCGAGGCGGTACTCAGGGCGACCTACGTCGACGCCACCAGGAGCTACGTGATGACCGTCGGCGTCGCGGTGCTGCCGAACGCCGCCGCGGCCACCAGTGCGGACAGCGGCCTCGCCCCGCCCAGGCTGACCGCGGCGGGTGTGGCCAGCGGCCGCGGCGGGCTGGCGGCCGGCGTCCAGGTGGTCAGGTTCGGCGGCGCGACGGCCGGTGTCTACGACTACCACAGGCAGATCTCCACGAGCTACACGGCGGGCCCGTACCTCATCATGTACGCCGCTGGGTACGCCGACAGCCGGCCGCGGGTGCCGTTGAAGGACGACCCGTACTCCGACGCAGAAATGACCAATATGGCCCAGGGGGTCGCCCGATCCGTCGCGCACACGCTCGCCGCTGCTCCGGCCCCGCCCCGCTGCCCGGGGACGCCGGGATGCTGACCCGGGGGTGGCGTCCCGGAACCGCCCTGCTCGCCGCGGCCGGCCTGGTCGGCCTGGCCGCGCTGGCCACCGTCTCGGCCCCGCCCGCGGCCGCCGCCCCCGCCGACAGCATCCAGGCCAAAGAGCAGTGGGTGCTAAGCATGCTCAGTGCCCAGGCGGCCTGGTCGGTGACGCGTGGCGCTGGGGTAACCGTCGCGGTCATCGACAGCGGCGTGAACCCGCACGTCAGCGACCTGTCCGGCTCGGTTATCACCGGCCCCAACTACACCGGCGTGACCACCCGCCCGTCCAGCAAGGACTGGGGCGTGCACGGCACCTGGATGGCGTCGCTGATCGCCGGGCACGGCCACGATGGCGGCCTCAGCGGGGTCACCGGCACCGCGCCGGCGGCGCGGATCTTGTCGATCCGGGTGATCCCCGATCGCGCTGACCCGCACTACGGCAAGTACGAGCGGGAAGATGAGACCCGCATCCAGCAGTCGCTGGCCAACGGCATCAAGTACGCGGTAACCCACGGCGCCAAGGTCATCAGCATGTCGATCGGCTACAGCGCGCCGAGCAACACGGTCCGGGCGGAGTTGCAGGACGCCTACGATCACGGCGTGGTGGTCATCGCCTCCGCCGGGAACTCGGGTGACCCGGGCCCGAACAAGCACGGCCACCCGGCTCCCGAGTCCTTCCCCGCGGACTATCCCGGCGTGATTAGCGTCAGCGCCGTCGCCGCCAGCGGCGCGGTGGCCCGTTTCTCCAGCGACAACCTCTCCGTCAAAGTGGCGGCGCCCGGCGTATCGGTGCCCGCCCAGGGCAGGGACGGGCAGTACTGGCTGGTCAGCGGCACCAGCCCGGCCTGCGCGCTGGTGGCCGGGGTGGCCGCCCTGATCAAGTCGAAGTATCCGCGACTCGCGCCTGACCTGGTGGCCAGCGCGCTGACCTCGACGACCACGGGCCGGCCGGCGGACGGCTACGACAGCCAGGTGGGGTTCGGCATCGTGGACGCGGCCGCCGCGCTGACCAAGGCCGGGCGGCTGGCGGGTGTCCGGCCCGTAGCGACCAGCATCAAGGCCACCGTCAGGTATCACGGCGTGCTCCCGCCCGCGCCGGTCCGCCCGCGTGGCTCCGGCCAGCTCGTCTTGTTCTCGCTTCTGGCCCTCACCTCGCTGGCGCTGATCGCCGCCGCCGGGACCCGGCTGGCCGTGCTCCGTCGCGCCCAGGGCCGGGCGAACCGGTGACGCGGCCCGGAGACGACGGCGGCCCACCGCCGGTCGACGACTTCGCCAGCAGCGTGCTCGACGTGGTCGACTCGATCCCGCCCGGGCGCGTGATGTCCTACGGCGACATCGCCGAGTACCTGGGTTCTGGGCCCGGGCCCCGCCAGGTGGGCCGGGTGATGGCCACCTACGGCGGCGCGGTGGCGTGGTGGCGGGTGATCCACTCCGACGGCACCCCCGCTCCCGGGCACGACAGCGTGGCCGTCCAGCACTACCTAGCCGAAGGCACCCCCCTCCGCTCCGCTCGCCCCCCGGTCCGCGTCGACATGCGCCGCGCCCGCTGGCCCGGCGGCCCCACCCCACCCCCGCGTCCCTAAAGATCGCGCTCCGCCCGGCCGCAGCCGCCTCTTCCATGAGTCCTGGCTGCACCCGACGCGAGGCGCGCCGCGGCGGCGCAATCTCGCCGTCAAGGCCTCAGCCTCCCCACGCGACACCACAATCGCTCTGCCGCATGGACACGAAACCCCGCCGCGAAACCTGCCCCGCAGCCGCTGCCAAACCCCGCCGCCGCAACGTCTCAGCCGCCCCACGCAGAACCCCAGGCGCACCGCACCTGGGGCACCCGAAACTCACCGCGCCGTGACACGCCGAACCTCCCCGGATGAGCCCCGAAATGTCACTGGCGTCTGCTGGAATGCTAGTAATGGACCAGTCCCGAGCCCCCGCGTACCGCCTCGTCCGCCGCCCCCCGCCCGGCGGCCAAGGCGGAGCCGCAGCCGGCGCCGGAGCGGGCGCGGGAGCGGGCGCGGCGGGCGGACCGCCCCGGCTGGACCAGGCGCAGCAGCAGGTCGTGGATCACGCGGGCGGCCCGCTGCTGGTGCTGGCCGGGCCGGGCACCGGCAAGACCACCACGATCGTGGCCGCGGTGGCCGACCGGATCGAGAACCGCGGCATCGCGCCCGAGCGGATCCTGGTCCTCACGTTCAGCCGCAAGGCCGCCGCCGAGCTGCGCGAGCGCATCACCGCCCGGCTCAAGCGCACCACCCGGGAGCCCCTCGCCGTCACCTTCCACAGCTACGCCTACGCGCTGGCCCGGCGCGAGTTCGTGCTGGCCGGCGACGAGCCGCCGCGGCTGCTCTCCGCGCCGGAGCAGCTGCTGGAAATCCGCCGGATGCTGAAGGGCGAGGCTAGCGACGGCGGCTCCCGCTGGCCGGAGCGGCTCAGGCCCGCGCTGGCCACCCGCGGCTTCGCGGAGGAGGTGCGCGACCTGCTGCTGCGCGCGGCCGAGCGCGGCCTGGACGGCCGCAGCCTGCGCCAGCTGGGCAAGCACAAAGACCGTGACGACTGGGCCGCCGCGGCCGGGTTCCTCGACCGGTACGCGGCCCGCTTCGACCTCGCCCCGGTCCCGGCCTACGACTACGCCGAGATCGTCCGCATCGCGGCTGCCCTGCTCGGCCGCGAGGAGACCAGGCAGCGCGAGCGCGGCGCCTACGACGTGGTGCTGGTCGACGAGTACCAGGACAGCGACCCGGCGCAGGAGTCGCTGCTGATGGCGCTGGCCGGGGACGGCAGGGAGCTGATCGCGGTCGGTGACCCGGACCAGTCCATCTACGCGTTCCGCGGCGCCGACGTGCGCGCGCTCACCGAGTTCCCGGACCGGTTCCGCACCGCGGACGGCCAGCCGGCCCCGGTAGTGGCGCTGCGCACCTGCCGCCGCAGCGGACATGACCTGCTGGCCGCGTCCCGCCGGGTGGCGCGCCGGCTCCCGGCCGCGCCAGGGGCAAGCGCCGCCCAGGCCCGGCACCGGCTGCTGGTGCCCACGCCGGAGAGCCCGCCCGGCGAGATCCGCATCCTGATCGCGGACAGCTCGACCCAGGAGGCCGCGCTGGTCGCCGACACCCTGCGCCGCGCCCACCTGGCCGACGGGGTGCCCTGGCCGGACATGGCCGTCCTGGTCCGCTCGGCCACCCGGCAGGTGCCGCTGCTGCGCCGGGCGCTGACCGCGGCCAACGTGCCGGTCGCGGTGGCCGGGGACGACCTGCCGCTGGCCGAGGAGCCCGGCACCCGCCCGCTGCTGATGCTGCTCCGCTGCGCCTTGAACCAGACCCACCTCGACGAGCCCACCGCGGCCGAGCTCCTCTGCGGCCCCCTGGGTGGCACCGACGCCCTCGGCCTGCGCCGCCTGCGCCGGTCCCTCCAGCTGCTGGCCGACGCCGACCCCGAGGGCCAGCACACCTCAGGCTCAGCCAGCAGCGACATGCTGGCCCACGCCCTGCTCGACCCCCGCGACCTGGCCATGGTGCCGGACCGGGTGGCGGCGCCGGCCCAGCGCCTCGCGAAGCTGCTCGCCACCGCGAAGGATGCCGTCAAGAAGGGCGGCAGCGCCGAGGACGTGCTCTGGGCCATCTGGGCCGCCTCCGGCCTGGCCGCGCAGTGGCAGCAGGCCAGCGCGGCGGGCGGCCCGGCGGGCGCGGCCGCCGACCGGGACCTGGACGCGGTGCTGGCGCTGTTCGACAAGGCCGCGCACTTCACCGACAGCATGCCGCCCGGCGCGCCCGCGCTGTTCGCCAACAGCCTGACCAGCCAGGAGATCGCCGGCGACACCCTAGCCGAGCGGGCCGTCAGGGACGACTGCGTCCGCATCCTGACCGCGCACCGGTCCAAGGGCCTGGAGTGGGACGTCGTGGTGGTGGCCGGCGTCCAGGAGGAGACCTGGCCCGACCTGCGGATGCGCGGGTCGCTACTCGGCGTCGACGAGCTCGCCGAGGCCGCGAGCGGCCCCGGGCAGGACGCCAGCGCGGACGTGGACGCGGCCCTGCTGGCGGCCAAGCTGCTGGCCGAGGAGCGCCGGCTGTTCTACGTGGCCGCCACCCGGGCGAAGAGAAAGCTCGTCGTCACCGCGGCCGGCGGCGAGGACACCGACCAGCGCCCGTCCCGGTTCCTGACCGAGCTGGCGGGTGACGACATCCGCATCGAGCGGGTCGCCGAGAGCCAGCACCGCTGGCTGTCCATGCCCGCGCTGGTCGCCGACCTGCGCCGGGCCGCGGCCGACGCGGCGCGGCAGGCCGCCGTCCGGCAGGCGGCAGCGGCCCAGCTGGCCCGGCTGGCCGCCGCCGGGGTCCGCGCGGCTCACCCGCGCGAGTGGTACGCGCTGACCGAGCTGTCCGACTCCGGCCCGATCGTGGCCGGCGGCGAGGCGGTCCGTCTGTCCCCGTCCCAGGTCGAGTCGTTCACCCGGTGCGGGCTCCGCTGGCTGCTCGAGGCGGCGGTCGGCGCGGGCCGCACGGACGTCCTGCGCCACCTGGGCACGGTGATCCACGCCGCCGCCGTACTGGCTGCCGAGGGAGCTACCGAACGGGCCGTGGCTGATCGCATCGATGAAATCTGGCACCATCTCGACTTCGGGAGCGCCTGGTACAGCGCGAAGCAGCGCGCGCTGGCCGAGCGCATGGTCCGGCGGTTCCTCGACTGGCACGCGGAGAACCCGCGCGAGCTCGTCGCGGTGGAGCAGGCGCTCAAGGTGCGCGTCGGCCAGGTGGAGATCACCGGCCGGGTGGACCGGCTCGAGTCGGACGAGGAGGGCCGCGCCGTCGTCGTCGACCTGAAGACCGGCGGCAGCGCGCCGCGCGAGGACGAGCTGGGCCGGCACCCGCAGCTCGGCGTCTACCAGCTGGCCGTGCTGCTCGGCGCGTTCGAGCGGTTCGGCCTGGCCGAGCCGGGCGGGGCGGAGCTGGTCCAGGTGGGCAAGGCGGCCGGCGTGACGCTGCGGGCCAAGGTGCAGCGGCAGGGCGCGCTGGCCGAGGACGACGAGCCCGGCTGGGCCAAGGACCTGGTGGAGACCGTCGCCGCCGGCATGGCCGGGCCCGTCTTCGAGGCCCGGGTGAACCCCGGCTGCCGCACCTGCCCGGTTGCCGCCTGCTGCCCGGTCAACCCCGAAGGGGAGCAGGTCGGGCCCTGAGCTTGCGCGATGACCCGGCTTCCGGCGTGCTGGTCCGCGCGTGGTTCATCTGCGGCGGGTGATACAACTGGATGAAGATATGCGCGCCGTTTCCTGGCGGCGCCGGGGATCCTGCCCCAGCGGCCGGCCGGGCCGACCGACCGGGATGCGCCGATGACCGGGTGGCCGGCCAAGCCGGTGATCTACGAGATCAACACCGCGATCTGGCTGGGCGACTTGTCGCGGGCCGCCGGGTGGCAGGTGACGCTGGCCGACGTGCCCGCCTCCGCCTGGGACGATGTCACACCAGCCGGCGCCGACGCGGTGTGGCTGATGGGCGTGTGGGAACGAAGCCCGGCCGGCCTTGAGCTGGCCAACGCGAACGCGGGGCTGCAGGCCTCGTTCCGGGACGCTCTGCCCGATGTACGGCGTGACGACGTGATCGGATCGCCGTATTGCGTACGCCGGTACGTCGTCGACGACTCGTTTGGCGGCCCCTGGGCCCTCGCCGAAGCGCGCGCCAAGCTGGCCGCCCGTGGCGTCCGGCTGCTCCTGGACTATGTGCCCAACCACGTCGCGCCCGACCATCCCTGGGTGACGACCCACCCGGAGTTGCTGGTCAATGGCGACGAGGCTGACATCGAGGCGGAGCCGGCGGCCTGGGTGCGGGCCGCCGGGCACATCCTGGCCCACGGCCGCGACCCGTACTTCCCGCCGTGGCCCGATGTGGTGCAGCTTGACGCGTTCTCGCCCGCCCTGCGCGCGGCGACCGTGCAGACCCTGTCGGACATCGCCGGGCAGTGCGACGGGATCCGCTGCGACATGGCCATGCTGATGACCAATCAGGTCTTCGCCAAGACCTGGGGCGGCCGTACTGGCCAGCAGCCCGGCGAGGAGTTCTGGCCGACCGTCATCGCGGGCCTGCGCAGCCAGCACCCGGAGACCGTGCTCATCGCCGAGGCCTACTGGGATATGGAATGGACACTTCAGCAGCAGGGCTTCGACTTCTGCTACGACAAGCGGCTCTATGACCGGATCGTCGGCCGGGACGTGGCCGGCGTCCGCGGTCACCTGCGCGCCGAGCTTGCCTACCAGTCGCGGCTCGTCCGCTTCCTGGAGAACCACGACGAGCCTCGCATTGCGGGTCTGCTCCCCGGCGACGCCGAACGGGCCGCGGCGGTGGCCATCGCGACCCTCCCGGGCGCCACGTTGTGGCACGAGGGACAGTTCGAGGGCCGGCGAGTGCGCCCGCCGGTCTTCCTGTCGCGCCGGCCCGGCGAACCGTCCGACCCCGCCCTGGCCAGCTGGTACCGGCGGTTGCTGGCCACCGTGGCCAGCTACCGGGTACGGGCGGGCGACTGGCAGCTGCTCGAGGTGGCCGGCTGGCCCGACAACGATTCCTGCCGTAACCTCCTCGCCTGGTCCTGGACCGCTGACGGCGCGGGTGGCGGCGTTGCTGACGACGTGGCTCGCGGCAATGGCCGGTACGTGGTGGTGGTCAACCTCTCCGCCGAGCCCGCCGATGGACGGGTCGGGCTCGGCTGGATCGACCTGCACGGCCGCAGCTGGAACCTCACCGACCTGCTCGATGACCGGGTATACGAGCGGAGCGGCGACGAGCTGGCTGACCAGGGACTGTTCGTCGCGCTGCCGCCCTGGGGCTGCCATCTGCTCGCCATTCCGTGACCCATGTCCCCGCGCCGCGTATCACCTGCTCCGAAGAGGTCCGGTCCGCACCGATATTCTGCGATTCCCGGCGCGCTTGAATTCGGGTTCATGTCGTCTTTTGCCACTATCGTTTACCCCTAATTGTTGGCAAGTTCATCTGAGGGTCGGAATCCCGGCCTGCGCGGCTTGTTTCCTGATTGTCAATCACCCGTGATGGGCGATGACGTGTCCTTGAGGGTTATTCAGGCGGTTACGTAGAAGTGCAGGGCGACTACGGCTGAGATGGTTTCGGGGAATGTTGCTAGTGCCAATCCAGTAGTTCGCCGCCTTCAGGCTTCCTGAAGGGCGTGAGCATGTTGTTGCCGATGTATCCTTTATCGCCGAGCCAGTTGCGCGGGTCGGCCGAGAGGAGCACTCCGGATTCTCCAAGGCAATGGTTATCATGGCGGCTTCCAGGGATCGGGTCGGAGATCCATGCCAGGCATCCGGTAATGGTGCAGGCGACCTGTACGTTCATTCCGGTCGTCTTACGCTTCCCGGAGTACAGTTCCGGGTGCGCCCTCCACGACCAGCACGGGAGCAGTGTGCCGTCCACGATGTAGCATGTTCCGACGTCGAGTTCATCGGCCGTGGGGACGTAGTCGAGAAGCGCTTGTACCAGCAGCGGGGTGATTGCCGAGATAGCGCGGCTGATCGTGGGCTGCGAGACGCCGTAGTTCTCAGCGATTTCCGCTTGGACCCGGTTCCTGCGCAGATAGGTCAAGGTTACGGTGAGCGCATTGCGCAGCCCGAGTATCGGCGGCCATCTGCGCATCCTTGGCGAAAGCTTGCGGGCTTCAATTCTTGCGCACAGCTCGGTGATCTCGGCTTTGGTGAATCCGGTGGTATGATACATGCGCGGCCTGTTTCTTCTGGACTGAGTGTGGTAACCCAATCCTTTCGGGAAGCAGGCCGCCTTTCACGTAGGCGCGCCGCTATTCAACACATTGTCGGAAGAGGATTGCGACATGACTGAACGAATTTCGTTGGAGGGAAAGGTCGCGGTTGTGACTGGGGCAGGCCGCGGGCTGGGACGGGCATACGTCGAACTTCTCGCCGAACGCGGCGCCCGAGTTGTGGTGAACGACTTGGGGACCGACGTATCGGGGTTCGGGAAGGACTCTACGATAGCGGAGCAGGTGGCCGACCTCATTCGGTCACGTGGAGGCGAGGCCATCGCGGATGACAGCGATGTTTCCACCCCTGAAGGTGGCAGTGCCCTCATCGCGAGGACCATCGAGCATTTCGGGAGAATCGACCTTCTCGTGAACAACGCCGGCATCTGCGGAAGCCAGCTATTCGAGGACGCCACCCTTGAGGATTTCGATCACTATTGGCGCGTGCACCTCGGCGGGCCAGTTAACACGGTGAAGGCTGCCTGGCCGCATATGGTCGCACAGCGGTATGGGAAGATCATCCTCACGACATCAGTCGTCGGCCTCTTCGGAATGCGTGGCCAAGCGACCTATGCGGCGGCCAAGAGCGCAGTAGTCGGTTTGATGCGCATTCTTGCAATTGAAGGAGCTGAACATGGCATTCTCGTGAACACCATTTCCCCAGTCGGGTACACGAGGATGCACCCGGCCGCGGGATCCCGCGTGTCTGAAGCAGATGGGAAAGCCACCATGCCGGTTGAGGCTGTTGCGCCAGCGATCGTCTGGCTGGCAAGCGATGGTTGTTCGGATACGAGCCGCATCTACAACGTGGAAGCCGGAGCAATCCAGCGTATCGCTATCGTCATGGGACCTGGCTTCTACGATCCACATCTGACACCCGAGAGCATCGCCGAGAACTACGCAAAGGTCGAATCGATCCAGGGCTTCTCCGAACCGGGTCCGTTCGAGCCCGGGTGATAGCAGTACG
>WNGE01002949.1_pt1 | contig 26580 bp, 26 predicted proteins | sample 5400651 | NCBI WGS metagenome assembly WNGE01 (sample SAMN13153370, study PRJNA577476) | soil metagenome | isolation source: 60 cm soil or saprolite under grassland replicate 2 | place: USA:California | collected 2016-06-15 | reverse complement strand
GTCACGGCAAAAACCTGGATTTACTATTGAGCAATAGTAGTTTTAGAGCAGAAGAAATAACTGAAAAATTTAAAGCATGAGTTCTGTTTCAAAATCTGTAAAAACAAAAACCATTTTTATCTACCTTCTTATTGTAACACTTTTTTTATTGCCTGCCTGGATCGTTTGAATGTTTTATTAATCAAAAATAAGAGAAGTGGAATCTAAAAAAGGTAATCCTCCGGCGACGATAGAAATAAAGAATAAAAATCAATTTGAGTTCACGGTGCAGGTATACAAAGGTTTAATATCAATGTTATCTGAACTCGTATCAATTTCAAAAACAGAATAATAAAACTTAATCCCAATCTAAAATGAATCAAACATTAACTCAGAAAATGCCTGTTGCAGCTGCTATGCAATACAATAATTCTTTAGCCGTTGCAGAAAATGTAACTGAATTTCAAAACTTCACCGACTATGATTTTAGTAATTTTTATTTTGGGTCAGGAGAAGATGTATATGATGTTATAAAGCCTTATAACCGGTGGTATCGCAAGGCGTATAAAGGGGGCTACCACATTTACCAGGAACCGTTTTCTTCTGCACCCTGCACTACCATTTCCATCAACAGTAATATGGACGGAGCGCTTAACGGGCTTGTTAATTTTTCTTCTTATAATTATCTTGGCATGGCAGCTTCGCCTGTTGTAAAAGAAGCAGCCATCAATGCCATTCATAAATACGGATTGGGTGCTTCAGGTGGTCCCATTCTCAGTGGCATGTATGATATTCATCGTGAACTGGAAGCTTCATTGGCAGCATTTAAACATAAAGAAGCGTGCACTACTTTTAATTCCGGTTACTCAGCCAACCTGGGCATCATCTCCGGCATCATGCGCTCCGGCGATACTATTTTTCTTGACCAGTATTCGCATGCTTCCATTATTGACGGTGCTATTTTATCGAAAGCAAAAACCATTTTTTTCCGGCATAATAATGAGGGTGACCTGGAAAAAAAACTTGCTGCAGTTACCGGCCGTAAATTGGTTGTGGTGGAAGGTATTTATTCAATGGATGGAGACTTTTGTAAACTTTCCGAAATAGTTGAAGTTGCAAAACGACATGGCGCAAGAATCATGATAGACGAAGCACATTCTTCTTTCGTGTGTGGCGAAAACGGGAGAGGGCTCGTAGAACATTTTGGGCTTGAAGATGAAGTGGATTTTCACATGGGTACTTTTTCAAAAGCATTAGGCGGCATCGGTGGCTACGCATGCGGCGACAAAGATTTTATTTTATATCTCGAAGCTTATGCGCACTCCCGTTTTTTTTCATGCACATTGCCGCCCGCAGTAACAGCGGGCCTACAGGCCTCTTTAAATTATATTGAAGCAAATCCTGAAATACGACAGCATCTCTGGAGCAATGTTGCCTACTTACAAAAGCGTTTTAAAGAAGAAGGTGTAAACATTGGCAATTCCACATCGCAGGTAATGCCGGTAATGATCTATGAAGATGCAAAGGTTTTTGACATCGCTAAAAAACTGCGCGCTAACGGCCTCTTCCTGCAACCTGTTACCTATCCTGCTGTACCAAAAAGAAAAGCCCGTTTACGGCTTTCTGTTTCTGCCTCGCATACTATTGATCAACTTGAAAAAGCCGCGCAAACAATTGCAGTTGTGCTAACAGAGGAGGGCATTTTATGCAGGTAGTACGCTATTATTTTTCCAGTGGCATCAACTGCTTGTTTGAACTGCCGACGGATGCTGCAAAGAAATTATTACCAAAAGGTATAGAACCAATAGAAGTAACGCATGGTACAAGTTTGCTTGCAGTAACAATGTTCAATTTTACAGAAAGTCCCATTGGCCCATACCAGGAATTAGTGATCTCTCTTTTTGTGGTGCCCCTATTGGGCATCAGGAAAAAACATCCACACTCAGCTGTGTTTCCATTGGTGGTCGCATCAGGCAGCCAGCGCGCAAGGGATCATGCCATTGATTTATGGCATCTGCCGCATTTTAATGAAGATATCAATATTGAATTTATAGAGTCCCAGTATGGCAATTCTATAACAGGCAAAGTGTGTTGCCATAAGGGGCAGCCAATAGTTGAGCTTACTATTACCCAGTCAGGAGAATGGGATGCTGCGTACCAGTTGTATCAGTCGTTTCAGCACGATGAAAGCGGTTCGTATATCGGCATTATGGATATGCAGGGCAGCCTTAGTGAACATGAAGAACATACCGGTACTATTCATTTTCATGACCACCGTTTTTTTAATCAGCTTGATCTTTCAGCCATCGATGATTTGCCCTTTCGGGAGATGTGGATGAAAGATGGTGTGGAGAGTTATCATGAATTAATTTCTTTGTCCCGGGTTTCGGCTGTTGGTTGCGAAATGAATACATAAAATAATTTTTTTTAGCGGGACTGTATTGGTAAAAGAAAGAATCATCTTTTTTATAAATAGAAAAATTAATTTTTTTATATCAATCATTTTAAAAATGAAGAAAATAAAAGTTTTTCTTGTGGATAATGACGAAGACGAGCTTTTGTTCATGAAGGACGGATTTGAATCAACCGGGCTATTTGATGTTATAGGCATTGCATCCGACGGCGAAGAATTATTTGAACGTATCACCCACCCACCTTTACCCGATTTAATTGTATCAGATTTTAATATGCCACGTAAAAATGGGATAGATATAGCAAAAGGCATTCATAATAATCGTGCTTTCTCGCATATCCGGGTCATTCTCCTTTCAATTTCCCAGCCAATATCATTTAAGCAACAGTTTCCTGATGCCGGTGCTCACGCTTATTTTGCAAAACCTGAAAGATTTAACGAGTATGACCCATTTGCCCGAAAGATTTATGACAAAGTTGTTTTAAATCTGATATAGGAATTTTTTAGTTGGAAGAAGACAAAAACCAGAATTAGAAGGTTAATAGAGTCGGGCGCAAATAAACACAAGGCTTATGAATAGGGGCAACAGTAGCTTAGGCTATTGTCGAATAGCACATGGCCCGGTACTGCTCACAACACTAATTATAATTAAACTAATGGAACATTAAGTCTTTAAAAATTCTGTTGCATAATAATTTAAAACTAAACAATGCGCTGATCCAGCGCTTTCACTACGGCTTCCGTTGCAGAATGCACGTGCAGCTTTTCGTATATCTTTTTAAAGTGACCATTTACAGTATGCCAGCTTATACCTGCGGCATCGGCAATCATTTTATAACTCATCCCTTTTACGAGCATAGATAAAATTTCAAGCCCTCTTTCACTTAAATTTAGTTGAGATACTATCGCCCTTACCCAGTCCGGCACCTATTCTGTAACAATTGATAATGGCCAGGGTTGTTCAGCTTAAAAGGTTTTGTGACTGGCCATTCAGCCTGGTAAAAATCATGTGCTTTATGAAACCTACATTTTCAATTTATTATTTGATTATTCAATTATAGTTTAGATTGCTTAAACAGTTTCTTCATTGCCTGAAGTATGTGCCGAAACTTATTTTTTATAATTTAGCCCGCTTAATTAGTAAACAGCAACTGTATTGGTTATGAGAAATATGATAATACTTATTATATTATTTTCGCTTTATGGCTGCAATGAAAGTAAGAAAACTGTTCAGTTCAAATCTATGAAAGAAAACGAATACACGATAGTTGCATGGGAAGTTCTTATGCTGTTAATGCTGTTTTCATGCGCACAAGAGATTCATTTCCTCCGGGCTGTGTTGTAGATATGAAAACAATGAAAATGATTAAGCGCTTCCCTCTTGCCAACGATACATTAAGGATTTGTTTTCAGTATTCAAATTTGAGACTAAACCTTGCTACGATAGAAGACCCATAAATATTCCTGTAGATTCTTTTATGGATAACAGGTTTGTTTTTAAAATAGATACCTCAAACGATAAGATAAATAATGAATTAATAGAGGCAGTTAGAAATTCGCCTTATTCAGAAATTGAGACAGGATCATGGTTAAATATGGAAGTAACCGATGCTTTAGGTAAAATACTCGATACAACTACTGATGAAAACTTGCTAGACTACAAAAGAGCCCTATTAACTCCCGGCAATATGATACTCGTTAGAAGTTCAGCCATTACGGAAGTGAGTTTTTATTTTCATGCGCAAAAACCATTGCCGGATAATCTTATAAAAAAACTATTGAGTAAACCCGTTTCAATCGAGCAACCTTATTTCAAATCGCAATTATTCTATGTTAACAAAAACACTTTTGAATTAACCCTGAATGGATTTTTCCAGATAATAGGTCAATTTATGAAATGCGAACTTGAATAAGATGATGCTATCAGCGTCATCTTAGTAATGCTGCTTTTTGTTTCATTATCTACCTACCTACTATAAATACAGTCATCGTTTTTGATCCATGTGCGCCTAAAACTAAAGATTATTCTATATCTGCGGTCTTTGACGGACCGGCTATAAATGCGCCGAAGCCATAATCCTTATCAACAGTCAGTTTATAAGCATCATGCATGGTAGCAAGCAATATTTTTTTCATTAACGATGGCAACAAGATGCTGATAAATAAAAGGCAGTGCTCTTTCCTTTGCCCCAGAGTATTCCCCAAAAATATGTCCACCAAAAAGTTGAAGCATCTGTTTGTGTAATGATGTTTGCAAAATGAGGCACAGTAAGCCATGCAGCGATTGGTGGTATAATAAGCTACGAGAACAAACCTCCTATCAGCCAATAATTTTCCCAATGCCACCCTCTGACTTCTTATAAGGAACATAAAAACTTCCCCCGAAGCCACCGATGAAGTGAAATATAATTCCTAAAATAATTTGCATCGCTAAAGATTATTGTACGGATAAAATTCTTACTGGTCCCAACAAACCAGAAGGCAACAATGGTGAATTTGCCTGGTAAAAAGGCATCGTCGTATAAGCGACCATTTTCTTATTTACAATGTCCGGTTGTTGATCTCCGATCAAACGGTTTACCCATAAGTTTGTAACCTTGATCTCAAGTTTATTTGCACCTGGTTTCAATGCACTTGTCACATCAACACGGAAAGGTTTCTTCCAAACAATGCTTAGTGATTTACCATTCACAATTACCTCTGCAAGATTCTTTACATCACCAAGATCAATATATAACTGTGCACCTTTTTTAAACCAGTTTGCAGAAGTGTTAATTATTTTCGTATAGCTTCCAGTTCCCGAAAAATATTTTATACCTGCATCTGCATTTTCTGTCCATGATTTCAATTCATTTACTTTTATGGAAGCAGGTGCTCCGCGATTTGGTTGAAAAATTATATTCCATTCTCCAGTAATTGAATCTAAAGTCTTTTCAGTAACTGCAGGTAAAGTGTGAGAAGCAGTTCCAGCTTTTTCTTTGAACATCACAAACACTGCATCGTTTGGTTGTAAATGCAAACTCACTTTTGTAACACCATTTGCAATTGTGTAAGAAGCAGATTCTGTTTTGCCTGTTTCAGGATGCCATATCTCAGGTACCTTACCTTCTACTCGAAATGTGACTTCAACATCTTCAACTCTGTCGTGACGATTATTGATCCAATAAAAATCACCATCAGATAATTTGCGGTGCACATACAAAAGTTTTGTATCTGCCTGCGGCTTACTGTAAGTAAAATCAGCAGCGATATCCAATTTCTTGAGCACATCAGTCAAAGATTCATTCACAAATACTTTCGCATTGTCAGTTCCCCAAATTTGGCTTACTAAATTTTTAAACTCTGTTTGATTGTCTGATAAACTCGGCGTGTTTATCGGTGTTGTACCTGTGATTGTTGCACCTGCTTTTGTCAATTCATTTATTTTGCGCAACACAGGCAGCGACATATACTTTGCATTACTATCCAACACGAGTACACGATAACTCATGCCACTTGGTGTAACGATCTTTCCATCTTTTACAGACAAGAGATTGATGAGAGCATCTGCATTTATAAAATCATAATTATAGCCTTCAGGAACATCAGGTAATTTTTTTCCGAACAACGAAGTAATGTTATCGTCTTCACCATAATAGTAAACAATATCAGCAACGAACTTTCCTTGTTGTAACAGATAGCAGCTTCGTGAAAGATAAGCTGTCCATGCTTTTGCCTGTTCTGCCCATGTCTCATGACGGTTAAACCACTGACCAAATGGACCAAGACCAAGACCCGGAATTTTATCATCTGTCGGTTGATGAACAGAGGTATGAATTACAAACCTGTTCAAGCCACTCGCTAATTCAAGGTCTGCAGTAGGTTTTAAATTTTCGGGTGAATAAGACCAGGCAGTGCCACCCATTCCAAATGCTGTAAGCGATTCAGCAGCTACAAGATTTTGCCCATAAATATGCGCAACCGACGCAGACTCACGAATGTCTGCAACATATCCTGTTTGATCACCACCATTCATAATACTTGGTGTCCACATGGCTGACATTGGTATAGCTGCTTTGCGTTTCACTTCCATGCCATCTGCAATCAATGCACGACCGCTTTCATGCGATTCGGAATATCGTTTCATTCCATATTGCTGCAATATGTTTGTTAACGCATCATAATGGTATTCTGTAACAAGATCACTCAATGTTCTTCTGAAATCAAAAAGGAAATTCTCACTTGCTTCAGCACTCTTTACAATATAGCCAGTAAGCACCGGCATCCATTGCAACATACTATAACCGCGACGCTTTTGAAATTCCTGCATTATGTTACTCGTCCAGTTTTGTGCGCCTGCTTCCCAACTATCGGTAACCATAAATTGTAACCCACCTTTATTGCCGATCAAACCACCTGTTGCACTTTTATATTGATCAAGATAATTTGTAAAATAATTTTTTATCGCAACAGGATCAAGCTTATCTACTTCAGGTCCTGTTGCTTCAGGTGATGCAGGATGATTTGTTATACCGAGCAATGAATACCCAAAACGCGCAATGTTCCAGTTACCGGCAGGAGCAGTCCAGTTCAATGTTCCATCTGCATTCAATTTATTGGTAACATCAATCACATCTGTTGAAGCGATTACATCATCAGTTGAAGGAGTAACCTTCTGATACAATTGAGTTGCCGGAGCAAAAGCATCTTTTTCTTCAAACATATTAATGCGTGATGCAGTATGCAAAACAAGCTCTGCAACGTCAATACCGGCTGGTGGCTTTGGTGCTTCTCTGCTTCCAGCACCGAACATAGCGCCGAAGTTGGGAAGCGCCGGAAGGTTTTTAAATGTAACACGAAAATATTTTGCATTGGTTGCAGGTATATCAATTGTTTGCTGTAACACAGCGCCTGCAGGTATATAACATATCCATTTAAAATTTGTACCATCATCACTTGCTTCAAGACTGCGTGTATCTTTCAATTCGCCAAACAAGCCAAACGGACCTTTATCACCGCCGCCAACAACTGTTACAGCTTTTATTGTTTGCGGTTGTGCAAAAGCAAATTGTATCCACGCGTATCCTTTCACTGTATCGGCTGCTAAAAGATTTGTTTTTGAGAGATCACCATCTGTGAGTTGCGTAAGATCAAAACTTCCACCACTTGAAGTAACAACAGGTTTCAGTTCACTCATTGGAACATCATCATCGGGCAATTTATATGCGATAACTGCAACATCCTTATAATAATTCGGTGGCGTTTCGGTTGAATTACTTAAACCAAATTCAGGCTGCTTTGGTATATTTTGAAAAGGACCTGTTATATCCGACGGTTTTGGTACTGTGATGTTAGATGCGCCTCCTTTTACGCGTGTTTCACTCCATACAATCTTTTTCATGCCATCTTCAGGTTTTACCCAGGGACCACCGCTTTCACTCCAGCCAGGCGAACCTGCAATTGCCATTTCAAGATGCAATGAATCTGCAAGCATTGTTGTGAATTGAAATGCATCTTTCCATTCAGGTGTCATATAAGTTAAACGCTTCTCTACAATTTGCGGCGTAGCGAGGGCCGCATCAAAATTTTGAAATCCTCCAATGCCTGAACGCTTCATCCATTCAAGATCTTTTTGTATACCATCTTTTGTAATATTGCCATTCATCCAATGCCACCATACACGTGGCTTTGCCGCATCTGTTGGTGTAACAAAATTTTTATACAAACTATCTTTAGAAGTAATACTTGTTTGCGATAATGCAACAACAGATATCATTGATAGGGCGGAGAAAAGAAATATTTTTTTCATTGGCATAATTTGAAAGTCAAAAATAATTTGTGTTTAGTCAATCACTGTCCTGTACCGTCATGTAGAGTTTTGCAGGAGGAGGTTATGAACCGCGCAGGCATAAAGTAACAAGAGAACACAACTTAATGCCTCAGTGACTTTGCAGCAAAATCCCAGTGTTTCAAAAATGCTTTACAAAACAAAAAAGTTTACCGAACTGATTTCAGTAAACTTTCTAAAAATTTTATTGGAGAAAATTTCAGGAGATTTTTTCCATCACTACTCTCTATGCAGTTTCCATCCTTTGTAAATAAACGGCACTATCTTTAAACTTATCCATATCCATTTCTACAAAAATATTTTTTACCCCTGCTGTTTTTGCAGCTTCAAAAAAATCTTTCCAATCGATCACACCCTGCCCGATCGGCACTTGTTTTTTATCGGCAGTCCAATCTGATAAATGAGCTGAGATAAATCGTCCAGGATATTTTTTGAAATAGGTAGAAGCCTTATAACCCAAATTAATCACTTCTGTTTGAAACTGCATCTTCACAAGATCCGGATCAAAAGTTTCCATTAAAGCATCGTAGATCAATTTTCCATCTATTGTGGCGAATTCAAATTCATGATTGTGAAAACCGGCTTGCATACCTGCTTTTTTTATTTTCTCTGCTGCCTTATTTAATTTCTCTGCAGAATCCTGGTAATCCTTTATTGTCGCGGTTTTCGGCAACCAGAAAGTAGAGCATATCATTTGGCTCAAACCTAATTGTTGTGCAAAATCAATACTCTCATTCAGTTTATTATCCTGAAATTCGGGAAAACCAAAATGACAACTTGGGCACGTAAGACCGGTATCATTGATGGTCTTCTTTATGTCTGCAACTTTCATATTTACAAACACACCAAAACCGATGGTTGCATAACCTTTAGGAGAGCACATCTCACAAATTTCATAACCTTCGGATGCCATCATTTTTAGTGTGCCAGCAAAATCTTTAGACAACACATCTCTTATCGGGAAGGTTTGAAAGCCGATTGGAATTTTTTCAGCTTTTGCCTCTGCAAACAGTTGTGCTGGTAAATTTGTTAACGCTAACGCGCCACTGATGCTCATTGCTGCTTTCGATACAAATTCCCTGCGATTTATCCTTTTCATGATTGATTCGTTTAAGTAATGTTCAAGTAATTTTTTTATTCTCAGCTTTAGTAATTCTTTTAATCTGCCGATGTAATATCGGCATTACTCACTTCAACGTTCAAGTAATTCTCTTCATCTGGAAAAGGTGCAGAGGATACACACAATCTCATATCTCCGCACCTCTTTATCAAATCAAATTGTTGTAGGATCCCAACCTTTCCTGTAATCACGTTTCAAATATTTGTTGGCATCATCCGAGTTGGAGATTTTCGCATTAGCAGCATCATAGTTCAAAACCTTATTTGATCTTAATGCTACTGCATATAAATTAACGGCCTCAGTTAAATATTCTGCTTCAGGAAAACTGCCAGGATATTGTTTGCCGGTTTTCACTGCCTGCACAAACAGTGATAATGCCTCCGAGGTTTTTTGTACCTGGTCTTTTTTATCAGCATTGCCCGCAGGTGCTTCCATTTTTTTACCAGAAATGATTTGCGGATTTTCAACATTAAATCCTGCTAATATTTTTCCGCTGTCACCGACAAACATCACTCCTTCCTCCGGCAGTTCTTTTCCATCTTTTGCCAATTCATCCGGTATAGGTGGGCGCATGCCTCCGTCATACCAGTAAAGATCAACAGGACCACGGTTGCCGTTTGCAGGATATTTAAAGCGAACAGTGCCTGCTAAAGGAAATGAAAAGTTATTGTTTACTCTAAAAGGAATGGCACCGTTAAAATCAACAAAGTGACTTCGATGAGGTTCAACAACAGTGGGAGAAGTTAATTGCAATGCATTGAATACAGTCCACAAACTATAATGTCCCATATCAGCCATGGAACCTCCACCGAAATCATACCAGCCTCTAAACACCATATTTGTATAGTTAGGGTGATAAGGACGTTCTGCTTCTGGGCCGAGCCAAAGATCCCAATCAAATCCTTCCGGTACAGGTGGTTTATCAGTTGGCAATTCCGGATATTGTGGCCATACAGGACGATTGGTCCAGTTATGTACTTCTTTTAAAGTGCCAATGGCTCTTGCATTTATCCATGCCATCACAGGTTCCATTGAACCATTCGAATCCCATGGAATCAGGTGAGTAATTATATTACTGTTCTTGCGAGCCATATCAATTACCTGCTTGCCTTCGAGCAAACGGTTGGAAATTGGTTTATGCACCAATACATGTTTGCCTTTTTTCATTGCAGCCATACAGAGCACTCCATGCAAATGATCGGGCGTCATTATTTTAACGGCATCCAAATCTTTTTCTTTTTCGAGTAATTCGCGTGCATCTGCATAAGCATTACATCCTTTAAATTTTTGTTCAGGACGAACGTTTGCGTAAAATGTTTCTACTATATTCTTTCCGTTTTCTCTGCCACCAGGAATCAAATTGTCTCCGCCCGGCGTCCAGTCAGGTTTTTTAATTGTTTTGCGAATTGCATCTTTCAAATAATTGGGTCCCCAATCTCTGTAACCTCTCGCCTCTTTGTTGGGATCGCAAACAGCGACAACCTGTATCTCCGGAACATCAAGCATTGGCAGTAATTCTCTTATACCTTGTGTGCCTGTACCTATATACGCCAAAGTAATTTTGTCGCTTGGGGGAATATAATTTTTACCACCTAAAACATGTCTCGGCACAATTGTAAAACCTAAAGCTGCAGTTGCAGTTAATTCAACAAATTTCCGGCGATTCATGCCATTACTTGTTGCGTTAGAGTTGCTGATTTTTTCATTTTCAGAAGCAGATGAAGTAATAGCGGTGGTTGTGTCTTTTTTCATATGTTAAGTTTATTGTGAAGCGAAGGATGACAAGTTAAGAGGAAAAGATACAAATAATAAAATCTCACTGCGTAAAATTTTGCAGAGAGATTTAAAAAATTAATTCGACGAGCTGCAGTGAATGTGGCAAAAATTCAAGACAATAACCTGTTTTATTTTCTTTTTCTATTATTTCTATAATTGTTGCCACATCACCTTTTGCAAATTCTTTTCAGACAAATCTTTGATAATACAACCTGGTGGTATAATTTAAATTGCTTATTCAATAAAGGAATCGGTATTCCTTTCTTTTGGTAATTTTGAAAAAATGAATTACAATGAAACAGGTAGTGCTGAATGTTGATGAAAAAAAAATACAAATTCTTCATGGAGCTGATAAAAAATTTTGACTTTATAACCGTCTCCAGTGAAGAAGGTGCTAAAAAGCAAACGCTAAAAGAAATTGCACAGGGAATGCAGGCTGCAATGCTTGCAGATAAAGGCAAAATAAAAACACGTTCTGCCAAAGCTTTTTTGAATGAGCTATAGTGTTCAAACAACTCCGCCCTTTTAGAAACAGGCAAAGAAGCTTGCAAAAAAGTATCCGTCTTTAAAAAATGATTTGCTTCGATTGGTTGAATCGCTTGAAACAAATCCTCCTCAAGGAACACCATTAGGAAATAATTTTTATAAAATCGTCTTGCAATTGCCAGTAAAGCAAAAGGAAAATCAGGTGGTGCAAGAGTGATAACTTTTGTAAAAATTATTAATGAAATTGTTTATCTCGCTTCCATCTATAATAAATCAGAACAAGCAACCATTTCCGACAAAGAATTAAAATGGCTTGCAGAAATAATCAGCAAAATGTGAATAGAGAATAATGCAATAACAAATCTTTTCTATTACAACTTGCTCACCTGTTCATTATAATATTTTACTTCCTGTATCACAGAAGGTAAATTGCTGGGTTGATCTGTTGCGTCGCGTTCGATATAAATATAACCTTTGAAACCTTGTTTTTTCAACTCGCGGAAAATGGCTGGAAAATCTACTACACCCGTTCCAACAGGAACATCTACCAATTTGGGATTATTATATGCAGCAATATCTTTTAAATGCACTGCAATGATATGTCCGCTCAATTTTTTCACCGCATCCAAAGGATTGATGCCGCTCTTTGGCCAATGACCAAGATCGGCACATACACCGAAATTAGGATGACCTTTTAAGGCCATCAATGTTGTATCGGGATTCCAGTAATGACTCATGCCCTGCCAATGTTCGTGTATTGCCACTTTGATTCCATAGATGCCAGCAAGACTATCAATACTGTCCCACATATTCAATGGCGGTTCAGTTGTTATAAATTCAACACCTAATTGCTTTGCCATCTCAAATTGCTTCTTCCATGAATTGACATCATTACCGCCTGCAACATAAACTGATTCGCATTTTAATCCTCTTTGCTCTATCAATGATTTTAGTTTTTGAATGCCTGCAGGGGATAATTGCATGAGCGATGAATCATTCAGCTCAGGAAGTGTTTTGGTGAAATTATTTGGCTCGATATATTTCAATCCTGCACTGTCAACCATGTCCAGCGCCTGGGAAAAACTTACGGTATGAAATGTCCATAATGCTATTCCAAACTTCCAGTCTTTAGCTGGGTTCACAGAATCTGTGATTTCCGATGGAGTACCTCTGTTAGGTTGAGCGGAAGCAACAAAAAATAATGCAATGCAAGCAAGCGAAATAATTGTAGTTTTCATTTTTGTTAGTTTAAAACAGACCTGCAATATTCAGACCTTTTTTAATTATTTACTTAGTTTCTTCTTTTTCAAGACCCTCTTTAGTTAATATTGAAGGTGATGGCGGTAGGTGAAAAATAAATTTATTAAAATTTCTTACCTCCGGCAGATAAGCGGAATAATCTTCATAAAGATTTGATTGCTGTGCTGATGCTGTTATTGAAAAAATTATCTGTAATAGAATTACAGTTACAAGACCATGTAGTACAAATATTTTATAACATTTTTTATTTGCATTCACATGACGATATGTAATGCATGCTGCGTTTTGCTGAAAAATTTGATGGAGCATAAGGCCAGAAGGGTTCATAAAAAACTCCGCTTATAAAAAGCATGCTCCCATTGCTGAGAGCATACCTAAAACTAACTGCTTATGAGAACCTACATGAGAAACTAAAACTTAAAGGTAGCTGTAATAAAATATGATCTCGCAGGAATACTCACCGTAGAATAAGGTTGATTGTTCTTCACTGCTTCTGCATACATTTCCTTTGTGAAACCCTGGCGGTCCAATGCTTCAAGGAATGAACCGGGGCGACTCCAGCTCATTACACCATAAGTGTTGAAAATATTATTGATTACAAAACTTAACTGGAAATTCTTTGTTACGTCATAACCTGTGCTGAAATTAAACTGACTGAATGAGGGCAACAGAAATGCATCTGCCACATTAGCCTGGCGCTTCCCCATAAATGCCCAGGTAAGTTGTGCATAAAATTTATTAAGGTTATATGACGGAGTGATATTGATAATGCTTCTTGCAATGTTATCGGTTTCATTGCCCGAATAAGAGACAAGTGTATCATCCTGAGGACCGAAGTCTCTTCCAAGCCAGGTATTGAAATCTAAAGCTTTTGATTTTTGCAAAGTAAGTACGCTGCGAACATTGAAGTGTTTTGCAAAAGCGTAATCAGCTTCTACTTCTACGCCGTAGGTTCGGTATTTATTATAAACCGTTGGAGGGCTGTAAAAAGTTTGATCCGCATTTTGAAATGTTTGCACATTAGGCACATTGCTTAGCACACTGTAAAAAGGTGTTACAAACAAATTCAAATCTCTGGTTTTTGCCTTTACTCCAAATTCTAGTTGTCTTACTTTCTGTGCCTGAGGCTTTAATGTTTTACTTAAAAATTCAGTAGTGGCGCTAAAATACATATCAAGATCAGGAGCTTTATTACCTTCTGAATATCTGCCGTACAATGAGAAATGATTATTGAGCTTATAATTTAAACCCGCTGAGTAAGAAAAGGTATGAACAGTTTTATTAAAGTAATAAGTAGCAGGAGTTGTACCATAATCATTATCATACAAAGTAAGAGGGTCACCATCCAAACCGCCGGTTGTATCCTGGCTTGAAACCGAAGGGGAATTATATCCTTTTATCTGCATGTTTTCATAACGTACGCCCCAATCAAGGTTCAGCGCAGGAGTAATTTGCCAGTTATGACCAAAGAACAATGCCAGCTGGCTTTGTGTAGCGTGGTAGATGGAGGCACCTCCTCCGCCAACCCCTAAAACGCCATTTGAATTTGTTACAAGTGCAATTGAGCCATCAGGATTTGTGCGGGTAATATTTACCAGTTCAGGTCTGTTTTGAATAGTACCAAGTGCTACACCTCCTGCCGAGAAAAGTCTATCAACTTTTGAATGCCCATAAAATCCTCCAAAAGTAAAGCTCATGTTCTTGACCTTTTTGGTTAAAGAAAATTGATCCAGGAATTCCTTTACTTTTATTATCATTGTAAAAAAGCGGCTCAAAGAATAATGAATTGGGTGCAACTTTACTTCCCGGCAACTCGCTGTGGTTAACATTGAAATCATAACCACTAAAAGAAGTAACATTCATTAATTCCTTTCCTGTGCTCATTGATTTGATACTGTAATTACCGGGCTGACCAAGCAAACCAAGAATAGCATAAGTAACAAGATCATCCATTGCGACAGGATATACAACTGCATTGGTATTCCAGAAAGCACGTTTATCGGAATAACGCATCGCATTATTAAATGTCCATCCTGTACCAAAACGCTGCTCCCAGTTAAAGCCAACCGATTTGTCTTTTGAATGAATAAGATCTCTGTTATTGTAAGTGACTACCTGTCCTGTTTTATTGATAGAGATATTTTGTTGTATTGAAGGCATTAACACAGAAGAGCTTTCTGAAAAACCTGGTGCCGGTTTTGGATCCGTAAAACTAACTGTAGGGGTAAATTCAAACCAGCCATTATGATCATTCAGATATTTTGCATAGAATTTTAAAGAGCCTGAAGAATATTTCTTAACAACATTGCCGCGAAACTGTCCTCCATTGTTGATCGGATAACTGGGATATCTTGCACCCTGATCATAACGGTAAAAACCACCCGCATCCCAAAACCAATTATGCCCGAGAGGTCCGCCCACATTAAAATCTGCACGATAAAAATTATTTTTTCCATTTCCTTCCAAACCATATTTGGTTATTACTTCGCCGCTTGTGGTATTGCCACCCTCTTTCATTATATAGTTGAAAATGCCTCCGGGAGCGTTTGCACCAAGGATAGATGCAGTTCCGCCTTTAACTGCCTCAAGCCTTCCCAGAGTAGCGTCAGGTCTCAAAAAATAGTCAGGACCGTCGTTGCCATAAGTGGCATTGGTAACTGGCAATCCATCTTCCTGCATAGAAACATAATAATAACCTGATGCGCCATCATTTGAGCCAACAGAGACACCACGTGAATAAACCGTGTTTCTAATTTCACCAAGAGATGAGTTCACATATACACCCGGCACATTCTTTAAAATGTCTGCCGCGCTTGCAGGAACAAGTTTGGAGATTTGTTTATCATTTAATGTTGTAATGGCAACTGATGCTTCCATCTTTTTGCGTTTATCAAATACCCCTGTTACAATAATTTCTTCCGCTTCTGCTGGCTTTTCCTCAAGAGTAATAGTGGCGACACTGTTTTGTCCCGCTAGTATTTTTATTTCTTTTTCAGTGTAGCCGACGTAAGAAACAACAAGTGCTACATCGGTTGTTAAAAGATTTTGAAAAATGAATTCTCCATGGTCACTGGTCCTGGTAATTTTATTAGTTCCCCTGATTTTAACAGTAGCACTTACAAGGGGATTACCTGCAGTGTCTGCCACCTTACCTGAAATAGTGCCGGTTTGAGCATGAACACTTAATGAGATTGCAACAAAGCAAAAAAGAAATAAAACAAACAAAGCTTTGGTCAAGCATTTTTTAATAGAGTTCTTTTTCATGGTGAAGCAATTTTGATGAATAAATTTTTACTTCGGAATTATTAGCAAGAAATCTTAGTTGCTGCTCTTAATGAGGATGCAAATTAGATTTGCATCTTTTTGTAGCCATCCTGTCCTGTCCTGAAAAACTATCCTGTACTGTCCTGTATTGAGTAAATATTACGCAATGCATGAATGAGAAAAGGGAAGTTAACCGGTGTGAGAGTAAAGAATTCGAGTTATATTTTTTTGAGGCGGACTGCAGAATATAAATTGAAGTTCTGTTCCGTTCGCTATTCAATGAAGCGCAGAATATTATGGTTTGCGAAGTTTGATGATCTCATTTTTTCTCTCAAAAATTTTGGAACTTTATAATTTTAAACTTCAAACATGTCGGATAAAAAAATAGCAAGATTTGTTGGTGGTCCCTTAGATGGAAAAACAAGGGAAGTTCGTAGTGATCAAACTATGTATGAAGTTGATGAACCACCACCACCTGAAGATGTACATCCAGGAGAAATTCCTGCCGGATTTTTTCCTCCATTTCATAAATATGTATATGAAGAATCGCCACCCGGAAGCGGAACATTTATTTATAAAAAGTAGTTGTAACTCTCGATTCACGACTCAGAACTGATGATTCACATTCTACAACGAATCTCTCAATGTGAGCATAAACGGAACTTCTATATGTCTTCTCGATCCGTCTAAAATTAGTTTTGCAGCCAATCTACCCATTTCGCGGAAGTCAGTTGATATAGTGGTAATGCCATTAAGAATAATTTTTTTCATAGGGATCTCATTGTAAGAGATAATGCCTACTTCTTTTCCAACCTCAAGCCTCAGTTGCATGATGTGTTCAATTAATTTGACCAAGTCATCTTCCATTACAGAAATATAAACCTCCCCACTTTCTATTTCTTCGTTTAGGATGTCACTGATTATTTTATAGTTGAAGGCATAATCCTGGCAAAACCTACAAAAGCCCTGAACAATTTCCCGCGGGTAATAACTGCTTTTTGGAAAAATAATTTTTAATGTATGGTAATTGCTTAATCTTTCACCGGCCTTTTGCAATGCGGTATAAATATCTTTTGAGAAATTTTCATATACAGCGGCATACTCACCGTCAACTCCATGAATTTTTTTATCAAGTAAGATCAATTTTTCTTTAGGCAGGCCATTAATGATCTCATATGCGTTTTCTCCGCCTTCAATAAAGTGAGGAATAATAACATAGTGAGTATAATCTTCATGTCTGTTGCTCAATAATTTTTTAAACAATGAAAAATCATTGTTGTAGATGTAAAAATCAATTGCAACGTTGTGTCCGAGTGACTCAACAAAAGAATCATAAATTATTTTTTTATGTGCACTTAGTTTATTGAACAATAAGCAGATGTTAAACACATGGTCAAAAACGGTATTTTTTATAAAATATCCTTTGCCGGGCACCGAACCAAGTAAGCCAATTTTTTTCAGATAACGATAGCTTTTTTCGGCTGTATCCCTTGATATGTCTAATTCGTAGCTAAGGTCGTTAATTGAAGGCAGTAAATCCTGTTGCTGCAATCTGCCTGACTCGATCCCTTTCAAAATTGAATTTATTATCTGCTGATATTTTGCTGTAGAAGAATATTCATCTATTCGTATGATATCGTAAATACCTATTGGCTTCATAAAGTACAAGCAATTTCTGCAAAGTTCGAAAAGTACTTTAAAATATATCGCATCAAACATGTAAACTATTAATAAACTCCGCGGTACATAAAATTATCACGCTTACAAGTATACTATACAATGAAGAAAAGACTTATATTGGTTTTCGTTCTACTTATCCATCATTCACAAGTTAAGAAATAGTTGCTTACAGTGTGCCGGGAGAGATTTTAAGCAGTCTTCTTACTTCATGAGACTTCATCCATCTTTTTGCAGGAGGAGATGTTTGTGATCTTAACACAAGAACAAGTTCATCAATCAATTGCTTTTGAACTATGCTAAATCATTAATAATAATTAGCTGATGTGCATACATCCTTTGCGCAGCAAAATTCTCTTCTGCATGATTTTGCCTTTTTAATGTTTTTCCATAACGTTTCATTTTCTTTTTCACAATAAAAACATTTACTTAAAAGTAAATCAGAACCCCATCAAAACAAATTGATAAATCTCAAATTTATTTTTTCTTGTATGAAGTAAGAATAAAATTTAATAACACATACAAAAACACCCCTGCAAAATATGTAGAGGTGGATTAAGATTTATCCATCAAGAGTCATTGTTATCACTGTTTTTAATCTTTCAACTATTTTATCCTGCAATATTTCTCATCTCATTACTTTTTTGAGATGATATTGTTTCGAATTTTTGCTTTAGTGCATTCATATCTTCACTAATTTTTTTTGAGTACGTGAACATAAATTTGTGTAGTAGTAAGCTTGGTATGCCCCCGCAAAGAATGGGACTCTTGTGTGCCTGTGCAGATAAGCAGTACAAATAAATTGCAAACAGCAAGCAAACTTGTTTCATTTTATATGTTTCTATTTTTAGAACGTAATCGTTAATCCACCATCTACCGTAACCACTGATCCTGTCATGTAAGAAGCATCAGGACTGGCTAAGAACCACGCGACACCTGCTATTTCTTCGGGCTTTGCAGCTCGTTTGAGTGGCAAATGACCATACTTAATGTAATTGTCTTTAAACCATTCACCATCTAATTCGTTTCTGCCATCTGCCTTGATGGACATGGGCGTGTATACAAAGCCGGGAGCAATGGCATTGGCCAGAATGTTTCTTGGCGCCAGTTCTACTGCGAGTGATCGTGTCAATTGTGTAACGGCCGCTTTTGCCATACCATAAGCGGAACTGCCATTAGCTACTCTTTCGTAATGAATAGAGGTGATGTGAATGATTCTGCCACCGTCTTCCATGATTGGAACCAAAGCCCGGCAAACCTTAACAGCACCATAGAGCATGACTTGTAAAGAACGGTCCCAATCTGAAAAATCAGAGTTTAATACAGGGACACCTTTTGAAATTCCAATGCTGTTAATGAGTATATGGAAAGGAGTAAACTTTTCTTCAACATGTTTCTTTAGGCTCTTTATTTGCGGTTCAGATGTAACATCTACTTCCACGGCAATATGTCCATTTCCGTCTAAACTGTCCACTACGCTTTGCGAAGCAGACAATTCATGTGCACCTATCATTACCAACCAACCTTCTTTTGCAAACCTCTCCGCAATGGCTTTTCCTATTCCGGACGATCCGCCCAATACAATTACTTTTTTTCTCATTGCATAATTGCTTTACAAGATGAAGTCAACATAATTTGGCAAGTACCTTTTGCTTTATTAATAAGTGGCTCTTCCACCGGAGATATCAAACACAAACCTGTTGAGAAACCGCATTCCCTTGAAACAGTCCATGCACTGATTGCCGCTACTTCTTCTACTGTTCCCAAACGCTTCATGGGAACCTTGTCCCTTGAGAGAAAGATATTTCCGGTTTTGTAGTAGTTTTTGTTTCCATATCTCTTCATTTTCATTTTCACTTTAATCAAAAGGGAATCAGAAACTAAAATAGGAATTTGTTTACATTGAAAATATTGTCAAAAATCAATTTTTATCAACCCTGGTTAATTGATATTAAAGGACATTAAAAACAGTAAGACATAATTTGTTAACTCATCCTTTTAAAAAGAAATTTCAATCGACGCTGATGAATATCAAACGGCTTTCATTTTAGTATTGCTTAACTCAGTCTCATCGGGTCTCTCTCTTTCCGATGGTTTGTAAGTGCAGCGAAATGATGCTATAGGATTATTTGGTATCCATCCATTCTTTATTTACAGCAAGCACCACTACTGTAAAATCGCCTTTATACCAACTAAAATATTTTGAAAAGCTCAAGCTTATCAGGTGTAATAATATTTTTTGATCTGTTTGATAAAAAACTTTTTGCCTGATCATCAAGCTGTGCGTCCAGTTTATCTGCTTCATAAGCTTCATTTCTAAGTTTTGGGCATGACATAGAAGCACAAACAATTGCGAAATGGATACGTGGGTCATTAAAATCTTTTCTTAAAATATCATGCTCAACTTCATCTAATTTCATTTTTTTCCCGCTAATACTAAAAAACTTTTTTTGCCAGGGAGTATTAACAAAGGTATTTGTAAAGAGGGTCCTATATCTTTTATACTTTTAACAGGATAATGATCAATGATTAATTTTATGGCGAAAGCGTTATAAACGTTTATCCATATGCTTCTTTTTCTTTTTTGCTCCACTTATCGCCTGGTGTGTTATTACTGAGCATAGCTAAATACTGTTCAAAATATTTTTTATCATTAATGATTCCTTTATAATTCACCAAACCTTCATTATTTACGTATTTGGTGAAGAACGTCATTCCATATTTGGTTAGAAGGAGGATGAACTGCATTCTCTTTTGGTTGAGTATAGGACGAAGTAAAAAGCAGTGGTAATGAAATGATGAAAAGTTTTTTTATAGTAACCTTGCAAAATAAACAACACTTAAATTACTTCTTCATTGGTTGAGTCGAATCAAATGAATATACCTTACATTAAGTGTCAGCTAAAGTACAGGCAGAAATCATCACATCTTGTAGCAGGATTATAGCTTCGCAGGCAAAAGCATTTCTAAACCGGCATCAGCTTCAGGTGTAGTTGGGGGCATCAATAGCGTATGCAATCGCCTTAATTTTTGCACAAAAGAAAAGGTTTTCTCTTTAACTTTAATAAGTTCATTTTTGTTTATCAATCCATCTATGTTGAAAAAGGCTCTAAGTTAAATAATCACTTCTCTATGAACAATGATCTATTATATGAAGGGCGAACAGCATTGGGTGAAGGACGATGGAAAGAAGCCAGAATTTTTTTGGAAAAAGCGCTTGAAGCCGATAATGCTCCTGAAGTATATGAAGAACTGGCCCGTGCCTGCTGGTGGCTTAATGACATTCATTCGGTATTTGAGTACCGCACAAAAGCCTACGAGTTGTTTATCGAAAGAAATGACAGATTTGGAGCTGCCCGCAATGCAGTCTGGTTGGGAGATGATTATCTAAGTCTGAAAGGCGAATTTGCCATTGCCAATGGATGGGTGCAGCGTGCTGAGAACTTAGTAACAGGCACCGGAGATTCTTGGGAGCTTGCTTTAGTAAGGGTGCTTAAAGCGAGACTGGCCTTTATGATTGAAAAAGATAATGAAAATGCATTACGGTTGACGGAAGAGAGCCTGTTAATAAGTAAAAGACTTAGTAGTGTGGACGGAGAAATGATAGCAGGCGCATTTAAAGGTTTTATCCTAATTACAGAAGGAAAAATCACTGAGGGAATGACCCTTCTTGACGAGGCTACACTCCTGGCCACCACAGCTAATGCAAAAGATGTGAACCTGGTTACAATTACCTGTTGCTTTCTTATTGGTGCCTGTGAAAAAATCCGCGATTATGAAAGGGCAGGCCAGTGGTGCAATAAAGTAAAAGAAATATGCGGGCGCTGGCATTTTGATTCTATGTTTGCCTACTGCAGAATACAATATGCATCAGTGCTTATATGGAAGGGCAACTGGCAGGAGGCAGAAGAAGAATTAGTGGCAGCAATGGAAGCAGTAAAAAAAATCAAAGGGCTGCAGCCTGCCAGTGCAGGCATACCTCTGGTGAAACTTGCCGACCTGAGAAGAAGACAGGGAAAATGGGAAGAAGCAGACAGGCTATTGGAAAAAGTGGATATACTTCCTATAAAATTATTAACCTGTGCAACATTTGCCTTTGATAAGGGAGAATATGCAGGCGCCGCCGGCATGGCAGAACGTTATTTGCGACAAATTCCCGACAAAGGAAAAACAGAGAAAATTGCAGGGTTGGAGTTATTGCTAAGGATATATGCCAAACAACAAAGACTTGAGGAAGCAGCAATCGTTTCGGATGAATTAACTCAAATTGCAGAGGCAATAAATACGCTTCCTTTAAAAGCAACAGCACTCTGCAGCAGAGGCATTTTGAATGATGCTTCGGGCAATTATGTTTCTGCCAGGCATGACATGGAAGATGCCATTGACCTCTATGATAAAATTAAAGCGCCTTTTGAAACAGCCCGGGCACATACCTTACTCTCCGAGGTGCTCATAAAACTAAATCAATACAGGCAGGCAGAAGCGGAATTAAATGCTGCTCTAAAAGATTTTCAGGTAGTAGGTGCAGAAAAAGATATTGAAAAAACAAAACAACTCCTGAAAAACTTGCATAAAACTCATACGGGGCAAATGCCGAAAGAGGTACATGAATTTACAGGCAGAGAACTGGAAATATTGCGGTTGATAGCAGAAGGAAAAAATAATGAAGAAATAGCGGATCAACTTTTCCTGAGTGTCCGCACTGTTGAAAAACACCTCACAAATTTATATTTCAAGATGGGGGTTTCCGGAAAATCTGCAAGAGCTTTTGCTGCATCCTATGCCATTAAGCATAAGCTGACATTTACTTAATGCCACAATCAAAATTCCTTGTGATAAATTACGTACCCCAACCATAGAAATTACGTAGTACCACTGAAATATTTTTCACCCGCAAATTCTACTTTGCATCGTCATTCAAAATGTATTTATGAACAACAATCATGAAATAGACCGCTATAAGGTTATTGTGATTGGCGGTGGACAAGCTGGCCTTGCTATGGGCTATTACTTGTTGCAGACCGGATTTCCATTTGTCATTCTTGATGCTCATGAGCGAACAGGAGATAGCTGGCGCCGCCGGTGGGACTCGCTTCGCCTTTTCACTCCCTCTCGCTTTGATGCACTGCCAGGAATGCCCTTCCCGACACCGCCTCACTATTTCCCAACCAAAGATGAAATGGGTGATTATCTTGAAAGCTATGCTGAACATTTTCGTTTACCCGTTCTGTCGGGAGTAAAAGTAGATGCCTTGTGGCGAGAAGGCAATCTTTATAAAGTGAAGGCAGGCGATCTTTTATGGGAGGCAGAACAGGTTGTAGTGGCCATGTCCAATTACCAGTACCCTAAAATCCCTTCATTTGCAAAAGACCTTGGCCGAAGTATTGTTCAAATTCATTCTTGTGATTACAAAAATCTATCACAATTAAAAGAAGGTAGTGTATTGGTAGTAGGAGCAGGCAATTCGGGGGCAGAAATAGCTTTGGAAGCCGCAAAATCGCACCAGGTATGGCTTTCAGGAAGAGACACAGGTCATATCCCTTTTAATATTGAAGGCAGGGCAGCTAAACTTTTTCTCGCTCAATTTGTGCTGCGCTTTGTGTTCTACAGAGTTTTAACAACGAGTACGATTCTGGGAAGAAAAGCCCGCCCTAAGGTATTATCAAAAGGCGGTCCGCTTATCCGTCATAAACCAAAAGAATTTTCTGTGGCATGTATTGAAAGAGTGCCCAGGCTGGCAGGAGTAAAAGAAGGCAAGCCTCTGTTGGAAAATGGTGAAATGCTCAACGTAAAAACCATTATTTGGTGCACGGGCTATTATCCTCGCTTTGCATGGATAGACATACCGGTATCGCATGCCCCGGTTGCATTGGACGATTGATACTTCTTTTTAAAACATTTATGTAGTTAAATTTCAAATTAGCAACAATGAAACATTCAAATAAACTTAAGGGAGTTTTATTCAGCATTTGCTTTTGTTTTTGCTTACTGTTGTATGGGCAAGATCCTTTATCAACAGGCGAACACTTTGCATCAATTAACGGCATAAAGATCCACTATTATGTAAGTGGTAAGGGCCCAATTTGTCTTATGCCCTCACCAGGTTGGGGACCATCCGTTGACGTTTACAAAAACAGTTTGCAGCCCTTTGAGAAATATTTCACGATGATATATTATGACACAAGAATAAGCGGGCAATCTACAGGGCCGGATAACCCCACGAAGTATGCTATACAAGATTTCATCAATGACATGGACTCTTTGAGAGTTTATCTCGAACAGCCAAAAGTTTGGGTTATGGGACATTCATCAGGCGGTTCACAAGTGTTGTACTATGGAATTAATTACAGTAACAAGATAAACGGAATAATAGCGCTTGATGCATGGGCCGGCAGTGATAGTATTTACATGGCAGAGTACACGAAAATGATAATGAAACGAAAAGATCAACCTTATTTTGAAAAAGGGGCGAACATACTTTTGCATAAAGACACAACCAACTATAAAGTAACGGAGGCAATGCAATTCATTTTCCCCTTCTACTTTCATGACCCTCAAAAAATAGCAGATTTTTCAAAACTTGGCGAGCCAAAAATGAGTGAAAAAGCAATGCAATATACCCGAGCTTCTAAGTTTGGTTCAGAATACCTTTTTCCCGAATTGAATAAAATAAAAGTGCCGACCTTAGTAGTGGTTGGTGATGATGATTTGTTTTGTGACAAAATTTCTCAGGCTGACAGAATTGTTAAAAATATTCCTTCTTCAACAGAAATAGTTATTAAAGACGCAGGACATTTTTGTTGGGTAGAACAGCCGACGCAATTTTTTTCAGAGTGTACTGCATGGTTAAAAGATCAGAAACTTAAAGAGAATGAATAAAGCGAATGTCAACATGAATAGAATGCATACACAATGAATTGAACTTGCGTTCTATCATCAAAGGAATGTGCAGCAATACTATTAACAAACATGAGCAAATTCATCTACAAATCAGCAACGGAATTGGCTCACCTCATTCGCGAAGGTAGGGCGACAAGTTCCGACATCGTGAAGGAGCATCTTGAACAAATCAAGAAGCACAACGAAAAAATCAATGCTCTCATTTCGCTTTTTGAAGAAGAGGCACTGGAACAAGCAGCCCAATGCGACCGTGAAACTAAAGAAGGTAAATTTCGAGGACCGCTACACGGAGTTCCTGTTACAATCAAAGAGATTTTCTGGATTAAAGGAAAGCACAGTAATATGAATTTTAAGATGCTGAAAGACTTTGTCGCACCCGAAGATGCAGTTGTTATTGACCGGATTCGAAAAAACGGAGCCGTTATTCTTGGACAAACAAATGTTCCAAGAAACCTGAGCGGCTATCAGGTAAGTGGTGATATTTATCCGGAAGGAAAGAACCCTTACAATACAGAATACACCCCCGGAGGAAGCACCGGTGGAGGAGCTGCGGCACTTGCAGCCGGTTTTTCTCCGCTTGAACTTGGTGCCGATCTGGGTGGCTCAATTCGCGTGCCCGCCGGCTTTTGCGGTTTGTATGGTTTGAAGCCAACAGAAAAGACCGTCCCTATTCACGGTAACTTTCCAACGCCGAAAAATTTCTCCACTTTTATCGCTCATATGGGGCAAGCAGGCCCTTTGGCGAGAAATGTCGAAGACATTGAATTGCTCTGGAGGATTATTGTCGGCCCTCATGAAAGCGACAGGAACATTCCTGATATAGACTGGAAACAACCCTCAAAGAACTCATTCAGCGATTATAAGATTGCCTGGACAGACGGCTGGCCTGGGTATGAAACAAGTTCGCCTGTCAGGAATGCCTTAAAATCCCTGGCCGACAAATTGATGTCAAACGCATGCCAGATTGAAAAGAAAATGCCAGGCGATTCCTTGCATGAAGATTCCCTCAAAGTATTTATGGGATTGTTTCCTTATGTGATGGCACAAGGCACACCATGGTTTATACGCGCAATCATCAAAATCCATAATCATCGCACTTTTTTAAAGGGGATGAAAAAAGAATCGCCGCACTTGATTAAATTTTTGCATGAAGGTTTCAAGTTAAACGCAAACCATTACGGCCACATGATGTTACAAAGGAGTTTGATAACGCAAAGATGGGAACAGTTCTTCAATCAATACGATTTTTTGATCTGCCCCGTCGCATTCGGGCCGGCTTACAAACGTTGCAAGATGGGAAGTAAACTTTCCTACGACGGGAAAGATATAGTATATGCAAACTACGCGTGGCCATATGTGGGGTGTTTCAATGCCTCTGGCAGTCCTTCGATCACGATTCCATTAGGTCTTAGCCCTGAAGGCCTGCCACTCGGAGCTCAGATTGTGGGAAAATATTGGAGTGAACCCCAGCTCATTCATTTTGCTGAGAAAGTCTCGCAATTGATTGATGGTTTTGTTAGACCTATTGGATATTGAATGAAAAGTTATTCAACACCAAAAAAATTGGGGATCTTTCCTTGCCCTTGTTAGTCGCCTGGCCCGGTTTGTCTTATGCCTTCGCCAGGTTGGGGTCCTTCAGTTGATTTTTACAAAAACAGTTTGCAAACCCTTTGAGAAGTATTTTACCATGGTTTATTATGACACAAGAATAAGCGGAGAATCTACCGGTCCCGATGACCCCACCAAATATACTATACAAGACTTCATCACCGATATGGATTCTTTAAGAGTTTATCTCGTACAGTCAAAAGTTTGGATTATGGGGCATTCACAAGGTGGTTCTCAGGTATTGTATTATGGTATTCATCCATGATAAAC
>WNGE01002570.1_pt1 | contig 26581 bp, 18 predicted proteins | sample 5400651 | NCBI WGS metagenome assembly WNGE01 (sample SAMN13153370, study PRJNA577476) | soil metagenome | isolation source: 60 cm soil or saprolite under grassland replicate 2 | place: USA:California | collected 2016-06-15 | reverse complement strand
TCAAGTGGCATCCGGACTCAGAAGCCGTCGATGCGCACCGGCCACATGCCGACGAAGATGTCGCGGTAGCGGTGCCGGCACGACTCGGCGGCGTCGTCGCGTTGCCAGACGATGCCGGCGAACTGACCGTCCACGTCGCGCCAGCGCGGATCGGAGTGCGCCGGATCGCCGAGCGTGTAGTGCCCGAGCTCGTGCAGGAGCTCCGAGCTCTCGAAGCATCCCTCCGAGTCGGGCAGCACGCGGACCGAGATCTCGCGGTTGAAGTAGTTGGTGCAGCCGTCGTTTCGCGCCGAGACGTAGCAGAGGTATTCGGGCGTGCCGCGGAACTGCACCTTCCAGCCGCCGAGGTGGTGCAGGCCCCAGAACGCCATCTCGAGCTCGAGGAGCCGGTCCACCCGCGCCTGCACGTCGGGCGTGGCGGTCGTGTCGTAGGTGAACTCGACGCACGCGCCGTGGCTGTGGAAGTCGCACGGCCCTTGCGAGCACGCCGCGAGCAGGCACACCCCCGTCGCCACCCCCACCACGCCGCCCCACCGCACGCGGAGAAGCTATGGGGCGCCTCACGGGCGAGCGAGCTGCCTTGACGGAGCGCAAGACACGCCCTTCGACGCGGCGCGGCGACCTCGACAAAATGTCGCACTTTGTGCTCCCCTGATCGGCCCATGTCCGCCCAGACCCGAAAAATCCGCAAGGTGATGGCCGCGAACCGCGGCGAGATCGCCATCCGCATCTTCCGCGCCGCGACCGAGCTCGGCATCGGCACCGTCGCGATCTACTCCGACGAGGATCGCCTCTCGCTGCACCGGTACAAGGCCGACGAGGCCTACCTGGTCGGGAAGGGCAAGGGCCCCATCGACGCCTACCTCGGCATCGACGAGATCATCGCGCTCGCCCGCGAGAAGGACGTCGACGCGATCCACCCGGGGTATGGCTTCCTCTCGGAGAACGCGGAGTTCGCCGAGAAGGTGGAGGCGGCGGGGCTCGTCTTCATCGGGCCGACGGCCGACCAGCAGCGGCGCCTCGGCGACAAGGTCGCGGGCAGGAAGGCTGCCATGGCCGCCGGCGTCGCGGTGGTGCCCGGCACCGAGAACCCCATCGAGCGGGAGGAGGAGGCGCTCCTCTTCGCGAAGCAGAACGGGTACCCGATCATCATCAAGGCGGCGGCCGGCGGTGGCGGCCGCGGCATGCGCGTGGCGCGCGAGCGCTCCGAGCTCATCGAGGGCCTGGCCTCCGCTCGCCGCGAGGCGCAGGCGTCGTTCGGAAACCCGACCATCTTCCTGGAGCGCTACCTCGAGCGGCCGCGCCACATCGAGGTCCAGGTGCTCGGCGACGCGCACGGCAACCTCGTCCACTTCTACGAGCGCGACTGCTCCATCCAGCGGCGCCACCAGAAGGTGGTGGAGTTCGCGCCCGCCCTCTGCCTCGACGAAGCGAAGCGCGAGGCGATCTGCGCGGCGGCGCTGAAGATCGCGGGGCTCGTCGAGTACCGCTCGGCCGGGACGTGCGAGTTCCTCCTCGACCGCGAGGGGCGCTTCTACTTCATCGAGATGAACCCCCGCATCCAGGTCGAGCACACGGTGACCGAGATGATCACCGGGCGGAACCTCGTCCAGGCGCAGATCCGGATCGCGGAGGGCGCGACGCTGGCCCAGCTCGGCATCGGCCGGCAGCAGGACATCCAGATCCGCGGCCATGCCATCCAGTGCCGCGTCACGACGGAGGACCCGAACAACGGGTTCGCGCCCGACACCGGCACGCTCAAGGCGTATCGCAGCCCCGGTGGCACCGGCGTCCGGCTCGATGCCGGCAGCGCCTTCGGCGGCGCGGTGATCACGCCGCACTACGACTCGCTGCTCGTGAAGCTCAGCACGTGGGGGCTCACGCACGAGGAGGCGGCGCGCATCATGAACCGCTGCCTGCAGGAGTTCCGCATCCGCGGCGTGAAGACGAACATCGGCTTCCTCGAGAACGTCATCACGCACCCGACCTTCCTCGCGGGCGACTGCGACACGTCCTTCATCGACATGCACCCGGAGCTGTTCGTGGTGCCGAAGCGGCAGGACCGCGCCTCGAAGCTGCTCCAGTTCCTGGGCGAGGTCATCGTGAACGGCTCGCCTGGCGTCCCGGCGCGCCTCCAGCCCTCGAAGCTGGGCGAGCCGCGGCTGCCGCGGGTGGACCTCACGCAGCCGCGCCCGAAGGGGACGCGCGACCTGCTCCGCGAGAAGGGGCCCGAGGCGCTCGCGAAGTGGGTCCTCGAGCAGAAGAGGCTGCTCGTCACCGACACGACGATGCGCGACGCGCACCAGTCGCTCCTCGCGACGCGCGTGCGCAGCTTCGACCTGCAGCGGATCGCGCCGGCGACGTCGTACCTCGCGTCGGGGCTCTTCTCGCTCGAGCTGTGGGGCGGCGCCACCTTCGACGTGTGCATGCGCTTCCTGAAGGAGGACCCCTGGGAGCGGCTGCACCGGCTCTCCGAGACCATCCCGAACGTCTGCTTCCAGATGCTGCTGCGCGGCTCGAACGCGGTGGGCTACACGAACTACCCGGACAACGTGGTCGAGAAGTTCGTCCAGGAGGCGGCGAAGGCGGGGGTGGACGTGTTCCGCGTCTTCGACTCGCTCAACTGGACCAAGGGCATGCAGGTCGCCATGGGCGCGGTGCGCAAGAGCGGCAAGCTCTGCGAGGGCGCCATGTGCTACACGGGCGACCTCACCGACCCGAAGCGGGACAAGTACCCGCTCTCCTACTACGTCGGGCTCGCGAAGGAGCTCGAGCGGATGGGCGCGCACGTCCTCGGCATCAAGGACATGGCCGGGCTGCTGAAGCCGTTCGCGGCGCGGAAGCTCGTGAAGGCGCTCAAGCAGGAGGTGGGCATCCCGGTTCACCTCCACACGCACGACACGTCGGGCTACGCCGGCGCGACGCTCCTCGAGGCGGCGCAGGCGGGCGTGGACATCGTGGACGCGGCGCTCGCGCCGCTCTCGGGCCTCACGTCGCAGCCGAACCTGAACACGCTGGTGGCCGTGCTCGAGAACACGGAGTGGGACACGCGGCTCGACCGCGACGGTCTCCAGCTCCTCGCCAACTACTGGGAGACGGTGCGCGACTGGTACGCGCCGTTCGAGTCGGGCCTGAAGAGCGGCACGGCCGAGGTGTACCGCCACGAGATCCCCGGCGGCCAGTACTCCAACTACAAGCCGCAGGTGGCCGGGCTCGGCCTCCTCGACAAGTGGGAAGAGTGCAAGGACATGTACCGCAAGGTGAACCTGCTCTTCGGGGACCTCGTGAAGGTGACGCCGTCCTCGAAGGTGGTCGGCGACATGGCCATGTTCCTGGTGAAGAACAACCTCGAGCCCGAGGACCTGTTCAAGCCGGGCCAGGACCTCGCCTTCCCCGAGTCGGTGGTGGGCCTGTTCAAGGGGATGCTGGGGCAGCCGTACCAGGGGTTGCCTGAGCAGCTGCGGAAGATCGTCCTCAAGGGGCAGGACCCGATCCACGTCCGCCCGGGCGAGCTGCTCGAGCCGGCGGATCTCGAGGCGGAGCGCAAGAAGGCCGAGGCCAAGGTCGGACACAAGGTGGACGATCGGCAGCTGGCGAGCTTCCTGCTCTACCCGAGCGTCTGGGCCGAGTACGATCGTCACCGCCAGGAGTACTCGGACACGGCGGTCCTGCCGACGAAGCAGTTCCTGTACGGGCTCGAGCCCGGCCATGAGACGACGATCGAGATCGAGCCTGGCAAGCAGCTCATCGTGAAGCTCGTCACGGTGGGTCCGCTCGCGAAGGACGGCACGCGCGAGGTCTTCTTCGAGCTCAACGGAGAGGCCCGGGCCGTGCTGGTGAAGGACCAGTCCGCCGCCAAGGACGACACCGTCCGTGCCAAGGCCGACAAGGGCAACCCGAAGCACGTGGGCGCGCCCATGCCGGGGAAGATCGTGAAGCTCGCCGTGAAGCCAGGCGACGAGGTGAAGGCGGGCGCCGTCCTCGTCGTGACCGAGGCGATGAAGATGGAGACGAACGTGAAGGCGAAGCACGACGGGAAGCTGCTCGAGGTGCGCTACGCCGAGGGGGCCAAGGTCGAGAAGGAAGACCTGCTCTTCGTGTTCGCATAGCGTCCGGCGGCGGGGCTCGGGCGGAGCCGCTCGATCGACACGTCTCCGCTGAGCGCGGAGGGGTCGTGCGTTCGGCGCCGGCGCGCATCTGTGAGCCACCTATGTGCCCGGTCTATGTGATGATCCCGCCCCGCATGGCGGAAGGGGACAGCTTCCCGTGACAGGGCGCCCCGCGCCCTCTCGGTTACGTCCCCGAGGATGTCCCCCGGCGACCCCACCGCGCCGCGCCCGCGCCTCGAGACGGCCGCCCTCTACGCGGCGACCGTCGCGTGCTACGCGGACATGTACGTGACGCAGCCGGTCCTGCCGCTCCTCTCTCGCGAGCTCGGGCTCACGCCAGCGCAGGCTGGCCTCAGCATCTCCGCCGTCGTCGCCGGCATCGCCGCCGCGTCGAGCTTCTACGGCCCGCTCTCGGACGCGCTCGGGCGCAAGCGCGTCATGGTGGGGAGCGCGCTCCTCCTCGTCATCCCGACGCTCCTCTGCGCCCTGGCGCGCTCCTTCGGGATGCTGCTCACGCTGCGCGTCGCGCAGGGGGTCCTCATCCCCGGGATCACCGCCGTCTCGGTCGCCTACGCGGGCGATCACGTCGGCGGGCGGCGCCTCGCGGCGGTCGTGGGCGGCATCATCGCGGCGAGCGTGACGGGCGGGCTGGTGGGGCGCGTCGCAGGCGGCCTGATCGCGTCCGCCGCGGGCTGGCGGGAGGGGTTCGTCCTCTTCGCCGCGATGACGCTCGGCGCCGCCCTGCTCCTCGCGCGCGGGCTCTCGCCCCGGCGCGTCGCGGAGCGGGTGGGGTGGGCGCGCGCCTACGGTGGCATGCTGCGACACCTCGCGGATCGGCGCCTCGCGGGCGCCTTCCTCATCGGGATGACGCTCTTCTTCGGGTGGACGGGGATGTTCACGTACTTGCCGTACCACCTCGTGGAGGCGCCCTACCGCCTCGGGACCGCGCAGGTCTCCGGCGTCTACGCGGTGTACGTGGCCGGAGTGATCGTCTCGCCCGTCGCGGGCCGGCTCTCGCTGCGCGTCTCGCCGCGCGCCGTGATGGCGCTCGGGCTCGCCGCCGCCGTCGTGGGGATGCTCGCGACGCTCCTCGGACCGCTCCCAGCGATCGTCGCGGGGCTCGTCGTGCTGTGCCTCGGGATGTTCACCGCCCAGGCGGTCGCGCCCGCCTTCGTCAACACGAGCGCGCGCACCGCGAAGGGCGGCGCAAACGCGCTCTACCTCATGTTCTACTACGTGGGCGGGACGCTCGGCTCGGTGCTGCCCGGCCTCGCCTGGCAGGCGTGGCGCTGGCCGGGCGTGGTGGCCGTCTGCACGGCGTCGCTCGGGGTGGCGCTCGTCGCGGACGCGGTGCTGTGCGGCGCACCCGGCGAGCGTCAGAACGCCTCGTCGAACGCGATGTAGAACGACGTCCCGCCCTGGCCGGCCCACCCGATCTCGAAGCGCATCACCACCGCGCGGCCGAGGAGCACGCGGGCACCGCCGAACACGCCGGCGCCGACGACGGGCGGGTACCCACGATCCCGGGCGCGCCCGGCGTCGCCACCGAGCGAGAGGCCCCACTCCTGGAGCTGCCCCAGCCAGAGCGTCTCCGTGAGGTACGCGCGCAGCTCGGCGCTCGCGAGCATCTTCTCCTCGCCCGAGAGCCGCGAGCGCGCGAGGCCGCGGATCGTCCCCGAGCCGCCGAGCCCCTCGCCGTAGCCGATCCCCTCGTACAGCGAGCGCTCGAAGAACGGGACGTCCCCGAGCTTGAGGTCGTAGAGCGCGCGCACCGCGAGCGTCGCGCCGGGCCAGGCCCCGACGAAGGCGCGCGCGCCGAGATCGACGCCGCCGAAGGGGTGATCGGAGAGGCCCTGCACGGGCGGCGCCGCGAAGAGGGAGGCGTCGGCGAGGACGCCGTGACGCGCCGAGGAGCTGCGATCGCGCGTGTCGTACAGGACGCCGGCGTGGACCAGCGTGGAGGGCCCGCCACCGGCGGCCGGCGGCGAGGAGGCGACGAGCAGCGCGGGTCGATCGGAGACGTCCACGTGCTGGTAGCGGACTCGCGTCCACCACACGAACGGGTGGACGATGTCGCCGCGCACGATCGCGGAGAGCCACGGCCCGACCGCGCGGTAGCGGTACGGCTCTGGCGGCGACCCCGACCCGGGCGGCACGCCGAGGCCGCCCAGCGCCGCGCCCTCGCCCCAGTACGGCGCGCTCGTGTCGAGCGAGAGCTTCGCCTGCAGGAACGTCGCGAGGGAGGTGCCGCCGAGCCGCGTCAGCTCGCTCTTCGCCTCGATGCTGCGTGGCCCGCGCGTCGTGTAGGTGAGGGCGAGCGATCCCCAGTCGCCGCGCTCGCCGCTGCGCTCGATCCAGTAGAGGTAGGCGGCGCCCCCGAGCTGGAGGCCGATGTCGCTGCCGTACGAGACGATCGGGATGGGCGTCACGTGCAGCGACGGCTCGTCCGAGCCGGGCTCGGCCGCGAGCAGCGCCGCGAGGGCGCACGCGAGGAGCGGCCCGGGCACGGGCGCCTACGACCGGCGGATCTCCCACCAGGGGAGCGCGTCCGGGCGCGGGGTCTTCTCCCGCGGCGCGACCCCGAGGCCGCGCAGGATGCGGAGGACCTCGTCCACCGCGGCGGGGAGGGCGGGCCTGACGCGATCGGAGAGCCCACCGTTCAGCTCGATGCTCTCCGGCTGCGCCCCGAGCACCCAGACGTCGCGCGGCGCGCCGCCGGTGAACTCGAGGGTGAGGACGAGGTTCCTCAGCCCCGGCTCGTACGGGCTGTTCCGGAGCGAGGGCTCGCGCTGCGGCAGCGCGCGATCGAGGATCTCGGCGCGGCCGAGCCGGTGCATCGTCCCGGGCGCGCCGCCGCGGTGCACGCTGCTCGCCACGACGAGCGCCTCGACGCCGCGCACGTATGGGGTGAGGTCGAGCCCCTGCGTCCCGAGCTCCACCACCTGGACGTCGTCGGGCCACTCGTACCAGGCCTCGAGCAGGTGCGCGACGTAGGGTCCGAACCCGTCGTCGCCCATGAGCACGTTGCCGAGCCCGACGATCGCGATGCGCGCCATGCGCTGTCCTTCCGAAAAAAAAGCGGGGCGAGGGCCGCGCCCCACCCCGCTTCTACACCCATCCCCGGTCCTGCTACAGCACCTTGACGCGCGCGATCTCGTTGCCCTCGCCGTCCACGGTGTGGATGGCGCAGGCGAGGCACGGGTCGAACGAGTGCACGGTGCGGAGCGCCTCGAGGGGCAGCTTCGGGTCGGCGATGGGGTTGCCGACCAGGGAGGCCTCGTACGGGCCCATCTTCTCGTGCTCGTCGCGCGGGCCGGCGTTCCAGGTCGAGGGCACGACCGCCTGGTAGTTGGCGATCTTCCCGTCGCGGATGACGGTCCAGTGGCTGAGGGTGCCGCGGGGCGCCTCGTGGATACCGACGCCCTGGTACTCGCCCGTCCGGAGCTTCGGCATCGGGTCGTTGAAGATGGCGAGGTCGCCCTTGCCGATGTTCTCGACGAGCAGCTTCCAGTGCTTCAGGGCGAGCTCGCTCATCACGTTGGCGCGGATGCAGCGCGCGGCGATGCGGCCCAGCGACGACTCGAGGATGCCCGGGCCGAGCTTCGTCTTGGCCACCGAGCCGGCGATCTCGAGCATGCGGCCCGCGTACTTCACGGTGAGCGGATCGCCCTGGCGGAAGGCGTACAGCACCTGGGCGAGCGGCCCCACCTGCATGGGCTTCCCGGCGAAGCGCGGCGCCTTCACCCAGGTGTACTTCTGCGGGGCGGGCGTCTCGGCCTTCCAGTCGCCGGTGTAGTGGGGCTTCGTCTCGCCCTTCCACGGGTGGAGCGGTGCGCCGGAATCGGCGTAGTAGGCGTGCTTCGACGTCTCGGTGACGCCGTCGCGGAAGTACGGGTCGGCGAACCCGGTGATGGGCCTGAGCGTGCCGGAGAGGCCGTTCCCGCCGATGATGGTGCCGCCGGGCATGTCGAACTTCGTGCCCATCGTGTCGAGCGGCAGCTCGGGGACCGACAGGTAGTCGGTGACGCCCGCGCCGTACTTCGCCCACTCGGCGTAGAGCCCGCCCACCGCCGCCACGTCGGGGAAGTAGACCTGCTGCACGAAGGCGGCGACCTCGTCGAGGAGGTCCTTCACCTTGTACAGCTTCTCCATGTTGAGCGTGGCCGGGTTGTCGAGGTTGATGGCGTTCGCGACGCCGCCCACCGCCAGGTTCTGGATGTTGGGCGTCTTCGAACCGAGGATGGCGACGACCTGGAGGGCCTTGCGCTGGTAGTCGAGCGCCTGGAGGTAGTGGCTGACCGCGAGGAGGTTCACCTCGGGTGGCAGCCGCATCGCCGGGTGGCCCCAGTAGCCGTTCTGGAAGATGCCGAGCTGGCCACCCGCCACGAAGCCGGCCAGCTTCTCCTTCGTGGCCGTGAGCTCCTTGGTCGAGTTCTTCGTCCAGGGCGAGAGCGACTCGGCGAGCTGCGACGCCTTCGCCGGATCGGCCTTGAGCGCGCTCGTCACGTCCACCCAGTCGAGCGCCGACAGATGGTAGAAGTGCACGATGTGGTCGTGCAGCGCGTGGGCGAGCACGATGAGGTTCCGGATGTACTGCGCGTTGAGCGGGACCTCGAGGCCGAGCGCGTTCTCGACCGAGCGAACCGACGCCATGGCGTGCACGGTCGTGCAGACGCCGCAGATGCGCTGGGTGAAGATCCAGGCCTCGCGCGGATCGCGGCCCTGCAGGATGGTCTCGATGCCGCGCCACATGGTCCCGCTCGACCACGCGTTCTTGACCTTGCCGCCGTCCACCTCGAGGTCGATGCGGAGGTGCCCCTCGATGCGGGTGACGGGGTCGATGGTGACTCGCTGGCTCATGGAAGCACCTCTACCGGCCGGCAGCTGCGCGGCTGGGACGGACGCCGGCGTCGGCGTCGAGATGGGGTTGACGGTGGGCGTCCTCGACGACCACGACGGGGAACAGCCTCGACACCAGGATGAAGACGGCCATGCCGATGGCCGCCATGCCCGCCGTGACGGTGATCTCGCCCAGCGAGGGCATGTACTGCCACCCGTCCCCGGGGTTGTACGCGGTGAGGTAGGTGTCGACGCGCCAGAGGGCGCCGGCGGCGATGGACAGCAGCGCGGCGCCGAAGAGCCTGCCTCGGTTCTGCTGGACGCGCGGCGTGAGGAACAGGACCGCGGGGGCGATGAAGAGCGCCATCTCGAGCAGGAAGAAGAAGAGGTGGAAGTCCGGCACCGCCAGGTACCTGAGCTTGCCGTGGACGGCGATGTCGCCCAGGCGGAGCGCGGCGAAGGCGAGGAGGAGGCCCGCGTTCACCCTGGACAGCCGCGCGAAGAGCCGCTGGTCCACCTTCGCCTTCCAGGTGAGGTTGAGGATGTTCGTGAGCACGACCACCGCGCCGTAGCCCATCGAGAGGCAGGAGACGAGGCCGAGGGCCGGCATGAGCGCCGAGTGCCAGAGCGGGTGCACCTTCCAGCCGGCGATCATCATGAGGCCGCCGAGCGAGCTCTGGTGCATGGTCGGCAGGACGAGCGCGGCGGCGATGAGGTACGGCATCGCCTGCGAGAGCTTCGGTCCCCAGGTGCGGCCGAGCGCCGACCACCGCGGCGAGCTGCTCTTGGCGGCGCCCTCGAGGATCGCCGGCAGCACCTCCACCCAGAGCACGGTCACGTACGAGATGACGCAGATCGCCACCTCGAGCAGCACCGACCCGAGGTTCCAGATCGGGAACGCCGGGAGCCAGTAGGAGTTCCAGTACCGGCCGAGCGCGATGATGATCGAGCTGCCGCCGAGCGAGTAGGCGACGGCGCCGAGCAGCACGGCGGGCCGCACCAGCGGGTGGTACTCGCCCTCGTTGAAGACGTAGCAGAGGAGGCCGACGGCGTAGGCGCCGGCGCCGATGCCCGTGAACACGACGACGTTCACGGGCTCCCAGATGCCCCAGGCGTAGCCGTCGGTCATGTTCGAGACCGGCCCCACGCCCGCGAGGAAGCGGTAGGCCATCACCAGGACGGACACGCCGAACACCGCCAGGAGCAGCTTCATCAAGGGGTCGTGCAGCTTGCCCCCGATGGCCTTCGGATGATCGTGGGCGCTCATCACTTGCCCTCCCCGTCGTGCTCGGCCGACTCTTCCTTCTCGTTGCGCTTCTTGTTGCGCCGGATGACGAACGCCGCGGCCGCGTAGAGCGCGACCGGCGTGATGCCGTGCAGGTACGGCGCGTGCGAGACGCTCTCCGAGAAGTGCGCCATCGACTCCTCGCCGAGCTCGGGGAGCCCGAGCTGCCTGAAGCCGACGCCGGCGGCGGCGAGGTACAGCACCTGCGTCCCGCCGCCCTCCTTCACGCCGAAGACGTGGCCGTTGTAGCGCTTCGGATCGGCGGCGATGCGCCGCTTCGCCTCGGCGAGCAGCTCCTCGCGCTTCCCGTAGACGACCGCCTCGCGCGGGCAGACCTCGCAGCAGGCGGGGTTCGCGATCGCGAGCGGCCCCTCCTTCTTCGGATCGCCGCGGTGCCGGCACAGCTCGCACTTCACGATGAGCGGGAACGCCTTCGTCCACTCGAACTTCGGGACGTTGTAGGGGCAAGCGATCTGGCAGTAGCGGCAGCCGACGCAGGTGCCCTTGTCGTAGAGGACGATGCCGGTGCCCGCCTTCTCGCCGGCGTGCTCGCGCGTCCCCTGACCCTCCTTGTGCAGCGCGCCCATCATGCAGGCGGAGACACAGGACGGGTCGACGCAGTGCATGCACTGCTGCTTCGCGAAGGCGTAGGTGCCGCCCTCGCCCTGGAACACCTTGATGATGTTCTTCGTGTTGCTGTCGAGATCGGCCGGCGCGTCGTGGACGCCGTCCGCGCTCCTGCTGAAGGGGAGGCCGTTCGCCTCCTTGCACTTCGTGACGCAGGCGCGGCAGCCGATGCAGCGGGTCGAGTCGTAGAGCATCCCGACCGCATCCGGGCTCGGCTCGACGTGCTCGCGGGCCTCGGCCCTGCCGGCGAGCGCGGTGGTCGCGCCCGCGGCGGCCGCCCCCTTGAGCAGGCTTCGACGTGAGATGCGCATCGCCCTCACTCCTTCCCCTCGGCGTCGTCGGAGTCGGCGGTGAGCCTCTTCGTCGCGGCGTAGCCCGCGCCGACGAGCGCGCCGACCAAGAGGCCCGAGACGCCCACCACCGCCGGCGTCACGACGCCGTGGTCCGCGTGGATGGGCGGGTAGGTGCCGGGCGCGGTCGGGCGCTCGACGTCGATCGTGTCGTGGAGCGGCACGCGGAAGCCGAGCTTCTGCTCCGTGCACCCGAAGCAGGGCGCGCCGATGCCGATGGGCCAGGCGCCCGGCATCTCGACGAAGTGGTTGAGCGAGCAGCTGGCGTGCGTCGCCGGGCCCTTGCAGCCGAGCTTGTAGAGGCAGTGGCCCGCCCGGTGGCCCTCGTCGCCGTACTTCTGCGCGAAGCGGCCGGCGTCGAAGTGCGCGCGGCGCGGGCAGTCCTCGTGGATGGTGCGGGCGTAGGCGAACTTCGGGCGGCCCAGCTCGTCGAGCGCCGGCAGCGTCCCGAAGGTCGCGAACTGGAGCACCGTGCCGAGGAGGTTGTACGGGTTCGCCGGACAGCCCGGGAGGTTCACGACCGGCCGGTCGGTGATGATCTTGTCCACGCCCACCGCGCCGGTCGGGTTCGGGTCGGCCGACGGGATGCCTCCCCAGGACGCGCAGGAGCCGATCGAGACCACCGCCGCCGCCTTCCTCGACACGGTCTTCAGCTGCTCGAGCGCGGTCTTGCCGCCGACGCGGCAGTAGATGCCGTCCTCCTTCGTCGGGATGGCGCCCTCCACCACGAGGACGTACTTGCCCGCGTTCCTCTCCATCGACTGCTCGAGCGACTTCTCCGCCTGGTAGCCCGACGGCACCATGAGCGTCTCGTGGTAGTCGAGCGAGATGAGGCCGAGGATGAGCTCGGCCACGTCCGGCGCGCTCGTGCGCAAGAGCGACTCGGAGCAGCCGGTGCACTCCTGGAAGTGCAGCCAGATCACGGGCGGCTTCGCGCTCGAGGCGGCCTTCTCGGCCATCTTCTCGCCGGCCCAGGCCGGCAGGCCCACGGCGCCCGCGGCCAGGGTGGCGACCTTGAGGAAATCGCGCCGCAGGACGCCGTTCACATGAAGCTCCGTCATGAGAGTTCTCCGTGGTGCTCCGCTCGTACGTGCCTGCGTCGTCGCAGCGCCCCCTCGAGCGTTTGCAGGGTCCGCGAGCCCAGCCGCCCGTCCGACGACGGGGTCGCGTGGCGTGAGTTGCCCGACGAGAGCGGTTCAGCACACGTCGTGCCGGTATCGGGGCCGCGCGGTTCCGGCGTACCTTCCCGTACTTACAGGCGTGTTCACCCGAAGGGGCTAGAAAGCAAGCCGGCGGTTCCGGCCGAGAACCGGAAAGAAGTCGTCCAGCGCTGAGGGGCTGCGCGGCGCTGGACCACAGGCATGTCGCCGTCAATCTTGAAAATTCTGTCCCAGGTCCATGAGACAGATCGAACGCTCGCGCCGGGGGGACGCGAGGAGCGGCGACTATTCACTCCAAGTCGCGACAGGCCGTCGCCGCGCCATCGCTCGCGCCTCGTCGTAGCGCCGGATTCCATGAGGAACGAGCGGGGATTGAAGCGTCGTGAGGTACCTGCGAGGATGCCTCGCCAGGAGGTCCATGTGGGAGCGGTGTCCACCCTCGCAGCCGCGGCTGATGACTCGAAGGTGGCGACCGTCGCCGCTCCGGCGCCCGCGGTGCTCGTCGTCGACGACGAGGTCCGCTCGCTCGAGGCGCTGGCTCGCACGCTGGAGGAGGACTTCACCGTGTTCACCGCCGCCACCCCCGAGGAAGCGCTCGGGGTCCTGCGGCGCGAGTTCGTCACCATCATCCTGTGCGACCAGCGCATGCCCGGCACGTCGGGCATCGACTTCCTGAAGCGCGTGCGCGCCGAGTGGCCCGACCCGGTCCGGATCGTCATCTCCGGGTACACCGACGCCGAGGACATCATCGCCGGCATCAACGAGGCCGGCATCTGGCAGTACCTCCTGAAGCCTTGGCACCCCGAGCAGATCCTCGTCACGCTGCGCAGCGCCGCCGAGCTGTACCGGCTGCAGCAGGAGCACCAGCGGCTCTCGCTCGAGCTCCGCGACGCGCCGCCCGTCCTGAAGCAGCGCGTGGAGGCGAAGCGCGTGCAGGCGCGGCAGCGCTTCGCGGCCGACCGCATCGTCCGCGCGCCGGACAGCCCGGTGAACGCCGTCTGCGCCCTCGCGGAGCGCATCGCGCCCCACGACATCTCGGTGCTCGTCGCGGGCGAGTCCGGCACGGGCAAGGAGCTCCTGGCGCGGGCCATCCACTACGCGAGCAGCCGCGCCGAGCGGGCCTTCGTCGTCGAGAACTGCGCGGCGCTGCCGGACGAGCTCCTCGAGTCGGAGCTGTTCGGGCACAAGCGCGGCGCCTTCACCGGCGCTTACGAGGACCGCATCGGCCTCTTCCAGCAGGCCGACGGCGGCACGATCTTCCTCGACGAGGTGAGCGAGACCTCGCCCGCCTTCCAGGTGAAGCTGCTGCGCGTGCTCCAGGAGGGCGAGATCCGGCCGGTGGGGAGCTCGCGGACGCTCTCCGTCGACGTCCGCGTCATCGCGGCCACGAATCGCGACCTCGAGGAGGAGATCCGCGCGGGGCGCTTCCGCGAGGACCTCTACTACCGGATCGCGACCGTCACGGTGACGCTGCCTCCGCTCCGTGAGCGCGTCATGGACGTCGCGCCGCTCGCGCACGCCATCCTGGAGCGCGGCCGCCGGGAGATCGGGTCGCGGGTGGAGGGGTTCACCGACGAGGCGATGGCGTGCCTCGAGGCCTACCGGTGGCCCGGCAACGCCCGCGAGCTGCAGAACGAGATCCTCCGCATGCTGGCGCTGGCGGACGGCCCGCGGCTCGGGCCCGAGCTGCTCTCGCCGCGGGTGCTGCGCGCCGCGGCCGGAGAGGCGGACGAGCGCGACCTGTCGATCCTGGCAGGCCTCGACGGCGGCCTCAAGGAGCGGCTCGAGCACCTCGAGGCGCGCATCATCCGGGAGACGCTCATGCGCCACCGCTGGAACAAGACGCGGGCGGCGAAGGAGCTGGGCCTGTCGCGTGTCGGGCTGCGCTCGAAGCTGGCCCGGTACGGGCTGGAGCGGGTCTAGCAGTGCGTCCGCTCAACGTGCTGTGGCTCCAATCGGGGTCGTGCGGCGGCTGCACCATGTCGCTCCTGGGCTCGGGCTCGAGCGATCTCCTCGGCACGCTGCGCGACGCCGGGGTGAACCTCCTGTGGCACCCGAGCCTGTCGGAGGCGAGCGGCGCCGAGGCGCTCGACGTCCTCCGCGCCTGCGCGGCGGGCGAGACCCCGCTCGACCTGCTCTGCGTCGAGGGCGCCGTGCTGCGCGGCCCGGAGGGCACCGGGCGCTTCCACCTGCTCTCGGGCACCGGCGAGCCGATGATGGCCTGGCTCGAGCGGCTCGCGGCGCGGGCGCGGCGCGTGCTGGCCATGGGCACCTGCGCCGCCTACGGCGGGGTCGCCTCCGCAGGCGCGAACCCCACCGACGCCTGCGGGCTGCAGTACGACGGCGACGCGCCGGGAGGCCTGCTCGGGGGCGGCTGGCGCGATCCGTCGGGCTTGCCCGTCGTGAACGTGGCGGGGTGCCCCCCACACCCGGCGTGGATGATCGACACGCTCGTGGCGATCGGGCTGGGGAGCTTCGGCGCCGACGATCTCGACGCGCTGGGGCGGCCGCGCTCCTATGCCGACCAGCTCGTCCACCACGGCTGTCCGCGCAACGAGTTCTACGAGTTCAAGGCGAGCGCGCGCAAGCCGTCCGACCTCGGCTGCCTCATGGAGAACATGGGCTGCAAGGCCACGCAGGCGCACGCCGACTGCAACGTGCGCCTGTGGAACGGCTCGGGATCCTGCCTGCGCGGCGGCTTCGCCTGCATCGACTGCACGTCGCCCGGGTTCGAGGAGCCCGGGCACCCGTTCGCGCAGACGCCGAAGGTCGCCGGCATCCCCATCGCGCTCCCGACCGACATGCCGAAGGCGTGGTTCGTGGCGCTGGCGGCGCTCTCGAAGAGCGCGACCCCGCGCCGCGTCCGCGAGAACGCCACCGCCGACCACATCGTGGTGCCGCCGGCGATCCGATCCGCGGGGCGGAAGTGACGAGGATCGTCGTCGGCCCCTTCAACCGCGTCGAGGGCGACCTCGAGGTCGCGCTCGAGGTCGAGGACGGCGCGGTGCGCTCGGCGCAGGTGAGCTCGCCGCTCTTCCGCGGGTTCGAGCAGATCCTGGCTGGCAAGGCGCCGCTCGACGCGCTCGCGCTCGTGCCGCGCATCTGCGGCATCTGCTCGGTCGCGCAGTCGGCGGCGGCGGCCCGCGCGCTCGCCGGCGCGATGTCGCTCGAGCCGCCCGAGAACGGCCGGCTCGCCGCCGACCTGACGCAGGCGGCGGAGAACCTCGCCGACCACCTCACCCACTTCTACCTCTTCTTCATGCCCGACTTCGCGCGGGCCGCCTACGCGCGGCGGCGCTGGTTCGCGCTCGCCGAGCGGCGCTTCCAGGCCATGCAGGGCACGGCCGCCGCGGAGGCGCTCGCCGCGCGCGCGCGCTTCCTCGAGGTGATGGGCCTGCTCGCCGGGAAGTGGCCGCACACGCTCGCCCTGCAGCCGGGCGGGACCTCGCGCGCGGTGCTGGCGGCGGAGAAGATCCAGCTGCTCATGCTGATCCGCGGGTTCCGGAGCTTCCTCGAGCGGACGCTGTTCGGCGACGCCCTCGAGCGCGTCGCGACCCTCGAGAACGCGGCCGCGCTCGAAGCGTGGCGCGACGCGCGACCCGCCGAGGCGAGCGACTTCCGGCTCTTCCTCGAGATCGCGCGCGACCTCGAGCTCGCGCGGCTCGGGCGCGCCGGCGACGTCTTCCTCAGCTACGGCGCCTACGGGCCGCCCGGCGCGCCGCGGTTCCCGGCCGGCGTCTTCGACGGCGCGCTCCAGCCGCTCGACGAGGGGAGCATCCGCGAGGACGTGAGCCACGCCTGGATGGCCGATGACGCGCCCCGGCACCCGGCCGACGGCGCCACGCGCCCGGTGGCGGAGAAGGCGGGCGCGTACACCTGGTGCAAGGCGCCCCGGCTCGGCGGGCGCGTGGCGGAGGTGGGCGCGCTGGCGCGCCAGGTCGTCGCCGGCCACCCGCTCGCGCGCGACCTCGTCGCGATCGACGGTGGGAACGTGCTCTCGCGGGTGGTCGCGCGGGTGCTCGAGCTCGCGCTCGTGGTGCCCGAGATGGAGCGCTGGGCGCTGGCGCTCGAGCCGGGCGCCCCCTTCTGCGTCGAGGGCCGGCTGCCGGACGACGCCAGCGGGGTGGGTCTCGTCGAGGCGGCGCGCGGGTCGCTCGGGCACTGGCTGACCGTCCGGCGCGGCCGGATCCACGGCTACCAGATCGTCGCGCCGACCACCTGGAACTTCTCCCCGCGCGACGCCGGCGGCAGGCCGGGCGCGCTGGAGCTGGCGCTGGTGGGGACCCCCGCCGGCGAGGGCGAGGCCGCGGTGCAGGTGCAGCACGTGGTGCGGTCCTTCGACCCGTGCATGGTGTGTACTGTTCACTAGAGCGATCGATCATGGTTCGGAAACAGTCAACGAGCGAAGCGAGCCCGCCGGGGCGCTGCTGGGGGGCCGGCAAAGCCGGGCCCAGCAGCGCACGGGACCCGGCCAGCAGGGGTGGGGCCCCGGCCAGCTTTGCTGGACGGGGCGGGGGCGCAGCCCCCGTTCGAACATAGGGCGCGATGGGCGACAACCCGCAGTGGAGCCAGAGCCCGGAGGGCGTGGGCGAGGCGGCCTGGATCGACGTCATCCAGAAGATGGAGGAGGTCTACAACGACCTCCTGCAGTACGAGGTCGCGCTGGAGGAGAAGAACGCCGCGCTCGAGGCGTCGCAGCGCTTCATCGTGGGCGTGCTCGGCTCGATGTCCGACATCCTGCTCGTGTGCGGGCGGGGCGGCACGATCGAGGACGTGAACGAGTCGCTGGTGAAGCTGACGGGGCTCCGCGAGGAGGAGCTGCGGGGCCGGGCCGTGGCGGACCTCTTCGCGGACGACGCGTCGCGGGAGCGGGCGGCGCGCGTCTTCGGCCGGCCCGCCGGCGAGCCGGTGCACGACCTCGAGCTGCAGCTGCGCGCCGCCGACGGGAGCGGGGTCCCCGTCTCGCTCAACGGCACCCCGCGGCTCGGCGCCTCGGGGAAGCTCCTCGGCATGGTCGTCACCGGCCGGCCGGTGGGCGAGCTGCGCCGCGCCTACGACGCGCTCCGGCAGGCGCACGACGAGCTGAAGCGCACGCAGCAGCAGCTCCTCCACTCCGAGAAGATGGCGTCCCTCGGCCGGCTCGTGGCCGGCGTCGCGCACGAGCTCAACAACCCCATCAGCTTCGTGCTCGGGAACGTGCACGCGCTGCAGCGGTACGCGTCCCGCCTCGAGCGCTATCTCGAGGCGGTGCACCGCGACGCGCCCGCCGCCGAGCTGCGCGCGCTGCGCGCCGAGCTGCGCATCGACCGGATCATCGAGGACCTGCAGCCGCTCATCGAGGGGACCGTCGAGGGCGCCGAGCGCACGCGCGGCATCGTGGACGGCCTGAAGCGCTTCTCGGCGCTCGACCGCGAGGAGCGCCGGCTCTTCGACCTCGTCGAGGTCGTGCAGCGCGGGGTGCACTGGGTGGGGAAGGCGATGAAGACGGGCTTCCGCGTGGACCTGACGCTGCCGCCCATCCTGACGATGGTGGGCTCGTCGGGCCAGCTGCAGCAGGTCGTGATGAACCTCGTCCAGAACGCCTACGACGCGACGGCCGGCCAGGCGGCGCCGCGCCTGGAGGTCACCGGGAGCGTCGAGGAGGGCGCCGCGGTGCTCGCGTTCCACGACAACGGGCCCGGGATCGAGCCGGAGAACCTGCCGCGCGTCTTCGACCCGTTCTTCACGACGAAGCCGGTGGGCAAGGGCACCGGGCTCGGCCTCGCCATCAGCTACGGCATCGTGGAGCGGCACGGCGGCACGCTCTTCGCGGGGAACCACCCTGAGGGCGGGGCCGTTTTCACGCTGAAGCTGCCCATCGCCCGGCAGGGTGGCGCGCCCGGCCGCGCCCCTCCCGGACCCCCCGCTACAGCGCCTTGACCCTGCCCAGATCGTTCCCTTCGCCGTCCACGGTGTGGATGGCGCAGGCGAGGCAGGGCGAGACTACGCGGAGTACGCCTGCGCCGCCGCCGTGAGGGCGCTGCCGGCCTTCACGGCGCGGCCCGCCTTCGCGAGCGCCTGCTCGAGCGCGGCGAGCACCGCGAAGACGCTCTCCTGCCGCGCACCCTCGCCCATGAGGCCGACGCGCCAGACCTTGCCGACGAGCGGTCCGAGCCCGCCGCCGATCTCGATGTTGCCGTCGAGGAGCAGCGCCTTGCGGATGGGCGCCTCCTCCACGCCGTCCGGCGTCTTGACGCAGTTGAGGCTCGGGAGGCGGTGGCCCTCGGCCGCGTTCGGGATGCAGCCGAGCTGGGCGAGGCCGGACATGAGCGCCGCCGAGTGGCGGCGGTGTCGCGCGAAGCGCGCCTCGAGGCCCTCTTCGAGGACGATCCGGAGCGCCTCGCGCAGCGCGTACACCATGGTGATGGGGGCCGTGTGGTGATACGCGCGCTTCCCCTCGGCCCAGTAGTCCGCGATCATCGAGAGGTCGAGGTACCAGCTCTGCACCCGCTGCTTGCGCGCCTTCACCGCCTCGAGCGCGCGCGGCGAGAGCGTGAGCGGCGCGAGCCCCGGCGGGCACGAGAGGCACTTCTGCGTGCCCGAGTAGCAGACGTCGATGCCGTTCCGGTCCACCTCGACCGGCACGCCGCCGAGCGAGGTGACGGCGTCCACCACGAGGAGCGCGCCGTGCTCGTGGCAGAGCTGCCCGAGGCCCTCGAGCGGCTGCTGGGCGCCGGTGGAGGTCTCGGCGTGCACCACCGCCAGCGCCTTCACCTTGCCCTCCTTCCGCAGCGCCTCCTCGAGGCGCTCCCTCGGAAACACCTGGCCCCAGGGCACCTCCAGCTTCACGAGCGTGCCGCCGCAGCGCCCGACGATGTCGGCCATGCGCGTGCCGAAGACGCCGTTCACGCCCACCACGACCTTGTCGCCGGGCTCGATGACGTTGACGAGCGCCGCCTCCATGCCCGCCGAGCCCGTGCCCGAGATGGCGATGGTGAACGGGTTCGTCGTCTGGAAGGCCGCCCGCAGCATCCCCTGGACCTCGTTCATGATGACGAGGAACTCGGGGTCGAGGTGGCCGAGGAGCGGTGTGGACATGGCGCGGAGGACGCGCGGGTGGACCGGGCTCGGCCCCGGGCCGAGGAGCAGGCGCGATGACGGGTTCAGCTCGGCAAAGGCGGATGCCATGGGGACCTCCTGAGGGGCGCACATCATAGCGGACCGCCCCTCGACACCAACCGGGAAACGCGCGACCCTGCGCGGCCGTGCAGCGCCACGACCCTCTCCTCGCGACCGCCCGTCCCGCGCCGGAGCGCGCTCCGGCTCCCGCCCCCGGCCGGACGGTCCTGCTCGTCGTCGGCGCCGGGCTCGCGGTGCGGGCCGTCCTCTCGGCGCTCGTGCCGCTCACGACGGACGAGGCCTACTACGTCGACTGGGCGCGCCACCTCGCGCCGGGCTACCTCGACCACCCTCCGCTCGTCGCCTGGCTCATCGCGGGACCGCTCCGGCTCCTCGGGCATCACGCGCTCGCGGTGCGGCTGCCCGCCATCCTGCTGCAGGCGGGCACGACGCTCCTCGCCGCCTCGCTCGCGCGCGCGCTGGCCGGCGCGCGCGCGGGGCTGCTCGCGGCGGTGATGCTGCAGGCGGCGCCGGTCTTCTCGCTCGGCGCCGTGCTCATCACGCCCGACGCGCCGCTCGCCTTCGCCTGGGCGGGCGCGCTCTGGGCGCTCGAGCGCGCGCTCCGCGAGCGCGTACGCGGCCCCTGGTTCCTCGCCGTCGGGGTCTTCGTCGGGGTGGGGGCGCTGTCGAAGCTGCACGCGGGGCTGCTCGGCGTCGCGCTCGCGGCGGCGCTCCTCGCGACGCGCGACGGGCGGCGCGCCCTCGCGACGCCGTGGCCGTGGCTCGGTGCCGCGCTGGCGCTCGCCGTCGCCTCGCCCATGCTCCTCTGGAACGCCGCCCACGGCTGGCCCACCTTCGTCTTCCAGGCGCGGCACGGGATGCGGGGCCGCGCCTTCTCCTTCGTTCGCCTGCTGGCATCGCTCGGCGGCCAGGCGGCGTACGTCTCGCCGCTGCTCCTCGCCGCCGCGGCGGCCGCGGCATGGAGCGCTCTCACGCGTTTCGTCCACCTCCCCCTGGCAGGGGGAGGGCCGGGGAGAGGGCCGGCGGAGGCTCGGCCTGCGGCGATCCGCGCGGCCCTCGCCCTCTCCGCGCTGCCGATGGCGGCCTTCTTCACGGTGTCGGCCGCCTTCACGCCCGGCGCGCTCCCGCACTGGACCGCGCCCGCCTGGCTCTCCGCGATGCTGCTCCTCGCTGCCGCCGGCTCGCGCCTCCTGCGCCCGGCGGTGTGGGTCGGGCTCGGCATGAGCGCGCTCCTCCTGCTGGCGCTGCCGCTCGCGCCGCGCTTCGTGGGGAGCCCGCTCGACGAGCTGCGCGGGTGGAGCGACGCCGTTCGCGAGGCGCGCGCCCTCGCGCCCGGCGCCCGGCTCGCCACCACCCACTGGATGGCCCTCGGGCACCTGGGGTGGTACGCGGAGGAGCCGCTCGCGTACGTCTCGGATCGCCCCTCAGCGCCGGACTTCTACCCGCCGGATCCGGACCCGCGGCCACTCCTCGTCATCGCGGCGGCCGGGCTCGGCCCCGATCGCGCCGCGCTCGAGGCGCTGTGCGGGCCGCTCCAGCCGCGCGGCGAGCTGACGGCGCGCTACGGGGGGCGCGCCATCCGGACCTACCGCTTCTACGCCGGCTGCAGCCCTACCGCGTCGCGGTCGGCGCACCCCTGACCTCCATCGCGAGCATGGGCTCGAAGAGCGGCGAGGTGTCGCGCGCGCGCCAGCTGCGCAGGACGTCCTCCGCGGGCAGGTAGCCCGGGATGTGCTCCCACTCGGCGACGACCGAGAGGCGGGCGCGCAGCGCGGGCGCCATCCTGCGGAGGCCGGCGGCGGTGAAGATGACGACGCCGCCCTGATCGAGCGCGCGAGCGATCGCGGGGCCCTCCACGCGATGGACCGGCCGCCCCGCCTCGAGGGTGAAGATGCCTGGCACGTAGTCGTACACGAAGAGGTCGCGCCCCTCGAGGCGCGCCAGCGCGGTGTGCGGGATCACCGGCGGGTTCACGGCCGGGATGGCGAAGGCGAGCAGGAGCGCGATCCCGGCCCCCGCGGCGACGGCGCTCGCCTCGAGGCGGTCGCGCAGGGCGAGGACGGCGGCGGCGGCGAGCGCGATGCCCGTCCCGGCGGCGGCCGCGGCGGCAGCCGGTGGGAGCGGCCAGCGCAGCGCGGCGAGGGCCGCCAAGGCGATGGCGGCGAGCAGGAGCGCCGTGCCGGCGCGCGCCCATCGCGGCGAGGCGGCGCGCGACGCGAGCAGCGCGGCGGCCGGGGCGCAGCCGAGCCCGTAGTGCGGCCACTTGAGCGACGGGATGGTGAAGACGAGCAGCACCGCGCCGATCCACACCAGCGGGAGGAGGACGTCCGGCTCGCGCCACCGCCGTGGCGAGGGGATGGCGGCGAGGACGAGCACCGTCCACGGGAGGAGGAACACGAGGAAGCCGACCAGGAGCGTCGCCTCGCCCGCGAGCGTCCACGGGTGGCGGAACCGATCGAGGTTCTGCTCCACCACGAAGAAGTCGTAGAAGCGCTGCCCGTGGACCGCGAAGGCGAAGGCGGCCGCCGTGTGGCGTGTCGCGAGGAGCGCCGGGCGCCTGAGCGCGAGGAAGCCGCCTGCGAGCAGCAGCACCAGCACCGCGCCGACGGGGCCCTTCAGCATGAACGCGGCGCCGGCGCCCAGGCCGGCCCACAGGAGCTGCCGCGGCCGATCCTCCTCGGAGGCGCGCCAGACGCCATACGCGGCGGCGGTGAAGGCGAGCGCCATGGGCGCGTCCATCATCGCGATGCGGCCGAACTTCACCCACCCGAAGGTGCTGCCGACGAGCAGCGTCGCGAGCGTCCCCGCCCGCTCGCCGTACATGCGGCGGGCGAGCGCGCCGGTGAGGAGCGCGAGCGCGATGGCCGCGGCCGCCGCGGGCAGTCGGCCCCCGAAGAACCCTCGGCCGAAGAGCGCGTAGCAGAGCCGCTGTGCCCAGTAGAGGAGCGGCGGCTTGAACCACTTCGCCTGGCCGTCGATGGTGGGCGTGAGCCACGCGCCGTTCGCGTCCATCTCCGCGCTGATGCCGAGGTAGTACGACTCGTCCGGATGGGTCCCCGAGGACGAGCTGCCGAGCGCGGGCAGGTAGAGCAGGGCGAGGAAGCCGAGGACTGCGAGGCGCTTCATGGAGGCGCAGAGATATCCCAACAGGGACCCCGCCGTCTGCCCCCGGCGCACCCGTGGCGGAGGGGGTGTAGGTGCCGTGCGGCAAGAAGCCGCTGGAACGTGACCCCTCGAAATCACGAGGAGATCGGCGATGCCGGGAATCACACGCTTGGTGCGGCTCCCGTCGGGGGTATGATTCTCACCTCATCCGAAGAGTCACGCGCGATCCCGGGGGGGAGCGCCAGATGCTTCCTGAGCAGTCGCTCGAGTGGAACGACGACGGGGCCGGGCTTCCGCCTTCATGGCCCGCGCGCCGCTGGCTGGACGACGCCCTCGCCCTGGGGAGCGCGTGCGCGTGGTCGTGGGACGCCGCGAGTGGCCGAATCGAGCTCTCCACGGGCGCGCCGGCGCTCCTCGGCGGAACGCCCGCCACCCTCGACGCGCTCGACGCGCTGGTGCACGAGGACGATCGCGCGCCCCGCGCGACGGCGCTCGGGCGCGCGCGCGCCCGCGGCGAGCGATGGGTGTGCGCCTTCCGGCTCGCGTCCGACGACCAGCGGTGGATCGAGGAGCGCGGGCGCGCCTTCCTCGACGTGAGCGGCTGCCCCGCGCGCGCCGTCGCGCTCGCCGTGGACGTGACCCGCCGCAAGCAGTGGGAGGAGACGCTCGAGCACCGCGTCCGCAGCGAGGCCCGCGACCGGTACGCGGCCGAGGCCGCGACCGGCACGGCGGAGGGCGCGCTGCGGCTGCTCGCACGCTCCGAGGCATACCTCGAGTCGATCTTCTCCTCGATGGCGGACGGGCTCGTCCTGTTCGGCCCGGACGGACGCATCACGCGCATGAACCCGAGCGCGCGGGAGATGCTGCGCTACTCGGACGAGGCCTGCGCGCAGCGCATCGAGGATCGCCTGGCGTCCCAGCGCTTCGTGGACCATCAGGGACGGGAGATCCCGCGCGAGCGGCTGCCGGTCGTGGCGGCGCTGCGCGGCGAGGTCATCCACGGGATGCCGATCGGGGTCCACCTCGCCGACGGGCGGACGCTCTGGGCGACGGTCGGCGCGGCGCCCATCCTCGCCCCGGACCGCTCCATCGTGGGCGCGGTGCTCTCGGTCGCCGACGTGACGCGCCTGCGGAACCTCCAGGAGCAGCGCGAGGACCTCTCGCGCATGATCGCGCACGACCTGCGGACGCCGCTCGGGATCATCGTCGCCCAGGCGAAGCTGCTCGGCCGGCGAGCGGAGGCGCCGGACGCCTTCCGGGCGCGCGTCGAGGCGATCGTGACGAGCGCGCAGCGCATGGCGGGCATGCTGAACGACCTCGTCGAGTCGGCGCTGCTCGAGGCGGGCAAGCTCAGGCTCGAGCGCACCGAGGTGAACCTCGTCGAGATGGTCCGCGACCTCCGCCGCCGGCTCGCCGCGCCATACGGCACCGAGCGCGTCCGCGTGGAGGTGGGGGACGGCGTCCTCACCATCGCAGCGGATCCGAGCCGGATCGAGCGCGTGCTGGTGAACCTCCTCACGAACGCCCTCAAGTACTCGGCGCCAGGCTCCGACGTGGTCGTGCGCCTCTCGGGAGGGCCCGACGAGGTCCACGTCGCGGTGGAGGACCACGGGCAGGGGATCGCGCCCGACGACGTCCCTCACCTGTTCGAGCGCTACTTCCGGGCCGGCAGCTCGCTGCGGTTCGAGGGGATGGGGCTCGGGCTCTACACGTCCCGGATGCTGGTCGAGGCGCACGGCGGCACCATCGCCGTCACGAGCGTGCCCGGCCAGGGGAGCGTCTTCCAGGTCCGGCTGCCGAGGCGCCCGGCGGGCGCATGACGGCCCTGGCGCCCAGCCCCGATCGACCTTAGAAAACGACGGGTGAAGCCTGGGGCGAACGATCCCTGCTGGTGCGGCAGCGGGCAGAAGTACAAGAAGTGCCATCGCGACGCCGACGGCGCGGCCGGGCCCGACGCGCGTCCAGCCGCCCGGGCAGGAGCCGTGCGGCCCGGCATCGTCTCTCCGCGGCGCGCCGTCCCGCCGGAGATCGCGCGCCCCAACTATGCGGTGACGGGGCGGCCGCGTCCGGCGCCGCGGATGGCGGATCCGGCGGCGCGGCTCGAGAAGATCCGTCGCGCCTGCCGCGCGGCCGCGGAGGTGCTCGCCGAGGGCGGGCGCGCGGCGCGACCGGGCGTCACGACCGACGCCATCGACGCGATCGTGCACGCGGCGTACGTCGCGCGCGGCGGCTACCCGAGCACCCTCAACTACCACGGGTACCCGAAGTCGCTCTGCACCTCGGTGAACGAGGTGATCCTGCACGGCATCCCCGACTCGCGCGCGCTCGAGAGCGGCGACATCGTGAACCTCGACGTCACGATCTACCTCGAGGGCGTCCACGGCGATTGCTCGGCGACGTTCCTCGTCGGCGACGTGGACGAGGCGTCGCGGCGGCTGGTGCGCGTGACGCGGGAGAGCATGGAGCTCGGCATCTCGGCGGTGAAGCCGGGCCGGCCCATCTCCGACATCGGCAAGGCCATCGAGCGGCACGCCACCGCCCATGGCTACGGCGTCGTCCGCGCGTTCTGCGGTCACGGGATCGGCGAGGACTTCCACATGGACCCGCAGGTGCTCCACTACTACGAGCCGCGCTCGCGAACGGTCATGGAGGAGGGCATGGTCTTCACCGTGGAGCCCATGCTCACCATGGGACGGCCCGAGCACGTGGTGTGGCCGGACGGCTGGACGGCGGCGACCGCGGACGGGCAGCGGGCCGCCCAGTTCGAGCAGACCGTCGTGGTGACGCGCGACGGGGCCGAGATCCTGACGGTCGTGGAGGACGCAGGAGCGAGCGGCACGAGATCGTCACCCAGGGCGGGCATCCTCCGCGACCCGTGCCCCGCGCCGCCCATCCGCTGACCGCCCTCGCGGCCGCCGCGCTCGCGGGCTGCGGCCTCTCGAGCCCGCGCTATGCGATGTCGGCGCCCGAGACGGCCCAGCAGCCGCCCGATCAGCTCCCCGCGCTGCGCGTCCTCTTCTTCGGCGACCTGCACTCGGAGTCGATCCAGCGCCGGGCGGTGATGCGCGCCGCCGCCGCGGCGCACCGCCGGTCGCCCTTCGATCTCGCGCTGGCGCTCGGCGACGATCTCGGCGGCTGCGGGCCCGACGCGGCCCTGCCGGGCGCCGAGCGCTGCGCCTTCGAGGCGGACGGGGCCACGGTGCGCGCCGGCTACGTCCCGCCGGTGGACGCCGTGTTCGCGAGGAACCACGACGGCGCGCTGGCGCCGGTGCTCGCGGTCGCGCCGCTCGCGGTGTACGTCGCGCTGGGAAACCACGACGTGGAGGCGCGGGGCGAGTGCGGCGTGCCGCGACGCGACGAGGCGGCCGTCGCGCGCGCGAAGGCGTGCCTCGCCGTGGCGCACCGCTCTCGCGCCTGGACGATGCCGGGGCGCCATTACGTGCTCGACCGAGGGCCCGCGCGCTTCATCGTGCTCGACGCGAACGTCCTGGCCGGCGGGTACGGCGGCTTCACGCTCGACGAGGAGGTCGCGTTCGTGCGCGAGGCCGCGGACGGCTGCGCGACGCGGACCTGCTTCGTGGTCGCCCACTACGCGCCGGCGGCGGCGGACCGGGCCGGCCGGCGCCCGGCGGTGGCCTTCCTGCGCGGCGTCGCTCGCGTCGAGGAGGCCGCGCAGGGCCGCATCGCGGCCTGGCTCGCTGGCCACCACCACCAGCTCCAGCACCTCCGCGCCCCCGCCGGCTACGACGTGTTCGTGTCGGGGAACGCCGCCGACGTGCGGGATGACCCCTTCGCGGGCGTCACGGTGGAGGGGGCGCGCGCTCTCTTCTACGGCACGTCGTGGGGCTACGGGGTGCTCGAGGTCGCGCCCCAGCGCTGGTCGGTCCGCTTCGAGGATGCCCGGGGCGAGCCGCTCCACTGCTGTGTCGCGCTGGCAGGGGGCCGCTGCGACGCCTACCCGTGCCGCGGCCGCGCCCCGCCGCAAGG
>WNGE01002141.1_pt1 | contig 26594 bp, 17 predicted proteins | sample 5400651 | NCBI WGS metagenome assembly WNGE01 (sample SAMN13153370, study PRJNA577476) | soil metagenome | isolation source: 60 cm soil or saprolite under grassland replicate 2 | place: USA:California | collected 2016-06-15 | reverse complement strand
CGCGGCGAGCGCGTTCTCCTGGATGAACTCGCGGCGCGGTTCGACCACGTCGCCCATCAGCTTGGTGAAGATGTCGTCGGCCTCGTCGACCTCCTTGACCCTCACCTGCAGCAGCGAGCGCGCGTCGGTATCGAGCGTCGTCTCCCACAATTGATTGGGGTTCATCTCGCCGAGTCCCTTGTAGCGCTGCAGCGCCACGCCCTTGCGGCCCGCGCCGGTGATCTCCTCGAACAACCCGACCGGGCCGTAGATCGGCTTCTCCTCGTCCTTGCGGCGCAGAGTTCCCGGTCGGGCATAGACCTCCTGGAGCGAGGCCGCGAAATCGTCGAGCTTGCGGGCGTCGGCGGAGCCGAGCAGCGCCTCGTCGATGATGGCGACCTCCTTGACCCCGCGCACCGTGCGGGAGAAATGAAAGCCGTTGTCGAAACGCCCTTCCCAGCCGCGCTCGGTCTCGTCCGAGAGCGCATCGAGCCTTCGCGCGATATAGAGCGCGGCGGCCTCGGCCTTCTCCGGATCGCCGGTGATGCGCGGCGTGAGCACGCCGGCGATCGAGGCCTGCTCGATCACCTTGCGGTTATAGCGGCTGTGCAGCCCGGTCAGCAGATTGCGGATCGTGCGCGCCTCCTCGACCAGTTTTCGCAAATCCCGGCCCGCCCGCTCCTCGCCGGTATAGGTGCGCAGCACCGCGTCCTCGAGCCCGGACCCGATGAGGTAATCCTCGAGCGCCCGCTCGTCCTTGAGATATTGCTCGGACTTTGCCCGCGTCACTTTGTAGAGCGGCGGCTGCGCGATGTAGATGTGGCCGCGCTCGATCAGTTCCGGCATCTGCCGGAAGAAGAAGGTCAACAGCAGGGTGCGGATGTGCGAGCCGTCGACGTCGGCATCCGTCATGATGATGATCTTGTGGTAGCGCAGCTTGTCGGCATTGAATTCCTCGCGGCCGATGCCGGTGCCGAGCGCGGTGATCAGCGTGCCGATCTCCTGGCTCGACAGCATCTTGTCGAAGCGCGCGCGCTCGACGTTGAGGATCTTGCCGCGCAGCGGCAGCACCGCCTGGAACTCGCGGTTGCGGCCCTGCTTGGCCGAGCCGCCGGCGGAATCGCCCTCGACGAGGAACAGCTCGGATTTCGCCGGATCGCGCTCCTGGCAGTCGGCGAGCTTGCCGGGCAGCGAGGCGACGTCGAGCGCGCCCTTGCGCCGCGTGAGCTCGCGCGCCTTGCGGGCCGCCTCGCGCGCGGCCGCCGCCTCGACCACCTTGCCGACGATCGCCTTGGCTTCCGAGGGATGTTCCTCGAACCAGGCCTGCAGCATCTCGTTGATGACGCCCTCGACCACCGGCCGCACTTCCGAGGACACGAGCTTGTCCTTGGTCTGCGAGGAGAACTTCGGGTCCGGCACCTTGACGGACAAGACCGCGGTCAAACCCTCGCGGCAATCGTCGCCGGTGAGCGCCACCTTGTCGCGCTTGGCGATGCCGCTTGCTTCCGCATAACCGGTGACCTGACGCGTGAGGGCGCCGCGGAAGCCGGCGAGGTGCGTGCCGCCGTCGCGTTGCGGGATGTTGTTGGTGAAGCAGAGCACCGTCTCGTGATAGCCGTCGTTCCAGGTCAGCGCCGCCTCGACCGTGACGCCGTCGCGCTCCGCCTTGATGACGATCGGCACGGGGATCAGCGCGGTCTTGTTGCGATCGAGATATTTGACGAAGGCCTCGACCCCGCCCTCGTAGCGCATCTCCTCGCGCTTCTCGACGGCGTGGCGCTTGTCGGAGAGAACGATCAACACCCCGGAATTGAGGAAGGCGAGCTCGCGCAGCCGGTGCTCGAGCGTGGCGAAATCGAACTCGAGCATGGTGAAGGTCTTGGGCGACGGCAGGAACGTCACCTCGGTGCCCTGGCGATCGTAGCCGGCGCCCACCACCGCCAGCGGCGAAACCGCGACGCCGTCGCGGAATTCCATGGCGTGCTCCTTGCCGTCGCGCCAGACTTTCAGCTTGAGGGAGCTCGAAAGCGCGTTGACGACCGAGACGCCGACGCCGTGCAGCCCGCCGGAGACCTTGTAGGAATTCTGGTCGAATTTTCCGCCGGCATGGAGCTGCGTCATGATGACTTCGGCGGCGGAGACGCCCTCGCCCTTGTGGATGTCGGTCGGAATGCCGCGGCCGTCGTCGCAGACCGTGCAGGAGCCGTCGGGATTGAGCGTGACCACGACCTCCTTGGCATAGCCCGCGAGCGCCTCGTCGATGGCGTTGTCGACGACCTCGTAGACCATGTGGTGCAGGCCCGAGCCGTCATCGGTGTCGCCGATGTACATGCCGGGACGCTTGCGGACGGCGTCGAGGCCCTTGAGGACCTTGATCGATTCCGCGTCGTAGTCGGAGGGCGTCGGCCGGGGCAGTTTTTGACGGGCAGGTTCGGCCATGGGCAGCTTCGAATCAGTCAACGATTTGCTCTGCTTTGCACGCTTGGTGTGACACGAAAACCGGGGGTCGTACAGCGCAAAGTAGGGGATGATAACGCGCTGATTATGCTTGACTTTTGGGTTCAGCCGGACGGCGAAAAACGCGCAGACGACAAAGCCTTTTGTCAAGCACAATATAGGGTCGCGCGTCCCTTATTGCCACGGCTCGACGCGCCCCGGGCTGACCGCGAATACCTCCGCGCGGGACGCGATCTCGGCGAATGCCGCGGGGTCGGCCCCGCTGAGAAAAACCTGCGCGCCGAGGTTTTCGAGCGCCGCGAACAGCGCCGCGCGCCGGACCGGATCGAGGTGGGCGACGACCTCGTCGAGCAGCAGCACCGGCGCCAAGCCGGTCATGTGCGCGACCAGGCCCGCATGGGCCAGCACGAGATCGATCAGCAGCGCCTTCTGCTCGCCGGTCGAGGTCTCGCCCGCCGCGATTCCCTTGGGTCCGTGAACGACGGCGAGATCGGTGAGATGCGGGCCGTCGAGGGTGCGGCCGGCGGCGGCATCGCGCGCGCGGCCTTGCTTGAGCAAGGCGCGGTAGCGATCCTCGACCTCGCTTGCCGCATGCGCCTCGAGCGCGTTCTCGACCGATCCGGAGAGCGCGATCGCGGCCCACGGAAACGCCGAGGCTTGGGCTCGCTTCTCGGCGAGCGCCGCGCCGAGGCGCCGCACGGTCTCGACCCGCGCGGCCGCGACCGCGACCGCGAGCTCCGCGGTCTCGCGCTCCACCGCATCGAGCCAATGCGGGTCCGGGTTCTGGTCCTCGAGCAGGCGGTTGCGCGAGCGCAGCGAGCGTTCGAGCGCCGCGACCCGGCTGCCGTGGCCGGCATCGACCGCGAGCACCAGCCGGTCGAGGAAGCGCCGCCGTTCCGAGCCGGGCCCGGCGAACAGCTGATCCATCGCCGGCACCAGCCACACCACCCGGAGGTGGTCGGCAAAGGCGGCGGCGGATGCCACCGGCTCGCGATCGATGCGGCACAGGCGGCTGCGCGCCTCGGCTTCGCCCGAGGGCGGCTCGACGCCGGTGCCGAGCGTGGCGAGCCCGAGCGCGGCTTCGACTTCCGCGGCGACCGCCCAGGAGCCGTCGCCTTCCGAGAACGCCACGTCCTCGCGCGTCGCGCGCCGCAACCCGCGGCCCGGCGCCAAGAACGAGATCGCCTCGAGCAGATTGGTCTTGCCGGCGCCGTTCGAGCCCAGCAGCACGATTGGCGCGTGCTCGAACGCAATTTGCGCCGCGCGATAGCTGCGGAAATTGGTCAGCGCCAGGCGGCAGATGCGCGCCGCCCGCGGGTATCCCTTGTCCGTGCTGTTAGGATCGTCCTCGGCTTTGCCACGCGGGGAATTCCCCTCTCCCCTTGTGGGAGAGGGCGGCACCGAGCGCAGCGAGGTGCCGGGTGAGGGGTCTTTCGGAGGACGGGCCACGGACGACGGATGACAGATCGCAGGCCGCAAACGCAATGGAAATGCTCAAACCCCACAAGCCGCCCGCAGTTGAATTCGGCCTCTCGCTTGATATTCGGCCTCCCGACACGGGGAACTCCCCTCTCCCCTTGTGGGAGAGGGGTGGCACCGAGCGCAGCGAGGTGCCGGGTGAGGGGTCCCTTGCGGTCAAGCTTCGGGCTTGATCAACAAGTCTTCCAGAATGGCACGCGGTCGCTGCAGCACATCGTTATTCCAATAGCGAAGTACGCGAAATCCCTCGGCAGCCAAAGCAGCGTCTCTGATCTGATCCCGTTGCGATCCATGCTGACTTCCGTCGACTTCCACTACGATCTGCCGATTGAAGCACACGAAATCGAGAATGTAATATCGAAAAGGCACCTGCCGACGGAATTTGAAACCTACGAGCCGCCGATCGCGCAAGAGCCACCACATCTTGGATTCCGCGTCCGTAGGCTCGCGGCGCATTCGACGTGCGGCACCGCGGTTTCGGCCGCCGACGGGACGATGATGTGCGTCGTTGGGCACTGACCCCTCACCCGGCGCGGGCCACTTGCGTGGCCCTCGCCACCCTCTCCCACAAGGGGAGAGGGAACTGGAGCAAGCGGCTTATCCTAACAGATCACAAGCGGCTTATCCTAACAGATCACGAGTCACCGGGCATGCTCCGACTCTGCGGACACTGCCTCTTTCCGCTCAGCGTCATCCGTTCTCCGGTCTTCCGCTTACACCCGCATCGGCATCAGCACGTAGAGCGCGTCCTTGGCGTCGCGGTCCTCGATCAAGGTCGGCGAGCCCGGATCGGCGAGCTTGAGCACCGCGGTCTCCCCTTCGATCTGCCCGGCGATGTCGAGCAGGTAGCGGGAGTTGAAGCCGATATCGAGCGGCTCGGCATCGTATTCGACTTCGAGCTCCTCGGTGGCGCTGCCGGAATCCGGATTGGTCACGGACAGCACGAGCTTGCTGCCGGAAACCGCCAGCTTCACGGCGCGGCCGCGCTCGCTCGACACCGTCGAGACGCGGTCGACGGCGGCGGCGAAATCCGCCTTGTCGATCGTGAGCTTCTTGTCGTTGCCGAGCGGAATGACGCGGGCGTAATCCGGAAACGTGCCGTCGATCAATTTCGAGGTCAGCACCACGTCGCCGAGCGTGAAGCGGATCTTCGTCTGCGAGAGCTCGATGCCGACTTCGGCTTCGCCGTCCTCGATCAGGCGCTGCACCTCGCCCACCGTCTTGCGCGGCACGATGACGCCCGGCATTCCCGCCGCGCCTTGCGGCGCCGGCAGATCGAGCTGCGCCAGACGGTGGCCGTCGGTCGCGACCGCGCGCAGCGCGCTCGATTGCCCGTTTCCGGCGGTGTGCAAATAGATGCCGTTGAGGTAATAGCGCGTCTCCTCGGTCGAGATCGCGAACTGGGTCTTGTCGATCAGCCGCTTGAGATCCTTGGCGGCGAGCGCGAATTTGTGCGTCATCTCGCCGGCGGCGAGATCGGGAAAATCGCTCTCGGGCAGCGTCTGCAGCGAGAACCGCGAGCGCCCCGCGCGCAGCGCCAGGCTCGCGCGGTCGCCCGAGGCCTCGAGCAGGATCTGGGTGCCTTCCGGGAGCTTGCGCACGATGTCGTAGAACATGTGCGCCGGCACCGTCGTGGCTCCGGCCGGGCCGGCCTCGGCCGGGATCGTCTCGATGACTTCCAGGTCGAGATCGGTGGCTTTGAGCGCGAGCTTCGCCTCCTCGGCGCGGATCAGCACGTTGGCGAGAATCGGAATGGTGTTGCGCCGCTCCACGACCCGGTGCACGTGGCCCAGGGATCGCAACAGCGCGGCGCGCTCGACGGTGACTTTCATGACGGACCCCGCTTGGGCGTGGTTCTTGGGCGCGCAGGGCGCCGCACCCCGGCCCCATTGCGGCGCCCGGGCTTGAAAGTGGCGTGACTGCGCGGCTTAGGCAAGGGCGGCCGGTCCGGGGCCGGCCGCCGGTCCCAAGGTTTTTGCCCCGGCGCTACTCCTGCAGCAGGCGCTTGAGCAGCTCGACCTCGTCGGCGGTCGCGTTATCGTTGCCGACCAGCGCCTCGATCTTGCGCACCGCGTGCAGCACCGTGGTGTGGTCGCGGCCGCCGAACCGCCGGCCGATCTCGGGCAGCGAGCGCAACGTCAGGGTCTTGGCGAGATACATCGCGATCTGGCGCGGACGCACCACGTTGGCGGTGCGACGCGAGGACAAGAGATCCGCACGGCTGACGTTGTACTGCCGCGCGACGGTGCGCTGGATGTCCTCGATGCGCACGCGCTTGGGATCCTGCGGCCGCACCAGGTCGCGCACGGCGCATTCCGCCATTTCCAGGGTCACCGCATGGCCGGTGAGCTTGTTGTGGGCGAGCAGGCGGTTGAGCGCGCCGTCGAGATCGCGGCCGTTGTGGGTGATGGTCTTGGCCACGAACGCCAGCACCGGGGCGGGCACGTCGAAGCCCGGATGGTGCAACCGCGCAATCGCCACGCGGGACTTGAGGATCTCCAGCCGCAGCTCCTCCTCGTGCGAGCCCATCTCGACGACGAGACCGCCGGCAAGCCGCGAGCGGACGCGGTCGTCGAGGCTCTCGAGGTCGGAGGGAGGTCGGTCGCCGGCGACCACCACCTGCCGGCCGGCATCGATCAGGGCGTTGAGGGTGTGACAGAACTCGGCCTGGGTCGATTTGCCTTGCAGGAACTGCAGATCGTCGATCACCAGCACGTCGATGGCGCGCAGCGCCTCCTTGAATGCGATCGCGGTCTGGGTCTTCAGCGCCGACACGAATCCATACATGAAGCGTTCGGCGGTGAGGTAGAGCACCTTGCGGCCGTTCCCGGCGTTTCCGGCCCAGGCGATCGCCTGCAGCAGGTGCGTCTTGCCGAGCCCGACGCCGGCGTGAATGTAGAGCGGATTGAACATCACCGCTTCGCCGCGACGGCCATTGGCGACCTGTTTGGCGGCCGCATGAGCGAGCGTGTTGGAACGGCCAACGACGAACAGGTCGAAGCTCAGGCGCGGATCGAGCGGCGAGCCGCCGAGCGCCTCCTGCTGGGTCGCGGCCGGCACCGTGAAGGGGCGGTGATTGGCGGATTCCATCGGATATTCCCGGCCGTCGCGCGTCGATTCACTGCGCTCGGATTTCGGCTTGGTGCAATTGTTGCGCAGCACCGCGGAACGCACGCTGACCTCGATCCGGCGCACCAGCGGCTGCTCGGATTTCCAGCAGGCCAGCACCCGTTCGGCGTAATGCGCCTGAATCCAGCTCTTCAGGAACCGGGTCGGCACCGAGAGCCGGACCACGTCGTCGTCGAGACCGTCGAGATCCATCCGCGCGAACCAGCTGGAGAAGATGTCGTCGCCGACTTCGGCCCGGAGCCGCTGCTTGACCCGCGACCATTGCTCCAGGTCCGTGCTCGTCATCTCGAGGGTCTTTCGCAGGGGTTTGGGCGGGGCCGTCAGGGTTCCAGGCAGAGGGAAGACCACGGGCGCCGGCTCGGGCGGCTTCAACATTCATGTGCTCCGCAGATCCTCGGTCGACATCGATCGGACCCGGTGGACCGGACTGGGACGGAAAGCGGTGAAACGAACGCGGGAAGCGGCGGGCTCAGCGGCCCGGCGGCGCCGTCGCGCTCGACGGCATGACGCCGTGACGCGCAGCATCGTTGCGAAATCGGGCGCGCAACTTGAACGCGCGCGCCGTGCGGCGAAATACGCTCAATGGATGTCGGGAAAGCGAGCTGATCGGTTCGACCGACCCTTGCAACGTCGTTCTCATGATGCCCCCTGATCACCACGGCTGCCATACCGCGATGTCTAGCGCCTTGGGTTTTTTAGTTTCTTCAAGATCGCTTCGCGACACTACGCATGAGAACAACGAAGTCGCGAAGTTCAACCAAAGTCCTCGACGTCCCCAGGGTCTTACGCATCACTGACGGACGCGCTCATCTCCGGACAAAACACTTCCGTTCTCACGATTGATGAGCGTGAACGCCGAAACTTTGTTTGAAGCCGCTGGAACCGCGGAGGTGATGGGACATTACACAGGCGCTCTGAGGGCCGCAAGAACCTTTTGCGACACCGCGGCGGCGGGCTCTCCCGCGGCCCGGGCGCTGCCTTCGCGGGGACAATCCAAATGCTTGAATCGCCGCGCGAAATTCTTGGGCTTATGCGGCCGGATGCCGAGCCGCACGCCCGATGCGCGGCGCGCGGCGCGCCGCCGGGCGGCGCGGCACGCCGGGCGGGATTCCGACGAATGTTTGGTACTATCTAAACAAGCCCTTGCGAATCAGTGAGTTTTCGTGACCGCGCGAAATTGGGCCGAAACCTCGAGACGACGCCGTCCGCCGCCGAACCGTCATCCGTTCCCGCGCGGGTGACGTTTTTCGCCCCCATGTGACATTCGCGCAACAAGCGCGGGACGACGCCCGTGTCGGCGGTTTCGAACGGGCCGCTACGACCTCGCAATCCACGGCGGCTGCCTGGATGGCAGACGATTGCGCCGCAATCTCGCCCGATCGACGAGCTCACGTGCGTGAGCAAAAAAAAGCACCGGATGGGACCAGTCCTGAGGGAGGAAGAAGCAGCGAAACCGTGCTGCCGGTCGGATCGAGCCGTGAGCCGGTGGAATCCTGCGATATTTGCCGCCACATTGCGCTCGAGTCCGACCGGGACGGTGCAGCCATGGACATATCGCTGAGCATCTTGATGATCCTCGCCGGATTGATGGGGGCTGGCGGCATCGCGCTCGCCGCCGCATCGGCGCACGTCAAGCCCGGCGCCGGGCTGGATTCTGCCGGCTATCAGCTGCTGCTGCACGCGCCTGCGGTCATGGCCGGCATCGCGGCGCTCGACCGCGGACTGATCTCGCGGCCGCTCGGCATCCTGGCGCTTGCGGGCTTCGTGCTGGGCTCGACGCTGTTCGCCGGCGATCTCGCCTTGCGCGCCTTCGCCGGGCGTCGCCTGTTTGCGATGGCGGCGCCGAGCGGAGGCGCCGTCCTGATCGCCGCCTGGCTTCTGCTCGCCGCCGCGGCGCTGGCGGCGATGTTCCGATCGTGATCCGGCTCTGGGAGAAGCGACTTAAGGGGATGCCGGTCCAGCGCCGAGCTTGGCGATCCGCGCGACCAGACGCGATACTTTGCGGCTGGCGCTGTTCTTGTGCAGGACGCCCTTCTGGGCTGCGCGCATGATCTGCGGCTCGGCCTCCTTCATCACCGCAAGCGCGTTATTGCGGTCGCCGGCGGTGATCGCCTCCTCGACCCTGCGCACATAATTGCGCACGCGCGAGCGGCGCGACTTGTTGACGACGGCGCGCCGCGCGATCTTGCGCGCGGCTTTCTTGGCGGACTTGGTGTTGGCCATGGTCGATCGAATTCCGCATCGACGCCGCTGCCGGCATCATTGTCGCGTTTTCAGAAAGCCCGCGGGCGGCAAGCGTCCCGAGGCGCGCTGCTTATAGTCAGGGCCGCGCAATGCGTCAACGCCGGCGAATTCAAGCCACCCGCCGGGCCCGCACCGCATCGTAGCCCGCGACCGCGCCGGCGCGGTCGGCGGCCGAGAATGCCGTCAGCGGCGGCATCACCCGCGCCCAGGCCGCATCGGCGTGAATATGCGCGATCAGCGCCTTGACGCCGGCAACCAGCGGCTTGCCGTCGAACAGCTTGCGGATCTTCACCGCCGCCTCGAGCGCGACCGCATCGCCGCTCGCATAGGCGCGCGCGCAAAGATCCGCGTTGAGGTTGACGGTCGCGGAAATGCAGCCGGCAAACGGCCCGTTGCGGGCTTCGAGCAGCGCCGCCTCGTTCGAGGGAAACACGGCAAAGCCCGGCGCGACCGCGGCCGCCGCCCGGGCAAAGCCGAGCTCGCCCGAGGAATCCTTCAGTCCCGCAATCCGGCTGCCGAAGGTGGAAACGATGCGGCCGAGCAGACCGACGTGCCAGGGAATGCCCGACAGCGCCGGGAAATGATAGAGATAGATCGGAATCGGTCGGTGCCGGGTCGCGGCCACGATCGCTTCGAGGTAGGCCACGAGCCCATCGTCGGCGATTCCCTTGTAATAGAACGGCGGCAGCACCAGCGCGGCCGCGAACCCGAGCTCGGCCGCATGCCGGGTCAATTCGACCGCATCGCGAACCGCCGCGGCTCCCGTTCCGACCATCAGGCGTTCCATGGGCAGGCCCGCCTGGCGATACGCGGTCATGAGCTTGCGCCGCTGCTCGGTCGAAAACGACGTTGCCTCGCCGGTGGTGCCGAGCACGTTGAGCGCGTCGCAGCCGTGATCGAGCAAAAATTTCGCGAACGCGGTCGAGCGGGCGCAATCGGGCTCGCCGTCATCCTCGACGGCGGTGGCGATCGCGGCGATGACGCCGGACAGTCGAGCCTCGGTCATGGGCGATATCAGCCGCTGACGTTGTAGGCGGCGAGCGCCGCCATGTTGACGAGGTCGGACTCGGTGGTGGCGAGCTGCACGATCTGCACCGGCATGTCGAGGCCGACCAGCAACGGTCCGATCACGGTCGCGCCGCCGAGCTCTTGCAGCATCTTGGTCGAGATCGAGGCGGAGTGGAACGCCGGCATGATCAGCACGTTGGCGGGCCCCGACAGGCGGCAGAACGGATAGGCCGCCATCTTGTCGCGGTTGAGCGCGACGTCGGGCGACATCTCGCCGTCGTATTCGAAATCGACGCGGCGCTGGTCGAGAATGCGCACCGCGTTCTGAATGCGTTCCGCGCGCTCGCCCGGCGGCTGGCCGAAATTGGAGAACGCCAGCAAGGCGAGACGCGGCTCGTAGCCGAGCTTGCGCGCGACGCCCGCGGCCTCGACCGCGATCTCGGCGAGGTCCTCGGCGTCCGGCATTTCGGTGACCGCGGTGTCGGCGACGACGACGGTGCGTCCGCGCGCGAGCACCAGCGAAACCCCCATCACCCGATGCCCGGGCTTGACGTCGATGCAGTGCCGCACATCCTCGAGCGCGACCGAGAAATTGCGGGTCACCCCGGTGACCATCGCGTCGGCGTCGCCGAGCGCCACCATGGCGGCGGCGAAATGGTTGCGATCCTGGTTGATCAGCCGCTGGCAATCGCGAAACAAATAGCCTTGGCGCTGCAGCCGCTCGTACAAGAATGCGGCATAGGCGGAATTGCGCCGCGAAAGCCGGGCGTTGAAGATCTCGATGCCGTCGACAAGCTCGATGCCGGCAGTCTTCGCGGTTTCGCGCACGCGTTCCTCGCGGCCGACGAGCTGCGCCGTTCCGAGCGCCTGGTGCACGAACAGGGCGGCCGCGCGGATGACCTGCTCTTCCTCGCCCTCCGCGAACACGACGCGCTTGGGCTGGCGCCGCAGCCGCTCGAACACCCGCGCGAGCACGCCGGCGACCGGATCGAGCCGCGTTCGCAGCTGCTGACGATACCCCTCCATGTCGACGAGCGGCTTGCGCGCGACGCCGGTGTCCATCGCGGCGCGGGCGACCGCCGGCGGCACCGAGGAGATCAGGCGCGGGTCGAACGGCACCGGGATGATGTATTCGGGTCCGTATTTCGGGCGCGCGCCATAGGCGGCGGCGACTTCGTCGGGCACGTCCTCGCGCGCCAGCTGCGCGAGCGCGCGCGCGGCCGCGATTTTCATCTCCATATTGATGCTGGTCGCCTGCACGTCGAGCGCGCCGCGGAAGATATAGGGGAAGCCCAGCACATTGTTGATTTGGTTCGGGTAGTCGGAGCGGCCGGTTGCCATGATGACGTCGTCGCGCACCGCGGCGACTTCCTCCGGCGTGATCTCCGGATCGGGATTTGCCATCGCGAAGATGATCGGCTTCGGCCCCATGACCTTCACCATCTCCGGAGTGACCGCGCCCTTGGCCGAGAGGCCGAAGAAAACGTCGGCGCCCTCGAGCGCGTCGGCGAGGCTGCGGGCCTCGGTCTCGACCGCATGCGCCGACTTCCACTGGTTCATGCCCTGCTGGCGGCCGCGGTAGATCACGCCCTTGGTGTCGCACAGGATCACGTTCTGCGGCGCGAATCCGATCGCCTTGAGCAGCTCGAGGCAGGCGATGCCGGCCGCGCCGGCGCCGTTGCACACCAGCTTGGTCGATGCGATCTCGCGACCGGTGAGGTCGAGCGCATTGAGCAGGCCCGCCGCGGCGATGATGGCGGTTCCGTGCTGGTCGTCGTGGAACACCGGAATATCGAGCAGCTCGCGCAGCCGCTGCTCGATCAGGAAACATTCCGGCGCCTTGATGTCCTCGAGATTGATGCCGCCGAAGGTTTTTCCGAGGTAGCGCACGCAATTGACGAAGGCGTCGGGATCCTCGGTCGACACTTCGAGATCGATCGAATCCACGTCCGCGAAGCGCTTGAACAGCACCGCCTTGCCTTCCATGACCGGCTTGGCGGCGAGCGCGCCGAGATTGCCGAGGCCGAGAATGGCGGTGCCGTTGGTGATCACCGCGACGAAATTGCCTTTGGCGGTGTAATCGTAGGCGCGATCGGGATTCTCCGCGATCGCCTTGACCGGGACCGCCACGCCCGGCGAATACGCCAGCGACAGATCGCGCTGGGTCGCCATCGGCTTGGTCGCCATGACCTCGATCTTGCCGGGGCGGCCCTGCTGATGGAATTGCAGCGCCTCCTGCTCGGTGAAGGTCTGCCGCGCTTTGCGGCCGCCGGACTTGGCGGACGTGTCCATTCGGTGCCCTCCTGGGCGCGTTCCCTCGAGAGATGGCCCGACGTTAGCGGAAGCGAGGGCTCCGACTCAAGGACGCCGCCGGGTGCGCAGATTCACTGGCCGCTGTGGGCGCCCGGGCTGCGGCCATGAAATGCCGTGCGGCATCTGCTAGCGTCGTCGCGCATGGAGCTCAAATTGCCGCCCCCGCCGCCGACCGCCGCCGAGCCGGGCGAGGACGCCGCCCGCGGCTTCCGCGCCGGGAGCGAGGATCGCGTCACCCCGATGATGGCGCAGTACCTCGAGATCAAGGCGGGCCACCCCGATGGCCTGCTGTTCTACCGAATGGGGGATTTCTACGAATTGTTTTTCCAGGACGCCGAGATCGCCAGCCGCGCGCTCGGCATCGTGCTGACCAAGCGCGGCAAGCATCTCGATCGCGACATCCCGATGTGCGGCGTCCCGGTCGAGCGGGCCGAGGAATATCTGCACCGGCTCATCGCGCTCGGGCATCGCGTCGCCGTTTGCGAGCAGCTCGAGGATCCGGCCGAAGCGCGGCGGCGCGGCGGCAAGAGCGTGGTGCGCCGCGACGTCGTGCGGCTGGTCACGCCGGGCACGCTGACCGAGGATTCTCTGCTCGACGCTCGCCGCAACAATTATTTGGCGGCGGTTGCGCGCGCCCGCAGCTCCTCGGCGGAGGCGGAAAGCCGGTTTGCCATCGCGTTCCTCGACATATCGACCGGCGAGTTTCGCGTGACCGAGTGCGGGCGGGAGAGTCTCGCCGCCGAGATCGCGCGGCTCGAGCCCGGCGAGATCCTCGTCTCGGACGCGCTCTATGAGGACGCCGAATTGGCATCGTTGTGGCGCTCGCTCGCCGCCGTGACGCCGCTGACCCGCGACGTCTTCGACGGCGCGAGCGCCGAGCGGCGGCTCGCGGCGTATTTCGCGGTGTCGACCACGCAGGCGTTCGGCACGTTCTCTCGGCTCGAGCTGACCGCGGCGGCCGCATGCGTCACCTATCTCGATCGCACCCAACGCGCGGGCAAGCCGCTGCTCTCGCCGCCGGCCCGGGAATCGAGCGGCGCGACGCTGCTGATCGACGCGGCGACCCGCGCCAATCTCGAGCTTGCCCGCACTTTGAGCGGCGAGCGCCGCGGCTCGCTGCTCTCCGCCATCGATCGCACGGTCACCGCCGCCGGCTCGCGGCTTCTGGCGCAGCGTCTCGCCGCGCCGCTCACCGCGCCTGCCGCGATCGGCGAGCGGCTGGATTCCGTCGCGACGCTGGTCGCGGCGGCAGCCGCGCGATCCGACCTCCTCGCGCGCCTCAAGGCGGCGCCGGATCTCGCGCGCTCGCTTGCTCGCCTGGTGGTCGGGCGCGGCGGCCCGCGGGATCTGGCGGCGGTCCGCGACGGCCTGACGGCGGCCGCGGAACTCGCGGGAGCGTGCCGGGCGCTCGATCCCTGTCCGGCGGAGATCGCCGCCGCCGCGGATGCGCTGCAACAGCCCGATCCGGCCATCGCCGCCGATCTCGCCGCGGCGCTTGCCGACGAGCTGCCGGCCTCCAGGCGCGACGGCGGGTTCGTGCGCGCCGGCTACCGGGCCGCGCTCGACGAGACGCGGGCGTTGCGAGACGAGTCCCGCCGCGTCCTCGCCGTGCTCCAGGCCCGCTATGCCGAGGACACCGGCATTCGCACCCTGAAGATCCGTCACAACCACGTGCTCGGCTATTTCATCGAGGCGAGCGCGCAGCACGGCGAGAAGCTGCTCGCCGCGCCGTTCAAGGGCAAGTTCATCCATCGCCAGACGCTCGCGGGCCAGATCCGTTTCACCACCACCGAGCTTGGCGACCTCGAATCCAGGATCGCGAGCGCGGCGGACCGGGCGCTGGCGCTCGAACTCGAGATCTTCGATCAGCTCACGCAGAACGTGGTCGCCGCGGGCGCCGCGATCCAGGCGGCCGCGCAGGCCCTTGCCGTCATCGACGTCGTCGCCGGTCTGGCGCGCCTCGCGGTCGAGCAGGATTACGTGCGGCCCGAAATCCTGACCGATCTCGAGTTCGTCATCGAAGGCGGGCGCCATCCGGTGGTCGAGCAGGCGCTGGTGCGCGACGGCGGTCCATTCGTTGCCAACGATTGCGATCTCTCGCCGCCGCCGGACGCGGGCGCCGGCGCGGGACGCATCTGGCTCGTGACCGGGCCCAACATGGCCGGCAAGTCCACCTTCCTGCGCCAGAACGCCTTGATTGCCGTGCTGGCGCAGATGGGAAGCTTCGTGCCGGCGCGCCGCGCGCGCATCGGCATCATCGACCGGCTGTTCTCGCGGGTCGGCGCCGCCGACGATCTCGCCCGCGGCCGTTCGACCTTCATGGTGGAAATGGTCGAGACCGCCGCGATCCTCAATCAGGCGAGCCCGCGTTCGCTGGTCATTCTCGATGAGATCGGCCGCGGCACCGCGACCTTCGACGGGCTCTCGATCGCCTGGGCGACGATCGAGCACCTGCACGAGGAGAACCGCTGCCGCGCGCTGTTCGCCACGCATTTCCACGAGCTGACCGGGCTCGCCGCGAAGCTGCCGCGACTCTTCAACGCCACGGTCCGGGTCAAGGAATGGCACGGCGAGGTGGTTTTTCTGCACGAAGTGATGCCCGGCGCGGCGGACCGCTCCTACGGCATCCAGGTCGCCAAGCTCGCCGGACTGCCGTCGGCCGTGATCGAGCGCGCAAAGCTCGTGCTCGCGGAGCTCGAGGCCCAGGACCGCATCTCGCCGGCGCGCAAGCTCGTCGACGACTTGCCGCTGTTCGCATCGGCCCGGCGCGCCGGTGCCGCAACGCCTGCCCCGCGCGCGAGCGCCGCCGAGACCTTGCTGGCCGAGATCGCCGCGCTCGATCCCGACGAGCTTTCCCCGCGGGCGGCGCTCGAAGCGCTCTATGCGCTCAAGCGCACGGCGGCGAAGCGCGAATGATCGCGATTACCAGCCGCGGTGGCGGTTGGCCCACAGCGTCAGAGTCCAGCCGATCGAGACCGCGAGCGCCAGCATGAGCGCCGCCGCATTGCCCAACGGCACCGCGGCGACATGCAGCGCCAGCACCGCGACCGCAAAGCCGACGAGGCCCGGCAGCGTGTTGGCGAGGATCGCCGCGGTCGCCGGTCCGCCGATGCGCGGATGAAAGATCAGGATCAGGCTGGTCAGCACCACGGGAAACACCGCGAGCATTCCGGTCAGCGTCGGCCCCACCCGCGTGCTCAGCCCCACCACGATCGCCACCAGCGTGGCGACCAGTCCGGCGCGCAGCGGCACGTCGTACCAGCGCCGCCGCGGCGGCCGGAACGAGGCGCTGCGGAACCGGCGCGCCGCCGGCACCGCCACCACATAGCTCGCCGCGTTGAGTGCCAGCGCCCCGGCCAGCGTCCACTCCACGCTGCGCACCAGGAAGATCGCCAGCAGCCAGAACCCCAGCGCAATGGCGAGGCTTGCGAGCGGCCCGCGGACCTGCGCGACCAGGATATAGACGAGCGCGAACTGCCCGGTGACCGCATTGGCGGCGAGGCTCGCCATCGCGCTCGCGGCGATGAAGCTCGCATCGTGATCGAGCGCCAGGAACAGATAGACGGGTCCGGCGGAAATCGGCAGCGTCGCCACGAGCCCGCCGACGAACGGCCCGGCGCGTTCCGCGACCGCCGTGGCGGCGACCAGGAACCCCGCCGTCACCGCCATCCTGATCGCAAGCTCGAGCCAGAACATCACATCGGGCGACATGGCCGCCCGACAGAGGCCGAAGCCGGCGGCAAGGTCAACATCGCCCGGCAGCGGCGCGCGGCGGCCGCCGGCGCGGGGCTGCGCGACTTGCGGATCAGCCGCGGTCGAGGGTGATTGCGATCGGCGGCCCGTTGCGGATGGTCTGGTAGACCACGCAATAGCGTTCCGTGAGTTTCAGGAGCTGATCGAGCTTCTCTTGCGGCGCGTCGGTGTCGAGGCGGAATTGCAGCCGGATTTCGGCGAACCCGACCGGCGCATCCTTGGCCACCCCGAGCGTGCCGCGGAAATCGAGGTCGCCCTCGGCGCTGACCGTGCCGGATCGCAACGGGATTTCGAGCGCCGTGGCGACCGCCTTCAAGGTCACGCCGGCGCAAGCGACGAGCGCCTCGAGCAGCATGTCCCCCGAGCAGAGCTCGAGCCCGGATCCCCCGGTCGCCGGATGCAGGCCGGCGGCCGCCAGCGCCCGCCCGGTCTCGACCTTGCAGGCGATATTGCGATCGTCGAGCGTGCCCCGCGCCTTCAAGGTGATCCGCGCCGATTTGGGCTCGCGTTTGTAGCTCTCCTTGAGGGGCGCTTGCAGGGAGCGCAGTTCGGCGGCATCCATCCGGGTCTCTCCTTGTCGTCGACGCTCGCCATCATAGCCCGGCGCCGGCTCGATTGCGTCTCCTCCGATCGAGCCTCGCGACCAGGAGAAAACACGCCGCGAACTCCCGCCGTGACATGCCGGCTCGGCTCGGATATCCGGATGCGACGATGTCCGACCTTTCCGATCCTGCGGTTCATCCCCCGCGCGGCGCCGCGGCGATTTTCGATGCGCGCGGGGTTGCCGCGGAACTCAAGCGCCTCGGCGAGCTTCACGCCGGCCGCGAGCGCGAGCTGCGCTCGGCGGTGGCGCAATATCTCAAGGGCGTGCAGGCGGCGGGCATGGCGGCGGCGGAAGCCATGCTGCTCGAGGACCGCCACGGCCGGCTCTGCGCGGAGCGCCTGTGCTTCATGCAGGACGAGCTGATCCGGCTCCTGTTCGAGTTCGCCGGCAAGCAGCTGTATCGATCCGACAATCCCTCCGAGGCCGAGCGCATGGCGGTGATCGCCACCGGCGGCTACGGCCGCGGGCTGTTGGCGCCGGGCTCCGACATCGATCTCTTGTTCCTGCTCCCGTACAAACAGACCGCCTGGGGCGAATCGGTCGCCGAGGCGATTCTCTATTGCCTGTGGGACATGGGGCTGAAAGTCGGCCACGCCACGCGCTCGGTCGACGAATGCATTCGCCAGGCCAAGGCCGACATGACGATCCGCACCGCGGTGCTGGAATCGCGATACCTCGTCGGCGACCGCAGGCTCCACGACGAGCTCGTCGCCCGTTTCGACAAGGACATCGTGCAGCACAGCGCCGCCGAGTTCGTCGCCGCCAAGCTTGCCGAGCGCGAGGAGCGTCACCGCCGCGCCGGACAGTCGCGCTACCTGGTCGAGCCGAACGTCAAGGACGGTAAGGGCGGCTTGCGCGATCTGCACACGCTGTTCTGGATCGCCAAATACGTCTATCGCGTCCGCGAGCCCCAGGAGCTGCTCCAGCACGGCGTGTTCGACGAGCAGGAATACCGGCTGTTCCGCCGCTGCGGGAATTTCCTGTGGTCGGTGCGCTGTCACATGCATTTCGTGACCGGCCGCGCCGAGGAGCGGCTCTCCTTCGACATCCAGCGCGAGATCGCGGTTCGCCTGGGCTACACCGAGCACCCGGGCCTCAAAGACGTCGAACGGTTCATGAAGCATTATTTTCTCGTCGCCAAGGACGTCGGCGATCTCACCGCGATTCTCTGCGCGGGCCTCGAGGCCCGTCAGGCCAAGCCCGCCCCGGTGCTCAGCCGGGTGATGGCGCGGCTGCGGCCGCGCGGCCGGCGAACGTTGAGCGAGACCGAGGACTTCATCGTCGACAACAACCGCATCAACCTCAGCGACCCCGACGTTTTCCGCCGCGAGCCGGTCAATCTGATCCGCATTTTCCATCTCGCCGATCGCCACGCGCTCGCGTTCCATCCCGACGCGATGCGGGCCGCCTCGCGCTCGCTGAAGCTGGTCGATGCGGAGCTGCGCAAGAATCCCGAGGCCAACCGGCTGTTCTTCGAGATTCTCACCTCGCGAAATCATGCCGAGACGGTGCTGCGCCGCATGAACGAAACCGGCGTGCTCGGCCATTTCGTTCCCGACTTCGGCCGCATCGTGGCGATGATGCAGTTCAACATGTACCACCATTACACCGTCGACGAGCATCTGCTGCGCTGCATCGGGGTGTTGGCCGAGATCGAGCGCGGCGGCAACGAGGAATTCGCGCTCGCCGGCGAGTTGATGCGCACCATCCAGCCGGCGCATCGCGCCGTGCTCTACGTCGCCTTGTTCCTGCACGACATCGCCAAGGGCAGGGTCGAGGATCATTCCGTCGCCGGCGCGCGGATCGCGCGGCGCTTCGGCCCGCGCCTGGGGCTCTCGCCGGCCGAGACCGAGACCGTCGCCTGGCTGGTCGAGCAGCATCTGACGATGTCGATCATCGCCCAGTCGCGCGATCTCTCCGATCGCCGAACCATCGAGAATTTCGCCGGCGTGGCGCAGTCGCTCGAACGGCTCAAGCTGCTGATGGTGCTGACCACCGCCGACATTCGCGCGGTCGGTCCCGGGGTCTGGAACGGCTGGAAGGCGCAATTGCTGCGCACGCTCTATTACGAGACCGAGCCGGTGCTCACCGGCGGGTTCTCGGAGGTCAACCGCGCGCAGCGCGTCGCCGTCGCCCAGGCGGAATTCAAGGCCCAGCTCGCGGACTGGCCGCCGGCGCGGATCGACGTCTATGTGGCGCGGCACTATCCGGCCTATTGGCTCAAAGTCGATCTCGCGCACAAGCTCGCGCACGCGCGCTTCGTCGAAGCCGCCGAGCGCGCCGGCAAGACGCTGGCGACCGAAGTGCAGTTCGATGCGAGCCGCGGCGTGACCGAGCTCACCGTGCTCGCGCCCGATCATCCGCGGCTCCTGTCGATCATCGCCGGCGCCTGCGCCAATGCCGGCGCCAACATCGTCGACGCGCAGATCTACACCACCACCGACGGGCTTGCGCTCGACACCATCTCGCTCTCGCGCGAGTTCGATCGCGACGAGGACGAGATCCGCCGCGCGGGCCGCGTCGCCCAGGGCATCGAGAAGGCGCTGCACGGCGAGGTCAGGCTGCCCGACGTGATCGCCAAGCGCGCGCCGCCGAAGGGACGCATCAAGGCGTTCGCGATCGAGCCGGAAGTCCAGATCAACAATCAATGGTCGAACCGCTACACCGTGCTCGAGGTGATCGGGCTCGACCGCCCGGGCCTGCTCTACGAGCTGACCTCGACCATCTCCCGGCTCGGGCTCAACATCGCCTCCGCCCATGTGGCGACCTTCGGCGAGCGGGTGGTCGACGTGTTCTACGTCACCGATCTGATCGGCGCCAAGATCGACTCTCCCCCGCGCCAGGCGGCGATCAAGCGCGCGCTGATCCAGCTGTTGCGGCCGGCGCCGGAGCTCCCGCGCGCGGTGCGGGCAGCGGGCTAGCTGACGTCTGGGAGAGAGCCGCACGGTCCGCGAGGCGTTGGACCAGGGGCCGCCTTCCTCCGGCCTGACCTGTTTCTTGCGCTCGAGTGCCGGACTACCTCTTTTCCTATTGCTTCAGCGGCGCGGGATAACCAAGTACAGCCTTCTTTGGCACATCCGCTTCAAATGCCGGAAGTGCTGTAGAGCAGAGCCTTCGACAAGGTTTCGTTCTCAGCGTAGCGGATCGGCATTTTTTTGGAGCCGGTAAACAATATGAATCAACCTCAAAGACGCGAACTGCTGAACGACGTGCTTGAAGTCATCGCAAGTCCGGTACGCACGATCCATATAAGACGCGCGCTACATAATGTTCATCCCGAACCACACCTAAACTTCTGGCGAGTTATCTACGGAGACCTGACCGATTTCGCTGTGCTTGAATGGTGCAAGCTCTTTGGTTCTGACGATGAAGAACATCAAGCCATCCACTGGAAGAACATGGCGCCCAATCAGGAAGCGTTTCGCCAAGCTTTATTGACTCATCTTCACCTGTCTCTCGACCAGTTCCACTGCTACTGGTCGGAGATGAAGAGGTATCGCGACCAGGCTGTTGCGCACCGTGACTTAAAACGGAAGGCGATCCCTCGCTTTCCAAATTTCGACGTAGCGCTTGAGTCTGCTTATTTTTATTATGGTGTCGTGCTTTCTGAACTACGCGAGCAAGGAATTGAATTAGGTCCGCGCGACATCAGAGAATATGCCGCGAGATTTTTCGCACAGGCCAGAACGGTTGCGAGCGCTGCCACAGACGCGACCAAATCCATATCTGAGCGAGTCCGTTGAAGCCGTGAAGAAAACTCCAAGGCCTAGGGAATTCGCAACCGTGCTCCTCTGCTACTTAGATGATAGCGGGAAAGACGCTCAAAACCCGATTACGACTCTTGCTGGCTTCATTGCCAAAGACGACGAATGGCGGCGATTCGAAACAGAGGTCGAGCCAACCTTCACTAAGTATGGGGTGAAGGTTCTCCACACTAAAGACCTTCATCACACGACCGGGGAATTCACGAATTGGAAAGTCCTTCAGAAACAGTTTTTTGTCTCAGGGATCTGTAGAGCGTTATCGCAACGTGTTCCCCTAGGCGTAAGCATGTCGGCATTGAAGGGGATCTACAAAACTCGCGCGACGGAGAGCAACAGAAAGAGAACTGTGTCACCCTATACATTCTGTCTAAGCGTCATCATTGATTGGATTTTGCGTGACATCAGAGTGGGTCGCTCGGTTCATGCCGAAGGTGTTACATTCATCTTGGAACGTGGACATCAGAACAATGCTGAAGCTGAAGATTACTTTCATAGCGTTCGGAGACTCTTTCCCGAGCTAGAAGGCGTGTTGCGGTCAATTGAGTTCGTATCAAAAGAGAGTTGCCGCGCGATTCAAGCTGCGGATTTACTGGCGTTCTATTCTCGGAGACACGGAGTTGCAATGGAAAGAGCGCCACTGAGTGAGAGAGCTATGATTTCCCCCGAATCAATTATGAACATTATTACAGGAAATCTTCCCATTCGCGCTTTTGTTGCGACCGATTTTGGCCCCGAGTCTGGTTCCCGGTTTTTGGCGGGCGATCTTGGCTTGGAGCGCTAACCCGAATCAACAGCAGGGGACCCGGAACGAAACGGCAACCAATTGAAAGGTCAGCCCCTTAACCCGATTTAAACAACCCGAGCGTTGCCACAGGCCCCGCGCTGCGGAGCGCAACGCGGCAGGGTATATGGCAGCGGGACGAGGCGTAGCGCGTGCCGCCACCATCATCCCTCCAATAGATGTAAGTCGATCAAATGTAACCCTTGTTAGGTGGTTTCGGGGCGACGCTTGGCGTCTGACTTGCTCTTGAAGGCATGGTCTTCAAGAAATGATACAGATCGGCCCCTTCTTCTACCATCCTGCTTATTTGCCCCGGTTTCATAGCACGAATTGTGTTTTCAAATAATTGTGTCGCTTTCCTATCAATCCGCAATCTCGTTCCATCAATAAAGTCGATCCGTTTTGCTTCCTGTACGAACACCAAAACCCCATTCCGGTTATGCTTCTTGGACCTGTAAAAATTGGAGCCGGTTTTGGGAATATAGAACGCACCATCATAGTAAATTCTATTCTTGCGACCCTTCCAAAATTCCAAAATGTAGTGGTCCTCCGGGTAGTCTCTCAGAATTGTAGTTAGACTCCGATTTCTGGAAAGTTCGTCCCCGTACGCTGTGATGTATCGCTGGCCCGTAGCCTGTTGGTATTGCTTCAACGCGGCCCGCTCAGCCTTGTCTAATTGTCTGGTCATCAAGAAGACAAGAATATTTCGGCGCTTGACATCATTGATGTCTTTCATCCATTCGCTCAGGGACAGCATGGATGTGGGATTACGCCGGTTGAGGGGCCTTCGCTTTTGCCGCTCGTTGAAGCGCCGGCGCGCCGCACTTACGTCTGTGGGGGTTATCTTCGATGCTCGTCGCCACGTCCGCTCAAACCACGTTCTCGCTTCGCGCATCTCTTGTTTTTGTCTTTGGTCAAACGAATAACAAGCTTCGATCAGGTTCGACGTTCGCGGTCCTTCCCAACCCAGTCCGTCGGTTGATGCGTTCGCCGAACCAACCACGCAGCGCCGCTCACTCAAATAAACTTTCGCGTGCAGTCTATCCATTTGTTTTACGACCACGTGCTTGTTTTTAAGTCTCCTCTGGATCATTGCGATTTCGTCCGGGTTCGTTGCACCGGATCGAAAATCGCAGACGATGCGGATATTCTTTGCCTTACACTTCTCCAGTCGGAGCGCTCTGCAAGCTCCTTCTCCCCAATACGCTACCGCCAGATCCAGACGACTGGCATGTTCAATGAGATCTCGGATTTCTCCGAGGATGCCTCGTCCCGCTAACAACATAATCTACTCCCTCCAGGCGCAGTATAGCCGAAACTCGGAAGGACAACACGGAAAGGTTGTCTAAATGGGTCGGGTTCATTAGAGCGGGGTAATCCGCTTAAACCGCGCGCCCCTTAGCTTCTGCGGCAGGTCAAGCGTTCCGGGGCAGAAAGTGGCAGGGAAATGGGCGTCGGGACGAGAAAATCGAGCGCGCCGCAAACCCGATTTCCAGCGCAACGCCGCTCGCATTCCTGCGTTCTGCGTTTTCGTGGCGTGCACTTCATGCTCCGTCTCGTCCTCCCCGCCGTCGACTAACCCCGCCTTAGCCGCTTAACAGCCATGAAACCCCTGTGGCAGAAGCACATCCTTCATGGCTACCCTGGACGAGCTAAGGCCCAGCTAAAGGCTGAATGCCCCGCCACGGGGCAGAAACCGGGTCTACGCGCCCGCGACGCTGGGCGGCCCTACGACCGCCGCGACCGCGGTCGCGGCGGTCGTCGCCGTCCTGGGGCTCCCTACGAGATGGCCAACGACATGTCGCTGCTGCCGACGGCGGCGACGGCGCGCCGACGAAAAAAGCCCGCCCTTACCGGCGGGCTCTGGTAGAGCTGTGCGCAGGGGACGCCCCCTGCGGTTCGGTGACGTCACCGGAGAAGACTTGGGGACTACGTCGCCCGCAAGTCCCGTTAGGCAGTGGGACGCCCCGAAGGGCTGGGCGGCCCTACGACCGCCGCGACCGCGGGCGCGGTCCGCCGGCAGCCGCGTTGCCCCGCCGGTGATGGCGGGGCTCGATCGCTCGATTGCGCTCCGGACCGGAGTCCGGTCCCAGTGGCTCATCGCAGGCGGGTGATGTGCGCCGGCAGCTCGACCTGCTGAGCCGCCTCCGCGTCCTCGGCCGCCCACCGCGCCCGGAGATCCGCGCGAACTGCAGCGCGGGCCGCAGCCTTGGCCTCATAAACCGGGCCATGATATCCCGGCTGAGGGGGGCGGAAGGCATCCTGCTCTTTCAAAGCGCGTGGCGCACGGTGCCAGGAATCCATAACGTGGCGCTCGGCCGCCTTCACCGCGCCGTACATTTCACGCTTGCGGCGTGTGGCCTTGTCGGCGGCCTCCTCAGCGGCCCTGTACCGAGCCACGGCCGACGGCGGGGAAACCTTCCCCAACCACATCGCGAGCCACGCCGTGAACTCCGCACTGACATCGCTCGGCGCGATCGGCTCGAGTCGCGCCCGAACGTCACGCTCCAAGTTCTGCATGGCGCGCGCGACACGCTCGGCGGCGCGGCGGTCCCGCAGCCCGTGGATACGGGCCCCCTCAGCAAGTTCTGCGTAAATCATCTTATTGGTCATGTCATCTCCTCAATCCCAGGTATTTGGAACGTCAAGCAGGGCGTAATGGCTGAAGCGAACAAGTAGACGCCCCTGTGTCGCCGCCGGGACGATATCGGCAATCTTGCCGACCAAAAACGCCGCGCCATGCGGTTCCGGTCCGCCGATCCCGCGAGGGTCGTGACGGTTCCGAGTGCAGACCGCGTACTCGCAACGTTCAACATTTCGCCGCCGCAATTTCCAGTCGCCCGTGCCTCCACAATCGGGCAGCTCACCATGCCGGTCCGCCGGTCCGGCGGGGCGCCGGATCTGCCGATTCCGCGGGCTCGCGCCGGCTCGCGCAATCGCGAGCGTGCCACAATCGGATTGGAAGCTCGCCGAGAATGTCGAATGTTTTCAGCGAAACGACGCGGTAAAAAAGTGGCGAATTGCGGCGATCAAACAAAGCGGCGGGACCAGGTTTCAGTTGGTCGATCTTCAGCTTGCTTTGCTGCTTCTGCTCGATATGCCACCGGTGTATATGCCTAGGACCATGATCACCTAGTTTTGAGGAGGGGGACTCATGCGCGCCACCATGACAACTATTGTCGTCGCCGTACTGCTGATCGTCTCTACAGGGGCGCACGCACAACAATGCACGCGAAATCACGAGCTATATCGGATCGTGCCCGAATATCGCGCAGTCCTGCTGGACGGCGGCGAAATCAAACGTGTCATGTTCACCGATTCGAAAGATGAAAGGCTAAGTACCTGGAAGCGAGGACACAACATTACGTTTTGCCCCGACGAGAACAAGATGATCAACACCACGATCAATTCCGTTGCGACATTCCTGTCTGAGTTTGCTGCTATTTCATGCAAACCGCGTCTTATCAGCGATGCGATTGACCGCTCCCTGCAGACTGCATGGGACTACGCCAACAAACCGGACGGCGATCCGAGACTCTTCCTTAGCGAGGCAAAATACCAACTTGGCTGGTACTATGTTGTTTGCACTGACCACGACGAGAACTGGTTCGAGAAAGAAGACTTAAAGGATTTTCTCTTAGTCGCGGCATCTCTGATGAAAGTCAACATGGCGATCGAGGACCCGGTTAACGAGGGCACGTACAAGGCACGGGCAGCCAAGTACGAGTCATGGCGGGACGCTCTGTATGCGGCCGAGGGTAAGAAGAGCTTGCCGACGCGACTCTGGCAGCGATTTTTCGCGCCGGCTAATTGAGAGCATCGTAAACCCCGAGGCGCCGGGGCATCCTCGCCTCGACTGTCCGGCGATATAAGCTCCAGCGCTGCGACCCGGTGCTCGGTGAAGGCAAAGCCGCGTTCAAGGCGGTATGCGATCTCGATCTCGAAGGGCTGGTCGCCAAGCGGCTCGATGATGCCTACGGCCCCCGCACCAAATGGTATTCGCAGAAGGCGGGCCGGGCGGAATTGTTTGAACAATCCGGGTAAGGCTAATCAGAATGACAATTGATCCAAAAGAAGCCCATCGTATCGTCGCAATCTATGATGCATTGCATCGCCCGTTCGATTGCACCGATCGGCTGCGCAACAACCCGCCGCTTCTTGCGCATTATACATCAGTTCAGGTCGCTGAACAGATCATAAAGAATGAGGAGATTTGGCTGTCTCACCCATTTTACATGAATGATCTTGAAGAACTCAATTTTGGTATGTTGCAGGGTATCCAGAGCTTTCCCTTGTATGCTGAAGCGGCAGCCGAGGACGCAGACACTCATAAACTGCTTCAATTTTTATATTCAGCATATGAACCAAGAAACACTCGTTAATACGTATGTTCTCTGTCTCTCCGAGCACGCTCCGGGAGACACGGATGGCGTCTTGTCTATGTGGCGTAGTTACGCCAGCCAAGGTCATGGACTGGCTATTGTCTTTAACACGAGAAGCGTCCCCGATCCCCCGCAGGCACCTCTTAGGATCGCGAAGGTTATCTACGGGTCCACACAACAGCGTCTTAAAATTCTTCAGGACGGTTTGGTTGAATGGGTCAAAGTCACAAAATTCTTAAACCTTCCCGACAATCAGTTATATCTGGCGTCATACGGGGCATTCTTCTTCATCAAGAACTTTGCGTTGATGACCAAGCATATTGGGTTTGGTGAAGAGGAAGAATGGCGCATCATCTATTTGCCAGAATTGGACCCGGATGGTCATCTCGCGAGCCAGTTTGGGTATCATATCAGCCCTCGCGGTGCAGAGCCAAATCTCAAGTTTAAAATTGCACCCGTGCTGGGGGGATCGCCTGGGTCGCTATCGCTCGCAAGTCTCGTTGAATTTATTCTTCTTGGACCAAGTATTTCATCGCCAATCGCCCAAGCTGCTTTTCGCCGTGTCTTAAAGGACACGTGCCTTAAAGATTTTGAAGATCGCGTGTTTGCTTCGACTATTCCATTGCGACCGACTGTTGGATGATAAGCGATCTCCAACCGCGCGATGCTCGCCCCCGCCGCCACCGCCGCGCATGGCAGAC
>WNGE01005254.1_pt1 | contig 26597 bp, 21 predicted proteins | sample 5400651 | NCBI WGS metagenome assembly WNGE01 (sample SAMN13153370, study PRJNA577476) | soil metagenome | isolation source: 60 cm soil or saprolite under grassland replicate 2 | place: USA:California | collected 2016-06-15 | reverse complement strand
CGAGTACACCCGCGTGCGGGCGCCGTTCAGCGGGCGGGTCGTCAATCTCAATATTTCGCCCGGAGCCTTCGCGCGGAGCGGCGCCGAGGTCTTCACGCTCGTCGACACCGGCACCTGGTACGTGATGGCGAACTTCCGGGAGACGCAGCTCCGCCATATTCCCGCCGGAGCGCCCGTCGACCTCTATCTCCAGTCGCAGTCCGGACGGCGCTTCCGGGGCACGGTCGTCGGGCTCGGCTGGGCCGTGCTGCCCGAGAACGGCACCAGCGTGAATGGATTGCCGCGCGTCGAGCGGTCGCTCGACTGGATCCGGCTCGCCGCGCGGTTCCCCGTACGCATCAAGGTCGAGGACCCGGACGAGTCCTTTCGCATCGGGGCCTCGGCCGTGGCGACCGTGCATGGCCCGCTCAGGAGCGTGAGCCGGTGAGCGTGGCCGCGTTTCTCGAGTTCCTCCGCCGGGAGCTCGCGCCGACCCCCGGGCGTGGCAGCGCAACCTTCCGGCTGACGCTCGCCTGCGTGATCGCCACCATCCCGATCCTGACCCATCGCATCCCCCATGCCCTCATCGTCATGATCGTCATGTATCTCATCACGCAGGAGGACACCGCGGCAACGCTGGTCGGCTCCATCCTCGCCGTGGCCGGTGTCACGCTCGGCCTGGGCGCGGCGCTGCTGGTCTGGATCGCGGCCATCGATATCGCCTGGCTGCGCATCGCGTGCTTCATCGGCTTCGTGTTCCTCGGATTGTTCCTCAAGCGCGTGCTGGTGGTCGGCGCGCTCGGATCGGCGATCGGGCTGCCGGCGGCCCTCGTGATGATCCTGCCGGACGTGGCGCCGATTCCGCCGGAGAGTCTCGTCGAGTTCGTGCTGTGGATCTGGCTGTGCGTCACGCTTGGACTCACCGTCAACCTCGGTGTGCAGCTTCTGCTTGCCCCGGGCGACCCCTTGACCCTGCTGCGACGTGAGGTCGACACGAGGCTCCGCTGCGTCGAGGACACCGTACGCGAGCTGGCCGGCGCGCGCGATGTCGCGCCGGCGCCGCTGGCGACGTCCCTCGACGCGCTGACCATCGCCGGCATGTCGCGGCCGCTCGCGCTGCTCAAGACAGCCTCCCTCACCAACGCCCAGGCCCGGCAACAGCACGAGACGCTCGCGACAGCCATCACGCTCGTCGATCGACTGGTGACCGACGCGGGCGCGCTGCGCTTGCTCGGGTCATCGACCTCGAGCGCGCCGATGCGTGAGTCGCTCATGCGCGTGGCCGAGGCCTGCGCCCGCGTACGGCAAGCGGTCGCCGAGCGCCGGTGGCGCCAGGCCGCGGACGCCGCGCCTCGACCGCCGGCCGTCGACCTGGGTGCGGCCATGCCGCCGCCGCTGGCTGACATGGAGCGCACGCTCGAGCAGCTCTCGGCAGTCGCCCGCATCGAGGCCCGGACGCCGACGACGAACGAAAGCGGGCCGCACCTCCTGCTGCCCGACGCCGCCACGAATCCGGAGTACGTGCAATTCGCCGTCAAGGGCGCCCTGGCGTCGCTGATCTGCTACGTCCTCTTCGTCGGCTTCGACTATCCGGGGATCTACACCTCCGTCATCACCTGCTTCGTCGTCTCGCTGTCGACCATCGGGTCGAGCAACCAGAAGGGGCTGCTCCGCTTCGGGGGCGCGGCGGTCGGCGGTGTGATGGGCCTGGGCGCGCTCGTGTATGCGTTTCCAAACATCGACCGTCTCGGCGGGTTCTGGCTCGTCTTTGCGACCGGCACCGCGGTGGCCGCGTGGATCAACTTCGGTTCGCCCCGGATTTCCTACGGCGGGTATCAGACCGGCCTCGCCTTCTACAAGGCGACGCTGCAGAACCTCGGGCCCCCGGCGAGTGCCACCGTCGTTCGCGACCGGCTGATCGGCGTCGCCTTTGGACTGATTGTTTTCGGGGTCGTGGAGCACGTCTTGTGGCCGGTCCGCGCGTCGGATCGCATGCACGCGCGGCTGGCCGACGTCTTCCGCTCGCTCGCCGCCCTCGCTCGCGTGGCCTCGCGACCACTGGACGATGGGGCCGACGTGGACGCACGTCGCCAGCTGATCTCGCAGCAGGTGACGGATGTTCAGGGGTTCATCGAGTCGTCGAAGTTCGAGGCCGGCGCGGGCGCCGCTGACGCGCAGGCCGTCGAGCGGCTGACCGCCGATGCCCAGACGGTGTTCCTCGTGCTCCTGGCGATCGCCCGCGACGCGGCCGCAGCCGCCACGCCTCCGGACGTCGTGCAGGCCGCGGCGATTCGCGTCGACGAGGACGTGGCGGCGATTCTCGAAGGACTCGCAGAGCGCGTCCGGCCGGGCGAAACGACGGCGGCAATCGACGTCAATGGGTCGCTGGCCGCCCTGGAGCGGTCGATCGCCGCGCAGGTCGACGCGATCGGCGGGGATGTGACATACGCGGGCACACTCGAGCTGTACCGTGAGCTCGCGGTTGCCGTGAATCGCGCCGCCTCGAGCGAAGGACGCTCGGTGCATACCGCGGCGCTTTCGCCGGTGATTCCTTGAGCGCTGAGCTCCGTACGGAGAAGGATGCCGTATACGATCCGACGCTGACCGTCCGGCGTTGCGAGCCGGACGGCGCAGTGCTGGAGTTCGCCGGCACCTGGCTGAGCCAGCGCGGGCTGCCCGAACCGGCGATCACGCTGGGCGAGCTGCGCTCGGGCGGCGTCCGTCATCTAGCGTTCGACGCCGTCGGGGTCACCGCGTGGGACTCGGGCCTCGTCACGTTCGTGCTCGAGGTGCTCGCCGAGTCGGCCAGATGGGGCGTCGCGTCGGACCGCGCCGGCCTCCCGAACGGCGTTCGCCGGCTGGTCGCGTTGGCGGAGGCCGTACCCGAACGACAGACCGGGCGTGGCGGGGTACGGCCGCCATGGCTGGTGCGGATCGGCGCCGCCGTCCTCGCGACCACGGCGGCTGTCGCCACCGGACTCACCTTCCTCGGCGAGAGCTTGCTCGCGCTCGGCGCGCTGCTGCGCGGCCGCGCGCGATTTCGCACTTCCGACCTCTTCCTCGTCATGCAGGACTGCGGCCCACGTGCGCTCGGCATCGTGACCCTGATCAGCTTCCTGATTGGACTGATCCTGGGATTCGTCGGCGCCGTCCAGCTCCAGCAATTCGGAGCGTCCATCTTCGTTGCCAACCTGGTCGCGGTGGCGATGACGCGCGAGATCGGCTGCATCATGACGGCCATCGTGATGTCGGGCCGCACCGGCGCAGCCTTCGCAGCCCAGCTCGGCACGATGAACACGAACCAGGAGATCGACGCGCTGTCCACTCTGGGCATTTCGCCGATGGAGTTCCTCGTGCTGCCGCGGATGCTGGCGCTGATCGCCATGATGCCGCTCCTCACCATCTACTCGGACGTCGTGGGCATCCTCGGCGGTGCCGTCGTCGGGATCGGCATGCTGGGCCTGGGGCCCACCCAGTATCTCGAGCAGACCCGCGACGCCTTACACGTGAGCGACTTCCTGATCGGGATCGCCAAGAGCGTGGTGTTCGGTGTGGTGGTCGCGCTCGCCGGATGCCTGCGCGGGATGCAGTCGGGCCGCAGCGCTGCCGCCGTCGGGCTGGCGGCCACCTCGGCGGTGGTGACATCGATCGTCTGCCTCATCGTCCTCGATGGGATCTTCGCGGTCATCCTCAATGTCCTCGGTCTCTAGTCGCGCCCCGCGCATTCACGTGAACGGCCTGACGATGGCGTACGGCAGCTTCGTCATCCAGCACGATCTCGACTTCGTCGTCGAGCGGGGCGAGGTCTTCATCATCATGGGCGGCAGCGGTTGCGGCAAGAGCACGCTGCTCAATCACATGGTCGGCCTCAAGGAGCCAGCCCGAGGCGACGTGGCGTACGACGGCGAGAGCTTCTGGGCCTCGACGCCCGAGGTGCGGGACGGCTTGCGGCGGCGCCTCGGCGTGTCGTTCCAGGCCGGCGCGCTCTGGAGCTCGATGACACTGGCCGAGAACGTCGGCCTGCCGCTGCAGGCGTTCACCCGGCTGCCCGCCCGCCAGATCCGCGAGATCGTGTCGCTCAAGCTCGCCCTGGTAGGCCTGGCCGGCTACGAGGAGTTCTATCCCTCCGAGATCAGCGGCGGCATGCTCAAGCGCGCCGGCGTTGCCCGCGCGATGGCGCTCGACCCCGATATCCTGTTCTTCGACGAGCCATCGGCCGGACTCGATCCGATCAGCTCACGTCGGCTCGATGATCTCATCCTGGAGTTGCGCGACAGCCTTGGCGCCACCATGGTGGTCGTCACCCACGAGCTGGCCAGCATCTTCGCCATCGGCGACAACGCCGTGTTCCTCGATACCGAGAGCCGCACCATGATCGCGCAGGGCAATCCAAAGGCGCTGCGCGACGAGTGCCCGAACCCCACGGTGCGTGCGTTTCTCCGCCGGGGCGCGGCGGAGACCGTTCCCGGAGGTGCCGCATGAGCGTGCGCGCCAATCCGATGGTCATCGGCGCGTTCGTCGTCGGCGCGACGATCTTGCTCGTGGCTGGCCTCCTGTTCTGGGGCGGCACGGGGATGTTCAAGACCAAGCATCGCTACGTGATGTACTTCGACGCCGCCGTCACCGGCCTTCAGAAGGGCGCCCCCGTTCTCCTGCGAGGCGTCCGGGTCGGCGAGGTGACGGACGTGCAGATCCGCTGGGGCACATCGATCGTCGGCGTTTACGTCGCGGTCGAACCGGACGCCATGACGGGTGTCGCGCCTCGTGATGTCGGTGCCGCGATCCAGATTGCGATCAGGGATGAACGCGCCCTTCGCGCGCAGTTGAGGGCGCAGAGCTTCGTCACCGGTGTCCTCTACGTCGCGCTCGATAGCTTCCCGGGCACGCCGGTCGTGCTGCGGGGGCTCGACAAGAGTGTGCCGGAGTTGCCAACTGTTCCCACCGAGATCGAGAAGTGGACGGCAAAGCTCGAGAAGATCAGCGACGCGATCGGCGCGCTACCGCTCCAGGAGCTCGCGAACTCCGCGATCGAGACGATCGACGAGGCGCGGCGGCTCGTGAAGTCGCCGGCAATCGCCAGCTCTTTGAAGCATCTCGACGCTGCCCTCGCCGATGTCCCTGGGCTCATCCGAAAGGTGGACACGCTTGCCAGCAACTTGAACGGCCAGATCGGCCCGCTTTCCACCGAGGCTCAGGCCGCCCTCAAGTCTGCTCAGACCGTACTCAAGTCCGCCGAGACGTCGCTCTCCGAAGTACCGGCCCTTGTCCAAGACGTCCGTCAGGTCGTGGCGAAACTCGACGCCCACGCCGAACCGTTGCTCACGTCGCTGGAGAACACCTCGAACACCGCGGGCGCCACGCTGGAGCGCGCGCAAGCGACCCTGGCCGGCGTGGACGGAACGCTGAACCAGGACTCCGCGCTCGGCTCCGAATTGGGCAAGACGCTGCGCGACCTTCGCGAGGCCGCACGGAACGTCGGAGCGCTCGCCGACTACCTGGAGCGGAATCCGGATGCGCTGCTCTTCGGCGCCCGGCGCCCCGTCCATGGAGGCCGATGATGGGCCATCCCCCGAGCCACGTCGTCGTGCTGTTGCTCACTGCCGGTGCGCTGGCCCTGTCCGGTTGCACGGGGGTCGCTGATGCGACCAAGTACTACATGCTCTCGCCGAGTCCCGCGGCGCCCGCCGACTCCGCACACACCGCTGTTTCAGGCCCCAGCGTCGGAGTTGGTCCGGTGGTGATTCCCCGCTATCTCGAGCGGGCGCAGATCGTCACTCGGGGCACCAACGACGAAGTCGAAATCTCGGAGTACCGCCGCTGGGCGGAGCCGCTGGAGAGCGGCATCGCGGAGGTGCTCGCCGACAACCTCGCCGCGCAGGTCGGCAGCGAGCGGGTTGCAGTGTTCCCCTGGCGTGGCGCGACGGCTCGGGTGCTCGATTACCGAGTCGTCGTCGTGGTGCTGCGGTTCGATGGCTCCCCCGGCCGCCGGGTCACGCTCGACGTGCGCTGGCACGTCCTCGACAAGGCCGGAAAGGAGCTCGTGCTGAAGCGCTCCACGATCGGCGAGCCGATCACGGACGACGGCTACCAGCCACTCATCCTGGGAATGAACCGACTGCTCGCCACGCTGGCGCATGAGATCGCCACCGAGATCCTGTCACGCGCCGATACGCCGGCGGCAAAGTCATGAAACGGACGCCTGCGCGCGGGCGGGCTCGTTGAGTGCTGAGTTGCGTGCCACTCGTCCGCGAAGAGCGGGCGGTCATGACGCTGCAGGATCGGGCGGAGCTCGTGTTGAGTTTCGCCGAGGTCCTGCACGTCAATGGCGAGTCCACGGATGAAACCGTCGCGGCGGCCGGGCGGCTCGGCAATACTCTCGGTCTGCGCGCCGGCATCATTCCGCGCTGGGGCGAGCTGCAACTTGAGGCCGTAGACGGGGATGCGGGGCTCGTCTCGGTGAGGGGGGCCGACCCGACCGGCATAGACATGGACCGTGTCGTCGCCGCCAGGCGGGCAGTAGAGGACCTGGACGCGGGCCGGCTTGCGCCATCCGCTCTGCGGGCGGCGTTCGGCACGATCTCCCAGGTGCCACCGGCGCCGACGTGGCTGTTCGCGCTCGCCGCTGCCGCAGGCGCTGCGGCGATGGCGGTTCTCTTTGGGGCTCAGCATCTCGCCGCGGTCGCGCTCATCGTCGTCAGTGCGGCGAGTGGCGCTGTGCTACGTCGCACGATTAGCCGATACAGCACGAACGCCCTTTCACAGCCATTCTGCGCGGCACTGCTCGCTGGCTTCATTGGCGCGCTGGCGGTGCGTTACGAGCTCAGCTCCTCGCTGCGCCTCGTCGCCGTCTGCCCCTGCATGATCCTGGTGCCAGGGCCGCACGTGCTCAACGGCATGATGGACCTTGCCGCGGCGCGCGTCCATCTCGGGGCCTCACGGCTGGTGTACGCGGGCCTTGTAATCCTGACGATCTCAGGCGGACTGCTTCTGGGTCTGGCGCCTTTCGGCGTGTCCTTGCCGGTGGGTGTACCGGGGAGAGCGGTAGCCCTCTGGCTCGACATGATCGCCGCCGGCGTGGCGGTCGCCGCTTTCAGCATCTTCTTCTCAACGCCGTTACGAATGCTGGGCTGGCCGATCGCGGTCGGGATTGTCGCTCATGCGCTGAGGTGGTGGACACTTGCCGTCGGCTTGGGTGCAGCGATCGGCGCGTTCGTCGCGTGTCTCGTTGTCGGGTTGGTCCTCACTCCCGTGGCTCGTCGCTGGCACATGCCGTTCGCGGCCATCGGCTTTGCCGCGGTGGTGTCGATGATACCCGGTGTCTTTCTCTTCAGAATGACGAACGGCCTGCTGCTGCTCACCAGCGGCTCGAATACGACTCTGGAGCTCCTGGCGGCGACGATCTCGGACGGCATGACCGCGGTCACCATCATCTTGGCGATGAGCTTCGGTTTGATTCTTCCAAAGATCGTCATCGATAGCCTTGGTGACGGCGCTGCGCGGTCGCAGGCCCTCCGCGAGGCGAGGCGGCAATGAAGCTAGGGGTTGATCGGCTCGGCCTCGTCTTGATCGTCGCTGTGTGGCTGGTCGCCACGCCGCTGGCCGGCGTGGTGCAGCAGGCGGGGAGGGTCTGGCGGATCGGGTTCATCTCGGTCTCCTACGCGCCAATCGAAGACGTCCTCTTTCAACAGCTCAGGGAACTCGGATACGTGGAGGGACACAACCTCGTCGTGGACCGTCGGTATTCGGAGGGACGAGAGGAACGGTTTGCAGAGTTTGCGGCGGAACTCGTTGGACTCAACCCCGACATGATCATCGTCACCACGACACCGGCCGTACTCGCCACCACGAAGGCGACTAAGACGATTCCCATCGTTCAACCGAACTCGCTCGATCCCGTGGGCGCGGGATTGGCCGCGAGCCTCGCCCGGCCCGGCGGCAACTTCACGGGCACGACCCAGCAGGCGCCCGACACGACGGCCAAACGATTGCAGTTGCTCGTCGAAGCGGTTCCCCGGATCTCCACGGTGGCTGTCGTGTGGAACGCGGCCAACCCCGGGAACAAGGGTTCCTGGAGGGAAGTCCAGGAGGCGGCCCGCGTGTTGGGCATCCACGTTCAATCCCGTGAGGTGCGAGGCCCGGCGGATTTCGACCGCATCTTCGGCGTGATGGCTCGATGGCGCCCCGACGCGCTCCTCCTCATCGGCGATCGCCTGACCCTCCCGCACGGGCGGCAGACCGTGGACTTCGTCACGCGGAAACGAATTCCGAGCATGTTCGACCGGCCGTACTTGGTGACGGCCGGTGGCTTGATGAGCTATGGGGCGGACGAGGACGAACAGTGGCGGCGTGCGGCGGTCATGGTCGACAAGATCCTCAAGGGGGCCAAACCTGCCGATCTTCCCCTGGAACAACCGACGAAGTTCGAACTGGTTATCAACGTCAAGACCGCTAAGATGCTCGGTCTCACGGTCCCCCAATCGCTGCTGCTACGCGCGGACCAGGTCATCGAGTAGCGTCATCGGCCTGCCGTCGGACCCTTCACTCTTCCTCGACGAGGTCGGCGAACTCCCCGCCGAGACCCAGATCATCCTGCTGCGCGTCCTGCAGGAGCGTGAATTCGAGCGTGTCGGTGGCACCGGGCCCATCCGCGCGCCGGCTAGCCGATCCGCGGCGTCACCAAGCCGGCGTCGACGCTGGAGTCGAAGATCAAGGCTCTGAAGATCGACAAGCGGCGCTTCACATCGGGCTAGTCTTCGGTCAGTCTCGTTCTCGATCCGCTGCGGGAACATTCGCGATCTCACGCGCGTCGCTCGCCTTCGGCTGATCGCCCGCGGCGACCCTGACCGTCGTAATCCAGTCTGATCCACTACCGACACCGAGCCCACGTCAGACCGGCGCGTCACGCAGCGTCGAGCAGTGACTCGCGCGGCCCTCGCGCCGAGGTCGCAGCATCGATCCTTTTCCACGACCCGTCGTGAGAAATTCGCGAGCGCGCGCCCCGCCTTCAATAGAACCAATGGTTTGCGTTTGGCCGGCACCTTGCTTGTCGAGAACGCCAGGAGGAAACGCGGTTTACCGTTCGAGTCCATCGCTCAGCGACGCGAGAACACGATGGTGTTCGCCCTGAGTGGCGACATGCATCAGAACACGCAATCGGGAAACCGCCGCGGCTGCCGCCGCCCGACACTCGGCCCGACATAGGAGTAGACGCTTCAGGACCCACTAGCAACCTGGAAAAGGAGGACGTTCATGTCTTCAGCGAATGGTCATGCAAAGCGCAGTGAAAAAGGTCTCCTGACTCAGGACAATTGCGTCGTCACGCTTATCGATCACCAGCCTCAGATGCTCTTCGGCGTCTCGAGTTTCGACCGTCAGTCGATCATCAACAATACCGTCGCCCTCGCCAAGGCCACCCGCGTTTTCGACGTGCCGGTCGTCCTCTCGACGGTGGAGACGCACAACTTTTCCGGGAATCTCTGGCCGCAGCTTCACGCGGTGTTTCCGACGCAGACGCCCATCGAGCGGTCGTCCATGAACGCGTGGGACGACCAGAACTTCGTGGCCGCGATCAAGGCGACCGGGAGGAAAAAGATCGTGCTGGCGGGCCTCTGGACCGAGACCTGCGTCGCCCTTCCGACCGTGCAGGCGATCCACGACGGCTACGAAATCTACGTCGTCGAGGACTGCTGCGGTGATGTCAGCCAGCTTGCGCACGACAACGCGATGAAGCGGGTGATCCAGGCCGGCGCCAAACCCGTCACGTCGCTGTCGGTCATGCTCGAGTGGCAGCGCGACTGGGCACAGAAGGACACCTACGACGCGGTCATGGACATCGTGAAGGCTCACTACGGGGCTTACGGCATCGGCGTCGAGTACGCCTACACGATGGTGCACAAGGCTCCGCCGACGGTGTTTCCCGAGTACGTGATCCCCTCGCCGACGACCCACCGGTAGGCAACGGCCAAGCGAGGATTGCCGATGAAAGTCTATCTCCTCTCGTTCGGCGCCGGCCTGCTGGTCGGCGTTCTCTATAGCGTGCTCAACGTCCGATCTCCTGCGCCGCCCGTCGTCGCACTCATCGGCCTGCTCGGCATCCTTCTCGGCGAGCAGATCATCCCGGTGGGGCACCAGATGATCGCCGGAACGTCGATCCGAACCGCGTGGCAGCAGATGCAGTGTGGTCAGCATGTCTTCGGCACGATGCCGGGCCGGCATGCGGAACGGCCCGCTTCGACGACCATCGCCGATGCCCGGGAGGTGCGGTCGTGAACGGCGCGAACACGGCGGCCGATCTGATCCTGCACAACGGCCGGGTAACGACGCTCGACCGCTCGAATCCGACCGCGACAGCCGTCGCGATTCGAGACGGCAAGTTCGCTCGTGTCGGTGGGGAAGCGGATGTGATGTCGCTGGCCGGTTCAGCGACGCGAGTCATCGACCTGAAGGGACGCCGCGTCCTGCCCGGATTGATCGACAACCACCTTCACATCATCCGCGGCGGGCTGAATTTCAACATGGAGCTGCGCTGGGACGGCGTGCGCACGCTCGCCGACGCCATGGCGATGTTGAAGCGGCAGATCGCGGTCACGCCGCCGCCTCAGTGGGTACGCGTGGTGGGCGGCTTCACCGAGCATCAGTTCGCGGAGAAGCGACTGCCGACACTCGAGGAGATCAACGCCCTCGCCCCCGAGACTCCCGTGTTCTTGCTCCACCTCTATGACCGCGCGCTTCTGAACGCCGCCGCCTTGCGGGCGGTCGGTTACACCAAGGACACTCCCGAGCCCCCGGGCGGCGAGATCGTGCGCGATGCGCGCGGCGTTCCCGTCGGGCTGCTGCTCGCCAAGCCTAACGCCGGCATCCTGTACGCGACGCTGGCCAAAGGACCGAAGCTGCCGTTCGAGTATCAGGTGAACTCCACGCGCCACTTCATGCGTGAGCTGAACAGGCTCGGCGTGACGGGCGCCATCGACGCCGGCGGCGGCTTTCAGAATTATCCGGACGACTACGCCGTCATCCGCAAACTCGACGAAGATCGGCAGCTCACCATCCGCCTCGCCTACAACCTGTTCACGCAGAAGCCGAAGGGCGAGAAGGAAGACTTCCTCAACTGGGTGAAGACCTCAACCTATAAACAGGGTAGCGACTACTTCCGGCACAACGGCGGCGGCGAGATGCTCGTGTTCTCGGCCGCCGACTTCGAAGATTTTCGCCAACCGCGCCCTGACATGCCGCCAGAGATGGAGCGCGAGCTCGAGGGCGTGGTACGCATCCTCGCTACGAATCGCTGGCCATGGCGACTGCATGCCACCTACGACGAGACGATCAGCCGCGCGCTCGACGTGTACGAGCGCGTCGCCCGAGACATCCCTCTGCAGGGGCTGAACTGGTTCTTCGACCACGCGGAGACGATTTCGGAGCGGTCGATGGACCGCGTCGCTGCACTGGGCGGCGGCATCGCGGTGCAACATCGCATGGCATATCAGGGTGAGTACTTCGTCGAACGGTACGGCGCCGCCGCAGCGGCGGCGACACCGCCCTTCGCCAGAATGCTCGCGAAGGGCCTTCGCGTCTCCGCCGGCACTGACGCCACCCGGGTGGCCTCCTACAATCCGTGGGTCTCACTCGCCTGGCTCGTTACCGGCAAGACAGTTGGCGGCTTGCGACTCTACCCGGAGCGCAATTGCCTCGACCGCGAGACCGCGCTCAGGATGTGGACCGAGAACGTCACCTGGTTCTCCAACGAGGAGAACAAGAAGGGTCGCATTCAGATCGGCCAGCTTGCCGATCTCCTCGTTCCCGACCGCGACTACTTCGCCTGCCCTGAGACCGAGATCGCGGACATCACGGCGCACCTCACAGTCGTCGGCGGCAGGATCGTCTACGGCGCCGGAGAATTCGCGCACCTTGATGAGGCCGCGCCGCCGACCGCCATGCCCGATTGGTCGCCGGTGCGCCGCTTCGGTGGTTACGACGCGTGGGCCGATCGCGAGCGACGTACGGTAATCACAGCAGCGATGCGACAGACGGCCTCAGCCTGCGGACGCGCGCGCGTCGGTGACGTCCACGACTTCACAACGCTCTGGGGCGCGCTCGGCTGCGCCTGCTGGGCTGTATGAGGAGTAGACCAATGCTCAAAGCGCTGACTCTGGCGGTCATACTGCTCGCGAGCGCGGCGAACGCAGGCGCGCAGACAAGCTCGTCCGCGAGCTCCCCGGCCATGGCCGTCGGACCGCAATACGACACCACCCACGTCTACGTTGCCGCGGAAGACTTCGATCGATTCGTAACCAGCTTCCTGGCGACATTCGGCGGCAGCACGTCGAAGCAAGGCGTGGCCACGGTGACGCCGACACCGAGCAGCACGGTGTTACAGATGGTCTTCACGCCGGTGGGCACGCTCTCCGTGTTCGGTTTCAAAACGCCGGTTCCCTATCCGTTCGGCAGTGAGCGAACCGGCTATCTGGTGACCGATTTGGATGCCGCGGTCCGCGCGGCCCGGGCGAGCGGCGCCGACGTGATCGTCGCGCCGTTCAACGATCCGATCGGCCGCGATGCCATCGTGCAGTGGCCGGGCGGCGTCAACATGCAGCTCTACTGGCACACAACGGCTCCGAACTACGCCACACTCCAAACCATTCCCGAAAACCGCGTGTACGTGTCGCCCGACCGCGCCGACGCCTTCATCCGCAGCTTCGTCGCGTTCTCCGGCGGCACAGTGGCCAGCGACGAGGCGAAGGCGCCTGGGGTTGAGATTGGCCGGCCCAGCGATACCTACCGGCGCGTCCGCATCGCGTCAACGTTCGGCAACATCGCCGTCCTCGTGACGGATGGCCATCTCCCCTACCCGTACGGGCGAGAGCTGACAGGTTACGAGGTGCTCGACGTCGATACGACCGTGACGAAGGCGAAGCTTGCCGGCGCGCGCGTGTTGGTCGACCCCTATTCGGCCGGCGACCGACGGTCGGCTTTGGTGAAATTTCCCGGTGGCTACATCGCGGACATCCATGCGACAGTTCGCAAGTGATGATGCGGCTCCACGTGGGTTTTCTGGCCGCCGTCGGCCTGCTCGTCGCAGCGGCGAGCGCCAGCACGGCGGCGGCTGAGGACGACGAGGCCGTTCGCCCCAAGATCGATTTGTTCTACCGCTGGTTGGAAGACTGGTCGGCGCTGGCCGACCCCCGCGCTCGAACCGAGCTGCTCGACCGCTTGAAATACATCCCTCTGCCGTTCGATGATCCGAAGAGCTACGTGTCGCTCGGTCTCACCGCGCGCGAGCGCTTCGAGCTGAACGACGCGGCGTTGTTCGGGATCGCGGGCAACAAAAGCGACAGTTATCTGCTGGACCGTCTCCAGTGGCACGTCGACGTTCGGCCAAATGCGCACTGGCAGATCTTCATCGAGTTCGAAGACGTCCGTGCGCCGGGGAAAGCTGTCATCACGCCCGTCGACGAAAACCCGCTGGATCTGCGCCTGGCCTTCATCACCTACGTCGATTCGTTCTGGGGCGGTACGTTGAAGGCCCGCGTGGGGCGGCAGGAGATGGCGTTCGATCTGCAACGCTTCGTCTCGGTGCGCGACGGTCCGAACGTCCGGCAGGCCTACGACGCCGCGTGGCTGGACTGGGAGCAGCGCGAGTGGCGCTTCATCGGGTTCTGGAGCATGCCGGTTCAATATCGCCACGAGCATTTCTTCGACGACTTCTCCAGCGAGCATTTCCAGTACGGAGGCGTGAGGGCCGAGCGTAAGAACGTCGGCCCCGGTGACCTGTCGGCGTACTACTCGCGCTTCATTCTCGATAACACCCGCTTTCTCGACGCGCGCGGCGACGAGCGCCGCAACAACTTCGATATCCGATACGCCGGCGCGCGCAGCGGCTTCGACTGGGACCTCGAAGCGATGGGCCAGGTTGGTGACATCGGCGGCAAAAGCATCCGCGCCTGGGCCGTGGGCAGCCGCAGTGGGTACACCATCGCCAACGTGGCCTGGGCGCCGCGTCTGGGACTCCAGATCGATGCAGCGTCGGGCGATCACAAGGCCGGAGACAACACGCTCGGCACGTTCAATCCGCTGTTTCCGAACGGCTACTACTTCACCCTGGCGGGCTACACGGGGTACGTGAACCTGATTCATCTGAAGCCCTCACTCACCGTCAAGCCGATCGCCAAGCTGGCGCTGATGGTGGCCGCAGGCCTCGAATGGCGGGAAACGACGGCGGACGCCGTTTACGTCCAGCCGAACATGCCCGTCCCGGGCACGGCCGGGAAGGCGGGGCGGTGGTCCGGGGTGTACTGGCAATTCCGAGCCGACTGGGCGATCACGCCGAACCTCGCGGCCGCCGTCGAAGCCGTCCGCTTCCAGATCGGTGATGTGATCCGCCGCGCTGGAGGCCATGACTCCACGTATTTCAATGTCGAGTTGAAATATGGGTTCTGATCGCCGCACCGCCGAGTCGGCCTGGACTCCGCTGTCGCATCCTGTATTCCGCGCGCTGTGGATCTCTTCTCTCGTCTCCAACATCCGCAGCCGACCCCCACAATGGCTCCGCAATCGCTCAGAGCTTCGATTCGGGGAATACCGCCGCATGCGGATTCAATCAGTGGAAGTCGGCGAGGTGATCGCCAACACGCTCGAATGCCTGGTCCGTAGCGACGAGAAGGTTCGAGTGCTATGATGCCAGAGAGCGGGTGGCATCGGCAGTCCATGCTCGAGTTTGAGACGCTTCGATTCCGAAGGAGTAACGCGCTATGAGAAATGCCAAGACGATGGACCAGCCCCGGAGCGTCGGGAGCCGCGCGTACGAGCGCCTCACGCCTGAGAGCGCCGCGCTCTTACTTGTCGACCATCAGTCCGGGCTCGTTTCGGGCGTTCGAGATCTCGCGCCTGACGAGGTGCGCCACAATGTCATCGCCTTCGCTCGCGCCGCGCGCCTCCTCCGCGTCCCGGTCGTGCTCACCTCGACTGCGCCTATGATGTGGGGCCCGACTCTACCTGAGCTCACGGAGGCGCTGCCGGGAGTCGAGAACATCGAGCGAAGCGTTGTCAACGCATGGGATGAGCCGCGGGTCCGCGATGCTGTCAAGCGGACGGGGCGGCAGAAGCTCCTGATCGGCGGGATTACAACGCACGTCTGCTTAGCTTTCCCGGCCATGTCCGCTGTGGCTGACGGGTATGACGTGTATGCACTTTTGGATGCCTCAGGCACTTGGAGCGATCTCCTAAGGTTGACTGCAATCGATCAAATGAGGCAGGCGGGCGTCAGGATAACTTCCGGAGCGGCGGCGTTCGTGGAGATGCTGCACGACAATGCCAGCCCTATCGCTGCCGAGTTCTACGCCGCGCTCGACCTCCAGGCCACCCGCTACATCCTCCAGATCACCCAAGGAGGCAAATCTCCTTGAAACTGGCTGGACGCTGCGGCTTCGGGCGGATCACGTTGTAACCCCTTCGGTGTGAGAACTACCGGGACAAATCGCGAGCTCCCCGCCCCGACTTGTCCACTGCCCACCGGGCCGTGCTGGTGCCGCGAGACGTCACCCGTCAAGGCCAGCTCCGGCAGATTCGTCATGGCCGTTTGCGGTTGGGGTATCTCGGAAAACTCGTCCCGAACATCGGCGCTTTGCTCTTGGACTCCTCTTCGGGTCGCCTCGTCCTGAATCACATCCGCGCGCTCCATCAAGAGCCCATCCTCGATGCGAAGAATGTCGGCCGCAATCCTGTTCCCTGGTAGAAAACCTGAAAATCGGCCGTGAACAATCACGAAGTCCCCTCGGCTACGATCGTCCCGGGCTCGTACTTGAGCGTCGGCGGAAGAGCCTTCACCAAATTGAACAGCCCGTCGCGGCCGGGCTCGATGTGCGCGCTGTGTTGAATGCAGCGCGGCGACCAACACGTCGAAGCCCCAACGTAGTCACGCTCTTCACCATCTCCGGTTGAACGCACGTCCTCGGCCAGGGCGCCTCGGGGAGATCATCGTGGGTCACCAGTCGCCCAGGGTGTGCGACGAGGTACCGCAGCTCGACGAGGTACCGCCGCACGGCAAAGGCCTTGGGTGCCAGAAGAATGCGCTCCTCCGCCGCGTCATCACCACGCTAGCGGTATTGGTTGACGGCGTCGAGCCGGAACGGTGGACACTCCCTCATTGGTCAACGGAGTGAAGCGAGCAGGGTTTTGGCGGCGCTGAGATCCGCGGTTCCGAACCCCTCTGTGAAGCGGCGATAGACAGGCGCCAGCAGCTTGCGCGCCTGGCTTACTCGCTGCTGTCCGCGCCAGAACCGAGCGAGGCTCATAGCGGCCCGCAACTCCCAGGAGAGAGCGTCCTGGCGTCGCGCCACCTCGAGTGCCCGATGGAAGCATTGCTCGGCAGTCGCAACGGCTGCGGTCGGTACTCGTCCCAGGAGAAGCAACTCTCCCTTCGTGCGGAGCAACTCTGCAAGGTACCATCCCTCTTCTGTCTGCTCCGCGCGCGCCAGCGCTTTGTCGACCACGACCAGACCCTCGGCAATCTGCCTAGCACCGCCCAGACCCGCAGCCAGCTCGGCAAGAAACAGACTCAGGTGGTGATGAAAGGCGGGCTCGGGCAGCCTCTCGAGCGCCGACTGGAGCAATCGCGAGCCCGCAGAATCATCCCCCCGCTTGATGAGCAGCACCCCCTCGAAGCACTGCGCCCAGACGTTCCAGATCTCCAGCGCATGCCGGGTGGCGAGGTCGAATGCCAGTCTCACGTGGCGGTCGACAGTCGTGAGATCACCGACATACAGCGCGATCGGACATGCCGCGATGAGCAGTGCGTACAGAAGCGACAGCGGGTGCTCCTTGGTGCGGGCATAATCGACGAGACTCTCTGTCAGTCGCTTTGCCTGATCGCCTAGCCCCTGCAACCAGAGAACGCGCGCGTAATAGCAATCGAGTAACACTCGCTGGTCGTATTGATACAGGATCTGCGACGTCCGAGCCGTCGCGAAGCGCGAGCGCACCAGCGGCTCCAGGTGACGTCGCGCACCAGGCTGGTCCCCCAGAATGTGCAACGCAAGACCGATGAGTCGACTCCCGATCGCCACATCGGAACGATCGGACGTCGCGGCGGCGACGGTGCGGAACTTCTCGCCGAGATTGAGGGCAACTCGATACTCGCCCGTGGTGAGGTGATGGGCATAGAGTCCGAACATCGCTCCCAACTGGTACCGGGTGTCGTCGATGACCTCGGCAAGCTCGAGAGCCTTCGAGAACGTGGCGTTCATGTCCGAGGCGCCGCTCGCGCGCGTATGCAGGATGGCGTGGCCAAGCGCAAGATACAGGCGCATGTCGCGGCGTGGATCGCCGGGCACCTGACGTCCGAGGCAGGCAATGGCTTGCCCGACTCGTGTGCGACATTCGGTCAGCAGCGACAGGTCCGTCCACAGCGACACGGTTGCCGCGGTGAGCGCCACGCCCACGCCGGCGTCGCCGCTCTGCGAAAAGGCCCAGTCGAGGGCCAAGCGCACGTCGTCGATGTGGGGCTGGTAGGCAGCGCGCCACTCGGCGGTTGGCCGCGTCTCGAACTCGGCGTCGGCACGCTGGAAGAGGTCCCGATAGTACTCGGCGTGGCGTCGCGCGAAGTGTTCGAATTCAGCGCGTTCGAGGAGCTTCTCGCGCGCATAGGCCCGCGTCGTCTCGAGCAGGCGATAGTGCGCAATCGTGCCGCCGACATCCGCCGACACGAGTGACTTGCCCACCAAGTCCGCGACCGAATTGCCAACCTCCGAGGCGGGCATGTCGGCGCTCGCCGCTACAGCACTGGCTGCGTCGAGCGTGAATGCCCCGACGAAGACCCCCAACCGGCGCAGGACAATGCGCTCGGATTCTGATAGCAGCTCATAGCTCCAGTCGAGCGTGGCGCGCATTGTCTGGTGCCGGGGCAGTGCCGTGCGGCTGCCGCCCGTGAGCAATCTGAAGCGGTCGTCCAGGCGGGCGGCCACGCCATCGACGCCGAACGCAACGATGCGCGTCACGGCGAGCTCGATGGCGAGCGGGATCCCGTCGAGGCGCCGGCAAATGGCAGCCGTCGCCGCCGCGACGCGGCCCTCGGCAACGTATCGTGGCTGCGCGGCATGTGCCCGCGACACAAAGAGCCGGATCGCGCCGTGCCTAAACACGTCTTCCGTGTCCTGGTTGTCTTCCGCTGGCACATCGAGCGGCGGGACCCGATAGACGTATTCGCCGGACACCCGCAAGGGCTCGCGGCTGGTTGCGAGAAGAGAGACGCCGGGGGTGGCGCGCAACAGTGCCTCAACCATACGGGCCGCCGCCTCGATCACATGCTCACAGTTGTCGATGACGAGCAGGAGCTTCCTCGAGCCGACTGCACCCGCGACACCCTCGAGTGACGAGGTCTCCGCAACGTACGTCAGGCCGAGCGCTCTTGCCACGGCGACCGGGACAAGCTCAGCACTCGACAAGGGGGCAAGCTCGACCACGAACACGCCGTCAGGAAATCTCGGGAGAAGGTGCCTCGCGACCTCCAGGCCCAACCGCGTCTTTCCGATGCCGCCGGCGCCGACCAGGCTGACCAGCCGATGTTCGGTGACCAGGGCCGCGACTTCTCCGAGTTCGGCCTCTCGACCAATCAGTTCAGATGGGGCCTCCGGAAGGTTCGTCATCCGCGAGGGCGGAGGACCAGCGGCTGCGGCCGCCGTTGCGCGGATCTCACCCGTGAACTGATAGCCGCGCCCAGCCACCGTTCGGATGAGATGGCGATCGGCGCCAAACACCTTTCGGAGTCCGGAGATTTGGGCCGCCAAGTTATTTTCCTCTACGACCCGGTCCGGCCACACGCGGCCCATGAGTTCGTCTTTGCTGAGGACCGTGCCGCGAGCGGCGATGAGGGCTATCAGCGTATCGAACGCCCGACCGCCTAGCTCGACCGGGCGGCCATCGGCCAGCAGCTCGCGGCGGTGGCGGACGACCGTGAACCGGCCAAATTCAATGGTTACAGGATCTTCGGGCGAGCCACCCACAGGCGGATTGTAGCGCCAAACTTCAGAACTTTTCAGAACAAATCACGCTTGGACAAAGACGCGGGCGGCACCGTCTCGTACGCTGGTTCCTCGGTCAGTCGCCACCACTCAAAGGAGCGGCAACGTGATGAGCCACCCAGCCGGACGTGCCGGAGTCCAGCGCAAGATCCAGGTCTTTCTGCAAACCCTCATGGCCGACGGAGGCAAGCCGATCGAGCAGATGCCCCCGCCGGAGGCGCGAGAGGCACTGGAAGGTCTCCAGTCGAGCGTCAAGGTCGACTTCCCAAGAGCGGACGTTGCGGAACGGACCATCAGCAGCGAGGGGCAGAGAGTGAAGCTCGTGGTCGTACGCCCGGCCGGCATGACGGGCACGCTGCCGGTGTTCATGTTCTTCCACGGCGGAGGCTGGGTGCTCGGAGACTTTCCGACGCACGAACGTCTCGTGCGCGACCTCGTGGCGGGATCGGGCGCGACCGCCGTATTCGTCGAGTACGATCGCTCGCCCGAGGCGCACTACCCGGTCGCCATCAATCAGGCCTATGCAGCGACCTCGTGGGTGGCCGCCCATGGCAACGAGATCGGAGTCGATGGTAGGCGATTAGCGGTCGCCGGCAACAGCGTCGGCGGAAACATGGCCGCCGTCGTGGCCTTGATGGCCAAGGACCGGGGCAGGCCCAACATCCGGTGTCAGATGCTCTTGTGGCCAGCGATGAATGCCGCGTTCGACACGGCCTCGTACGACGACTTCGCCGACGGCTATTTCCTGACGCGAAACATGATGAAGTGGTTCTGGGACAGCTACACGACTGACCCGAGAGAGCGGCAGGATGTCTATGCCTCGCCCCTGCAGGCGACGAATGAGCGGCTCAAGGGCCTGGCGCCTGCGATCATCCAAACGGCCGAGATGGACGTTCTGCGGGACGAAGGCGAAGCCTACGCGCGCAAGCTGGATCGCGCCGGCGTCGATGTCACCGCGACGCGCTACAACGGCCTGATCCACGACTACGGCCTGCTGAACGCGATAAGCGGGGTTCCTGGCGTCCGTTCGGCGCTGCTTCAAGCATCAGCGGAACTCAAAAAGCACCTCCATTAACCAAGTCGCGAAGGGGCTGGCGGGGGGGTTGCGTTTGACGTCAAGAGGTGGAGCGATGACGATTGCGGTATCGAACGGGGAATTCACGGCCCTCCGTAAGGAAGACCCGGCAGCCGACGCGCGCGGCATCGTCGGTGAGCCGATCGAGCACCCGGAGCTCGAAACCATCCTCAACGTCTCGCGAGCGGTCAAGGCGCAGCGGCTCACTGCCACGGGCAGCTTCGAGTGGAAGCCGGCCAGCGGCGAGATCGTATGGTCAGATGAAACGCACCGGATCTTCGCGTTCGACCGAGGAACGAAGCCGACGATCGAATTCGTCCTCTCGCGCGCCCACGCCGCCGACCGTGACAACCTACGGCAGCTCATCGATCGTGCAACGCGCGAGACCAGGGACTGGGATCTCGAACATCGGATCGTCACGCCCGGCGGCTCCGTGAAGCACCTGCACGTCGTCGCCTACGCGGTACACGACGAGGCGACCGGCGGGACCGAGTACGTCGGCGCCATGATGGACGTCACCGCCGTCAAGGCATCGCGCCGGGCCCTCCACGAGGCCTACACCGAGATCCGGGAACTGAAGGACCCACTCCAGCGGGAGAGTCTCGTCCTCAGCGAGGAGATCGACAAGACGTCGATGTTCGAGGAGATCGTCGGCGCCTCGCCGCCACTCAGGGCAGTGCTGTCCCACCTGTCCAAGGTCGCGCCGACCGAATCCACCGTGCTGATCACCGGCGAGACCGGCACGGGCAAGGAGCTGATCGCTCGAGCCATTCACAAGCGTTCGCCGCGCTCGTCTCGAGCCTTCGTCAGCGTCAACTGCGCGGCGATTCCCTCGTCTCTCATCGCATCGGAACTCTTCGGCCACGAGAAGGGCGCGTTCACCGGGGCCCTGCAGCGGCGCCAGGGTCGCTTCGAGCTGGCCGACGGCGGAACGCTCTTCCTCGACGAGGTCGGCGAACTCCCCGCCGAGACCCAGATCATGCTGCTGCGCGTGTTGCAAGAGCGCGAATTCGAGCGTGTCGGTGGCAGCGGGCCCATCCGCGCCAACGTTCGCGTGATTGCCGCAACGAATCGCGATCTGCAAGCAGCCGTCGCCGACGGCAGCTTCCGTGCGGACCTCTTCTATCGGCTCAACGTGTTTCCATTGGACGTGCCCGCCCTGCGCGAACGTCGGTCCGATGTCCCGTTGCTCGCCGAATATTTCATCCATCGCTATGCCAAGCGAGTCGGCAAGCACATCCGCAGCGTCACCCGGGAGACGTCGGAGCTGCTTCAGTCATACGATTGGCCGGGGAACATCCGCGAGCTGCAGAACGTGATCGAGCGCGCGGTGATCGTGTCGGACTCCGAGACGCTATCGATCGATGCGCGGTGGCTCACGGGCCGATCGCCCCGATCGCCAGCGCCCGCCACTCCCCTGGTAGCGACGCCGCCGCCCGCCACGCTGACGACCCACGCGAAGGAGGTCATCGAGGCCGCGCTCCGCGAGAGCAAGGGCCGGGTGGCTGGCCCGTTCGGAGCGGCGGGGCCGCTCGGTGTGCCGGCGTCGACGCTCGAGTCGAAGATCAAGGCGCTCGGGATCGACAAGCGGCGCTTCAAGTCGACGGGCTTCGCCGAGGCACCATAATCTTTTACGAGCCGCCGTGACAAATTTGCGAGCGCGCGCCCCGCTCTCAACAGAACCAATCGTTTACAGTTGGCCGGCACCTTGCTCTGTCAGAGACAGGGAGGACACGTCATGGGGAAGAAGACGGTCGCGGAACAAGTGCATGTGCTGGACCACAGCCTGTCGCGGCCACACGGAGAGGATAGACAGGATGAACGAGGAGCCGAGGTAGTCCCCCACCCCCTTTGCCCCCCTCGGCCCCCGTGAACTTGACATATGCTCCGCCTTCCGGATCGTCAGGCCCGTAGTCTGTCTCTGGGAGCGAGGCGGGCCCGGCGTCTGGGGATGCGCTTCATGCCGCGTCGTCGCCGTCTGTGAGTGCCTCGCGCCGCCCGCAGGGGAGGCCTCGGCGGAAAGGGGGCGGTCACTCCGGGAAGCGAACGAGCACCAGGGCCGGTGCCTCCAGCAGCGCGACGTCGAGACGCACGGGGATCTCTCGCGCCCCGGTGATCCGGACGACCCGCTCGGCCGGCGCGAACAGGATGACCTTGGGCGGCTCCAGCTCCCGGCCCACGGCCTCGGGTCGAAAGCCCTCGGCGAGCAGCCGCTTCGCCTCGCTGTCCGGAATCACGTACACCGATTGGGCATCGGCGAGGGTGCGGCGCAGTCGCATCCACACGCCCTTGGCGTGGTGGCGCTGACGGTACCCCCAGGTCCGCACCGCGACGCGCGACTGCACCTGACGAACGCGGCGCTCGAGATCGTCGGTCATGGGAGATCGGCCTCGCCCGACTCGAGCCGCCGCAGCAGATCGACGATCCGTGCCCGCTCTGGCCGCGGGTCCGGCATCCCGGGGCGCGGCGCCATGAGGGAGAGGATCGTCAGGTTGGAGCGGGCCGCGTAGCGCAGCTCGGGGGCGAGGGCGCGATAGGTACTGTCGAGCTCGAGGACATCGTCCAGGCTCGCCGTCATCAACAGGCCGAGCGCCACGAGCAGGTCTCGGTCCCCCTTCTCGCCAGTTCGGTCCGTCACGAGCTTCTCCAGGATCAGCCCCGCCCGGCGCGGCAAGGGCAAACGGACCCCCTCGATCTCTACCATGGGCCCTGCCTTCACAAGCGACCGAACACCATCAAGGGCAGCTGAGGGTCCTCGAGCAGGTAGGTGTCGGTGGGGTCGCGCGCCGGGTCCATGCCGACGAAGTTCACCTCGAGGAGATCGCCGGTCCCGGAGACCAGGACCGAGGGCTCCTCGGCCGAGGGCCGGAACCCCGACAGCGTTCCGACGCGCCGCTTCACCGCTGCATGGCGGTCGACCGGGACGCCGATGTCGACGTGCTGCGAGACCACCAGGGTGGACGCGGCATCCGGCTGGAGCAGGTTCGGAACTTCGGAGCCCACGATAAGGACGCCGGGTTCCTCGAGCAGCGGCCGCATCGCCCTCAGCGTGGCGAACAGACGGTCGCGAAAAGCCACGGCTTGAGTATAAAGAGGGCCGCTCCCGAATCATAGGGCTCTTTGATCGCCCACTCGCACGCGCCCCGGAGTGGCCCGCGCGGCCCTTCCCAGCCGACGGCACAGCCCACACCGGACGTGCACAGAATTTCCCGCCGATGCACCGTCTCGGCGCGAACATTTCTTCCGAAGCACCGAGTCTGGAGCCCCGGCGGATATACCGAGTTGTTCGTACAACTCCGCAGCCGGCTCTACTGCCTCAACCCTCGATAGTGCACCAGCATGTGAGCCGCCCGTACGAGCTTGTAGTGGCGGCGGAACAACACATCACGGTCGTCCAGACGGGCCGGGAGCGCTGCTGACCGGGAACCTCGGTCGTAGGAAATCGCGCCGTTGTGGTCGAGTTGAAGTTTCCTCGAAGATCTGGCTCACCACGATGGAGCGAGCCCGCTGCCGAAGTTCGGGTACAATACCTGCCAGGAGTCCGGTTCGCCGGCTGAGAGCTGCCGGATGAAGCGGGAGGGTTGACGGCGATCATCACCGAGCACGTGCTACCGCGGGAAGGCCTGGAGGAGCCGGATTTGCGATCGCCCTCCCCGATGCGCGTGGCAGGGACGGCGCTGATCGTGTGCGCAGCGTACTACGCGGGCGCGAATCTCGGCTTCATCCTCCGGTTGCCCCCGACGGTGCCGTCCGTGCTCTGGCCCCCGAACTCGATCTTGACGGCGACCCTCCTGCTCACGCCGCCCCGCCGGTGGTGGCTATACCTTCTCGCTCCGCTGCCGGCTCACCTGCTCGCGGAGATGCCGGCGGGGTGGCCCACGTCGCTGATCCTCTCCTTGTTCGTGACCAACTGCAGCGAGGCCTTCATCGGCGCCGCCTGCCTCCGCGCCATCAGCGACGCGCCAACCCGGTTCGATACACTCCGCCGCGTCCTCACGTTCGTCCTCGCCGTCGGCCTCTTCGCGCCGTTCGCCTCCTCCTTTCTCGACGCGGCGGCCGTGGCGTCGCTTCACGATGAGCGGTACTGGTTGGTGTGGCGGACCCGGTTCTTCTCCAACGTCCTCACCGCGCTCACGCTCGTACCTGCGATCGTCGTGGTGATCACGTCGGGCCGGGCCTGGCTGCGCGCGTTGTCGGCGAGAAGAATCCTGGAAGCGGCGTCCCTGTCCGTCGCCTTCCTCGTGGTGGGGATCACCTGCTTCGACACCAGGGCCGACGGTCCGTGGCCGATCCTCAGCTCGCCGCATGCCTCGATCGCGTTCTTCCCGCCTTTCATCCTGTGGGCGGCGGTGCGATTCGGACCAGGCGGCGCCAGCCTCTCGCTTCTCATGACGACCTTGATCGTGATCTGGGCCGCCGCTCATGGGCGCGGCGCTTTCGCCCCGGCGCCGGCGTCCGACAGCGTCCTCGCCCTGCAGATCCTGCTGAGCGTCAGCGCCGTGCCCCTCTTGTGCCTGGCCGGCCTCACGCAGGAGCGGAAGCGGGATCAGCAAGCCCTGACGGAGCGGCTCCGTTTCGAGGAGTGGCGGGCGCGGCTGTCAGGAGATTTCGTCGATCTCCGGAGCGATCGGATGGACGAGACACTCGAGGCGTGGCTGCGGCGCCTCGGTCAGTTCCTCGAGGTCGACCGCGCATTGCTGGTCCGGCTGACCGAGGACGGGGAGACCTTCGTCGTGACGCAGTCGTGGTCCGCGCCCGGCCTACCCGCCGTCCCCGCGAGCATCGTGAACAAGGACCTTCCGTGGTCGTCCGAGGCGCTGCGCCACGAATGCTCCGTGGTGTGGTCGCGCCCGGGCGATCTGCCGAAAGGCGCCGAGGTCGACCGGGCCTCACTGGATCGCTACGGCATCCGGGCCGGCCTGGCGCTGCCGCTCGTCGCCGGCGGCCGGGTGCTCGGTGGCGTCGTGCTCGTGACCGTCGCCGCGGAGAGGGTGTGGCCCCCCCCGCTCGTCGACAGGCTTCAGCTCGTCACCGAGGTGTTCGCGAACGCCTTCGCGCGCAAGGAAAGCGAGGATGCGATCCGGGCGAGCGAGGTGATGAAGTCAGCAATCCTCGCCTCCCTGAACAGCAGCGTCGGGGTCCTGGATCGCGACGGCCGGGTCATCGCGGTCAATCCGGACTGGGCGCGCAGCCCCGCCGATCACGGCTCCGCCCTGGGAGGAGGGGTCGAGGTGGGAATGAACTACCTGGACGTGTGCCGCGAGGCCGTGCGCCAGGGCAAGACCCTGGTCGGCGACGCGCTCGCAGGTATCGAATCGGTGCTGCAGGGTTTCCGGCCTGCCTTCGCCTTCGAGTATCCGTGCCGGACGGCTAACGGTGAGCGCTGGTACGCGATGGCGGTGGTCCCGCTGAACCGCGCCGAGGGCGGCGCCGTCGTGTCGCACACCGAGATCACCGAGCGCAAGCGGATCGAGCTGGAAGCTCAGCGGACCCGCCAGGAGCTGGCGCACTTCACCCGAGTGTCCACCATGGGTGAGCTGACCGCCTCCCTTGCCCACGAGCTGAACCAGCCCCTCACCGGCATCCTCACCAACGCCCAGGCGGCGCGGCGCTTCCTGGACGCTCCGCGTCCCGATCTGGAGGAGCTGCGGCACATCCTGGCCGACATCATCGAGGATGACAAGCGCGCGGCCGAGGTCATCCAGCGGCTCCGTGACCTGCTGAGAAAGGGCGACCTCGAGCTGCGCCGGCTCGATCTCAATCTCCTGATCCGCGACGTGCTGAGACTGCTGGCCAGCGACACCCTCATCCGCAACATCAGGGTCGTCCTCGAGCTCGACGGCGAGCCTGCGCTCGTGCGTGGCGACCGTGTGCAGCTGCAACAGGTGACCCTGAACCTCATGCTCAACGCGATGGAAGCGATGGCCGAGTCCGCGGCCGGCGACCGGACGCTGTTCGTGCGCACGAAGAGCAGTCGTGCGGAAGGGGTGGAAGTGTCGGTGGAAGACACCGGGCCCGGACTGGGCGACGGTATCCGGGAGAAGCTCGTCTTCGAGCCCTTCTACACGACGAAGCCCGCCGGCATGGGGATGGGACTGGCGATCTCGCGCTCGATCATCGAGGTGCACGGAGGAGCGATCTGGGCCGAGAACAACCCGCATCGGGGAGCCACGTTCCGCTTTCGCTTGCCCATGGCCGCGGAGGGCTCGTCATGACGGAGAAGCCCGCGACCGTGTTCGTCGTCGACGACGACGCCTCGGTGCGCCGCGGCCTGGGTCGGCTCCTGCGCGCCGCCGGTCACCGCGTCGAGACGTTCGCGTCGGCCCAGGAGTTCCTGGAACGCGACGCCCACGACGGCCCGGGGTGTCTCCTCCTCGACGTGCGGATGCCGGGTCAAACCGGCCTCGAGCTGCGGGACGGGCTCATGGCCGCCGGCTGCGACATCCCGATCATCTTCATGACCGGCCACGGCGACATCGCGACGGCGGCGCAGGCGATGAAGGAGGGGGCCATGGACTTCCTGACCAAGCCGT
>WNGE01001826.1_pt1 | contig 26607 bp, 22 predicted proteins | sample 5400651 | NCBI WGS metagenome assembly WNGE01 (sample SAMN13153370, study PRJNA577476) | soil metagenome | isolation source: 60 cm soil or saprolite under grassland replicate 2 | place: USA:California | collected 2016-06-15 | reverse complement strand
CCCGGCGCCCTGATGGACTACGCCCTCGCGGACTGGGACGCCATGTTCGCCGTCAACACGCGGGCGACGTGGCTGCTCGCCAAGGCGGCCTATCCGGCGCTCAAGGCGTCGCGCGGCGCCATCGTCGCCATCGCGTCCATGTCCGGAAGCAATGCGCATGCGAACCTCGGTGCCTACGGTCCCAGCAAGGCCGCCATCATCATGCTGGTGAAGGTGTTGGCCCAGGAGCTTGGCCGCGACGGCATCCGTGTCAACTCGGTCTCGCCGGGCATGGTGCGCACGGGCATGACCGCCAAGGTCTACGCCGACCAGCGGGTGGCCGCGGAGCGCGATGCGCTCGTGCCGCTGGGCCGTGTCGCCACGCCGGAGGACATGGCCGACGTCGTCGCCTTCCTGCTCGGGCCCGACGCCCGCTACGTCAACGGCCACGATCTCGTGGTGGACGGAGGCGTGGCGGGGAATTTTCTCGGCCGCCTGCCCGGGCTCCAGCAGATCACGCGTAGCTGATGTGGTAGCATCGCGAGAAATCTTGCAAAGGAGCCCGCCGTGACCATCAAGCTCGGCATGTTCACCATGCCCTTTCATCATCCCGACCGCGACTACGGGGCCTTGCTCGCCGAGGACCAGGAGGCCATCGTGCTCGCCGATCGCCTGGGCTTCACCGAGGCGTTCGTGGGCGAGCACTTCAGCTCCTTCAGCGAGCGCATCACGTCGCCCTTGATGTTCTTCGCCTCGATCATCAACCGCACCAAGCAGATCCGTTTCGGCACGGGCGTGCTCAACCTGCCCCAGAGCCACCCCGTCACCGTGGCCGCGCACGCCGCCATGTTCGATCAGCTCTGCCAGGGGCGCTTCATCATGGGCATCGGTCCGGGTGGGCTCGTGAGCGACCTCGAGATCTTCGACATCGGCCAGGCCGAGCTGCGGCCCCAGATGGTGATCGAGTCCATCGAGACCGTGCTCAAGCTCTGGGCGCAGGACCCGCCCTACGAGATCGATGGGAAGTTCTGGAAGATCTCGCTCACCAAGGGCATCTGGCCCGACTTCAAGGTGGGCTATATCCCCCGCCCGTATCAGAAGCCGCATCCGCCCATCGCCCTCTCCCTCATCACGCCCAATTCGAGCAGCGGCAAAACGGCGGGCGAGCGCGGCTGGATTCCCATCTCCGGGCAGTTCTTCCACAGGCGCTATCTCCGCGGCCACTGGGAGAAGTACGTGGAAGGCTGCGAGGCCGTGGGCCGGCGACCCGATCCCGACATCTGGCGCGTCTCGCGCAGCATCCTCGTTACGGAGACGGACGCCCAGGCCGAGGACTACCTGGCCGATCCCGACAACGGCCTCTCCTTCTACTACACCTTCTTCCACCACAGCTTCTCGCAGGGGCGCAAAGCGCTCTTCATGCTCAAGCCGGACATCGAGGTGCCCGACGAGGACATCACGATGGACACCATCAAGCGGGCGCTGATCATTGCGGGCAATCCCCGCCGCGTGTTGGACCAGCTGGTGGCGCTGCGCGAGGAGACGGGGCACTTCGGCACGCTCTTGATGGGCGGCCACGATTGGGACAAGCCTGCGCTCTGGAAGCGCTCCATGGAGCTGCTCGCCCACGACGTGATGCCGAAGTTCTCGGCGCACGCTTCGGCTACGCCCGCTCGCGTCTGAGCTGGCGCGGCGTTTCCCGTAGTAACCCCTCACCCTAACCTCCCCCTCACCCTACCCTCTCCCCACTGGGGGAGAGGGGATCGTCGGAAGCCCTCGCCCCCATCGGGGGAGAGGGCAGGGTGAGGGGGGAATACCGCGCGTAGGCTAGTACAGGTGGCAGGCGACGAGGCGGCCGCTCTCTGACCGCAGCGGCGGCTCTTCGGTCGCGCACTGGGGCATGACATAGGGACAGCGCGTGTGGAATCGGCAGCCGCTCGGCGGATCGAGCGGGCTCGGCACCTCGCCCGACAGGACCACCTCCTCCGTCTTCGTGTCGAAATCGATAGGCAAGGCCGCCGAGAAGAGCGCCTTCGTGTAGGGGTGCTTGGGCTCGAGCGCGATCGACGCCGCGTCGCCGAGCTCCACGATCTTGCCCAGGTACATCACCGCGATGGTGTGGCTCATGTGGGCGACCGCGGCGAGATCGTGGGAGATGAACAGGTACGAGACGCCCAGACGTGTCTGGAGATCGCGCAGGAGGTTGAGGATCTGCGCGCGGATGGACACGTCGAGAGCGGACACCGGCTCGTCGAGCACGATGAGCTTCGGCGACAGGGCCAGCGCCCGCGCGATGGCGATGCGCTGCCGCTGCCCGCCCGAAAACTCGTGGGGGAAGAGATCGGCGGCGCGCGCCGGAAGTCCCACCAGATCCAGGAGCTCGCGCACCCGGTGGCGGCGCCCGGCCGCGTCCGACTGTTCGTTGATCACCAGCGGCTCGGCGATGATGGATCCGACGCGCATGCGCGGATCGAGCGAAGCGTACGGATCCTGGAACACCGCCTGGACGGAGCGGCGGTAACGGCGTCGCTGCTCGGCGCCCTGCCCGCGGATGTTCTCGCCCGCGAAGCGAATCTCTCCGGCGGTTGGTGACTCCAGACCGAGGATCAGCTTGGAGGTGGTCGTCTTGCCGCAGCCCGATTCGCCCACCAGCCCGAGCGTGGCGCCGACCTCCAGCGTGAACGACACGGAGTCGACCGCCCGCACCAGTCCCGCTGACAGGCCCAGCATCCCGGCCCGCACGGGGAAGTGCTTGGTCAGGCCCGCTACCTCGAGGAGGGGCAACGCCGGCTTACCTCCGCCCCGTCATGCCGTGGCGTGCAACCAGCAGCGGCTCACCTGCCCCGGGGCCACCACGAATTCCGGGGGCGCCTCGACGCGGCAACGCTCCATGACGTTCGGGCAGCGCGGGGCGAAGGCGCAGCCGGCGGGAAGCCGGGCGAGGTCGGGCGGCTGGCCCTCGATGGCCGTGAGCCGGTTCAGCCGGGCGCCGAACCGCGGAATCGATTCGAGGAGGGCCCGTGTGTACGGATGGGCCGGCGACGTGAAGATCTGCCGCACCGGTCCCGCTTCGACGATGCGCCCCGCGTACATCACCGCCACCCGGTCGCAGATCTTCGAGACGATGCCCAGGTTGTGGGTGATGAAGATCATGGCGAGGCCGTGCTTCTGCTGCAGCTCCTCGAGGAGCTGGAGATACTGCGCCTGGATGGTCAGATCGAGGCTGGTCGTCGGCTCGTCGGCGATGAGGAGCCGCGGCGGTGCCGCGATGGCCATGGCGCCGACCACTCGCTGGCGCATGCCGCCGGACAGCTGATGGGGAAAGGCGCGGAGGCGCTCCCCCGGCGACGGAATGCGCACGGCCGCGAGCAGCTCCGCGGCGCGCTCCTGGAGGGCCCGCCCGCGGAGCCCGTGGTAAATCGACACCGGCTCGCGCACCTGCCTCCCGATCGAGAAGACCGGATTGAGCGAGGACATCGGGTCCTGCAGGATCATGCCCACCTTGCGACCGCGGAGACGCTGCATCTCGCGTTCACTCTTGGTCAGGAGATCCTCGCCGTCCAGGAGCACGGACCCGCCCACGATACGGGCGGCGGGCCGGGGCACCAGCCGCACTATGCTGAGACAGGTCATGCTCTTGCCCGATCCCGACTCGCCGACCAGCCCGAGAGTCTCGCCCGCTGACACCGAGAACGACACGCCGTCCACGGCCTTCACCGTGCCCCACCGGGTGACCAGATGCGTGTGAAGGTCTCGGACCTCGACGACGGGCGGCATGGTCTAGCAGACCGCCGAGAAAAGCCCATCTGCGTCATTGAGCACGAAGCATGTTGGGGCGACCTTGGCTGCACGCTCAACGTAGAGCGAGTACGCCTCGCGTGCGGAATCAACCCAGCCCTCGTCTCGCGACGGCAGAGACCGTCGCTCAACTCGAACAGCGGGGCGCCGCCTCGCATCTGGGCCTTTTTGAGCGGCCGGCGGGGTTTTCAGCATCTTGCTAGAGCTGGCGCAGCTTCGGATCGAAGGTGTCGCGGAGCCAGTCGCCGAGGAGATTGAAGGCGAGCACCACGAGCAGGATGGCGAGCCCGGGAAACATGGACACCCACCACGCGCTGGTCACGAACTCGCGGCCTTCCGCGATCATGGAGCCCCAGGCCGGTGTGGGAGGTGGGATGCCTGCGCCGAGGAAGGACAACGACGCCTCCACGATGATCACATAGCCGATCTGCAGCGTGACGAGCACGACGAGGGTGTTGAGGGTGTTGGGAAAGAGATGCCGCGTGATGATACGCCACGCGCCGGCTCCGGCGAGCCGCGCCTGGGCGATGAAATCGAGATGCATCAGGGTCAGGACCTGGCCGCGGATCACCCGGGCGTAGCGGGCCCAGAGGATCACCGCGATGGCCACCACCACGTTGGTGAAGCTCGGTCCCACGGTGACGGCGAGGATCAGGGCGAGGAGAATGACGGGAAAGGACATGGTGGCATCGGTCATGCGCATGAGCGCGGCGTCCACCCGCCCGCCGTAGTAGCCGGCCACGAGGCCCACCGCCGCCCCGAATGCGCTCGCCACGAGCACGGTCACCACTCCCGCCGCCAGCGAGACGCGCGACCCCCAGATGATGCGCGAGAGCATGTCGCGACCGAGCCGGTCGGTGCCGAGCGCGTGCTTCCAGCTCCCGCCCTCCTCCCACACCGGCGGCTTGAAGCGGTTCCGGAGCGACTGATCGTGCGGGTCGGCCAGGCTCAGCAGCGGCGCGAGCAGGGCGAGGAGCACGAAGACGGCGATGATCCCCAGCGAGACGTAGGGAATGTTCCGGCTCCGGGACGCGGGCGCTGCCGAGGCGGCGACCTCGGAGAGAACGAGCGCGCCGCCCTCTGGGTCACCGGGCATAGCGGATCCGGGGATCGATGATGGCGTAGAGACAATCGACGCCGAGATTCACCACGCCCACGATGACCGCGGTGGTCAGCACCACCGCCTGGATCACCGGAAAATCGCGCGAGCTGATGCCTTCGTAGGCCAGCCGCCCGAGGCCGGGCCATGCGAAGACCGTCTCCACCACGATGGCGGTGGTGACGAGGATCGAGAAGTAGATGCCGGCGAAGGTCACCACCGGAATGAGCGCGTTCTTGAGGGCATGAATCCACACCACCTTGGACTCCACCACACCCTTGACCCGCGCGAGCTTGACGTACTCGGAGTCCAGCACCTCCAGCATCGCCGAGCGGAGCAGGCGCATCATGCCCGCCACCACGAACCAGCCCAGGGTGAAGCCCGGCAAGATGTAGCTGGAGAAGCCGTCGTTGCCGGCGGCGGGCAGCCACTGGAGCCTCCCCGCGACGAACTCCACGAGCACGATGGCGACCCAGAACGTGGGCAGCGACTGCCCGAGTACCGCGATCACCTGCGCCGTCCGGTCGAGGCCCGTCCCCTTCTTCACCGCCGCGAGGACGCCAAGGGGGAAGGCGATGGCCAGCGAGACGGTCATGGCGAAGGCGGCCAGGCTCAACGAATTGGGCAACCGCTCCCGGATCAGCTCGCTCACCGGCCGGCGGGCCCGCAGCGACGTGCCGAAGTCGCCTGTCACCGCCTTCCCGACGAAGGAGAGGTACTGCTCGACGTAGGGCCGGTCGAGGCCGAGGTACCGCCGCGCCTCCGCATAGTCCTCCTTGGTTGCCGACATGGGAAGGATGAGATGGAGGGGATCGCCGGTGGCCCTCGCCAGGGCGAAGACGACCACCGACAGGATGGCGAGGGCCACCAGCGACTGAAGCAGCCGCGAGAAGACGAACCGGACCAGGCTACTTGCCCGACGCCAGCTCGTCGAAGAACAGGTCGTACATGACCGAGCCCGTGTTCCACTTGCCGAGCTTCTTCCCGGTGGCATATGCGGAATGCAGGTAGACGATCGGCATCCCGGCGTGCTCGCTCCTGATGCGGGTGTAGATGTTCCGCATCAGGGTGTTGATCTTCTCCTTGTCGGTCTGGCGCATGACCTGGGCGATCATGCCGTCCACCTCGGGGTCGTTCACCGTGTCATTGGCCTTGGCCGGCGTGTAGGCCATCTTCTCGAGCAGCGCGTAGGTGCCGATCCAGTCGCGGTTGGCGATATTGTAGTAGCCGACGGAGCCCGGTGTCTTCCGGTCGACCCAGTTCTTGCGGAAGGCGGGGTAGTCGACGGGCACGAGCTTGATCTTGATCCCGATCTTCTCCCAGTAGCCCGACACCGCTTCGGCAAAGGTCTTGCCCTCGGGCAGCCCGGGGAGCTGATAGGCATAGACCTCGAGGGGAAATCCCGCGGCGAATCCGGCATCGGCCAGGAGCTTCTTGGCCCGGGGGGGATCGTACGGGTACGCCATCTCCGGCGTCACCTTGAAGCCGATCTCCTTGAAGGACCACGAGAGCCCGAGCGGAATGGCCGCGGGATCCGCCTTGCCCGCGAAGACGGACTGGGCGACCTCGGCGCGGTCGATGGCCAGGTTCATGGCCTCGCGCACCCGCTTGTCCTTCATGGGCGCGGGCAGGCCGTCGGGACCGAGGATCCACCACATGCTGAGGATGGATTCCTCCCGCCGGAAGTGGACGGGGAAGCTCTCCTTCTCCAGCTCCTTGACGCGCTCGCGGCTCACGTCGGCCACGTCCACGTCGCCCCGGCGCAGGAGCGCGAGGCGCGTCGTCTCTTCGGGCACGAGCTTGAAGACCATGTTCTTGTACTTCGGCGTTCCGATGCGCCAGTGATTGTCCACGGCCGCGAGCTTGATATGCGAGCCCGTCACCTGTTCCACGAACTTGTAGGGACCGCTTCCCACCGGCTTGCGGGCGAAGCCGTCGTCGCCGACCTGCTCGATGTACTTCTTGGGCAGCACCATGCCCTCGGTGGAGAGCGAACGGGAGAGATACGTGGGGATGATGAGGGTGGAGTCCTTCGTGACGATCACCACGCGGTCCGGCGCCGGCGTCTCGATCGCCTGGATGAGCGAGCGGAGCGGTCCGGCATAGCCCGTGGTGGAGCGCGGGCCGATGGCCCGCTGGATGCTGAACTTCACGTCTTCCGAGGTCACATCGTCGCCGTTGTGGAACTTCACGCCCTTGCGCAGGTAGAAGGTCCAGCGTTTGTAGTCCGGCGAGTTCTCCCAGCGCGTGGCGAGACCGCCGTCCTTCGATGGCTGGCCGTCGAGGGTGGTACCCACGAGGTAGTCGAACATCATCGAGAGGTAGTACTTGACGATGTGTCCTCCCAGGGCGGGGTCGAGCGTCTCCGTGGAGAAGCTCGACAACGCGACGGTCAGGTCCGGCTTGGCCTGAGCCCAGGCCGCCCCGGACATGACGGAGCCGGCGAGAATCAAGGTCAACAGCGATACCACAACACCCCGGCTCAATCGCCTCATGAATGACCCCTCCGTTATGGGCTTCAGGATGCGCGCGACCGGCGCGCCGCCCGACCTTACCTTAGCGGGCGGGCAGACGGCAAGCGGGTGTTTAAGCGGATCCGTGAATCACGTTGGCGAGGATCTGCACGACCGTGGGCTCGCTGACCTTCACGGAGAGACGCAGGCTCCGCTCGAATCGGAGGGGGGTCGGGAATCCCACGGTCAGCGTCTTCACGAGAGCCGACTGCAGCAAGACGAGACCGAAGGGGTTTTGCGTCAGGAGGCCCAAGTTGCGGGCGGCTGCGTAGGATATGTTGGTGACGTTGACGCCGTCGATGTCAAGAATCACGAAGGTCAGGTCGTTCGTGCCCCCCTGCTTGGAAATGGCCGCGCCAAGGAAGACACCGGGGCCTTGGAGATTGACGAGGAGGAAGGTCCCCAGAGGAGCAGGCGCCTTCAGCCCCTGGGTTCGCCGAGGATCGCACACACCCGCAGCGCATGTTCGCGGTTCGGCTTGGAGCATCACGGAACGTGACGGGCGGCGCACGCGTGCTGCCTTTCTCCGCTTTGCCATAGGAACCTCCTGTTCCGGTTCGATGGGTCCCGACGCAACGTCGCTCCAACGTGCTCCCGGGGGCGCCGCATGTCAAGGCATGCGCCCGTGCGATGAATGGCTCCGGCAATCTGCTACAGTGCGAGCATCGCGCCCGGTGGAGCAGCCCTCGAGGGCACGATCCGAGGAGAGCCGACATGTTGGCCGAGCTCAGGGAGCGCGACGCCACTGGTGGAGTCGCCGTCATCTACGAAGAGATCCGTCGGTTCTGGACCGTGCCATACGTCTCCTCGCTCCAGCGTCACTTGGCCACGCGCTCGGGCTGGCTCCAATGGACGTGGGCTTCGCTCCGGCCCGCCTTCGCGAGTGGACGGGCCCAGGCCGCGGCCTGGCACGCCGCGGAGGGTCTCATCGTCCCGGAATTGGCGCCCATCTCACGGCACGCGCTTCGCGTGTGGGGAGTGACCGCGGACGCGGAAGCGGCCATCCGGGCCACGTGCACCAGCTTCGTCCGCGTGAGCCCCGTCAATCTCATGCTCTCGGGTCTGCTCCGGCGACTCCTGGAAGGCGATCGTCCTGCCGGCACCGCGAGACTTCCATCAGACTGGACACCTCCCCCGCCCCTCGGGCCACTCCCGCCGCTCGTCGATCTCGCTGTTCTGCCGCCCACGGAGCAGGCAGTGCTGGCCACGCTCGGGACGGTGGTGGGAGGGCAGCCGTTCGTTCCCGGGCTCTACCGGATGCTCGCGTCGTGGCCGGGCTTCCTTGCCCACGTGGCGACAGTGCTACGTCCACACCTGCACGACGCGATGACACGCTCGGCGTGCCAGCGGCTTCTGGACGCTGTGGACGCCGAACTACCCTGCGTGTTCGCCGTCCTCCCGCCTCTGTCCCCAGACATTCCCGTGCCGCCCTCCCGCGAATTTTCCGACGTTCTGGCTGCGCTCGACAGCTATCGGAAGACGAGCCCCGAGATGGTCGTCTTCGGCCGGATGGTCGGGGAGGCGCTGCCGCCTCCGGACGGAACCGGGCCGTAGGTTTCCGCCGCGGTCGACGGAGCCTCGCCGCGAGCCGGCCTGAGCGGCCAGCCGCTACGACGCGATTTCTCCCCTCCGCTTTTCCAGATGGCGCCGCTCGGCTTCGTTGGAGACGAGGTCGAGGGCGTTCTGATACGAGTGGAGCGCCTCCGTGTGGCGGCCGAGCCGGCGCAACAGCTCCGCCCGCGCCACGTGCAGCAGGTGGTACCCGTCCAGCTCGGCGCCGCGGTCGAGCTCCTCCACCAGACGAAGGCCGAGCTCGGTCTCGCCCGACATGGCAAGAGCCACCGCTCGATTGAGCTCGACCACCGGCGACGGGTGAATACGCGCGAGGAGCCCGTACAAGGCGGCGATCTGTCGCCAGTCGGTGACGCCGGCATTCGGGGCCTGAGCATGCAGGGCCGCGATGGCTGCCTGCAGCGCATACTGCCCCGACGCGCGACCGCCCTCGCGCAACGCGGCCTCCACGAGCGCGGCGCCCTCGTCGATCTGCGCCCGATCCCAGCGGCTCCGGTCCTGATCCTCGAGCAGCACGATGTCGCCCGAGCCGTCGAGACGCGTGGCGCGCCGCGAGTCGTGCAACAGCATGAGGGCGACGAGGCCTTTGGTCTCGGCCTCGCCGGGCAGGAGCTCGACGAGCATGCGCCCGAGCCGGATGGCCTGCTCGCACAGCTCGTGCCGCACCAGGTGCGGGCCGAAGCTGGCCGCATACCCCTCGTTGAACACGAGATAGACCACCAGCATCACCGCCTCGAGCCGCTCGGCGAGGGCATCGCTGGCTGGCACCTGATAGGGAATGTGGGCAATGCGGATCTTGGCTTTGGCCCGCACGAGCCGCTGCGCCATGGTAGGGGTGGGGACGAGGAACGCGCGGGCGATCTCCTCCGTGGAAAGCCCGCCGAGCGTGCGCAGGGTGAGCGCCACCTGCGCCTCGGTGGCGAGGGCAGGATGGCAGCACGTGAAGATCAGGCGGAGCCTGTCCTCGGCCACGGGCATGTCCTCCTCGGCCGTCAACTCGATATGCCGCGCGATCTCGTCCTGCATCTGGGTCAGCCGGGAGCGACGACGCAGCCGATCGATCGCTTTGTGCCGAGCGGTCGAGACCAGCCACGCCGCCGGATTCGCCGGTGCGCCTTCTCCCGGCCACTGCTCGAGCGCCGCCGCGTACGCCTCCTGCAGCGCCTCCTCGGCCACGTCGAAATCGCCGAGGAGGCGGATCAGCGTGGCGAGGATCCGCCCGTGCTCTGTGCGAACGATCTCTTCGATGCCCATGGTCGCTCCCGGTGGAAAGGCTACTCCACCGGGCGACCGCGCGCATCCTCTACGGCGGCTTCGGCTGCCCCGCCCTGATGGGCCGCACCTCGATCGAATGACCCGCCCGCAGCAACGGGTGACGGGTCACGATCGCCAGCACTTCGTCGAGGTCTTTCGCCTCCACGATGCTGTAGCCGCCGAGCTGCTCCTTGGTCTCGGCAAACGGCCCGTCCGTGGTCACCGTCTTGCCACGCTCCATCCGCACGGTGGTGGCGGTGCTGCTCATCTCCAGCGGGTCGCCGCGCTCGTAGAGGCCACGTTTGCGGAGGCCTTCGCTGTATTCGACGGCGGCCCAGTAGGCGGCGGCCCTCTCCTCCGCGGACAGGGCTCCCCACTGTTCCTCGTCCCTGCACATGAGCAACATATAGCGCATGCCGTGATGTCCTCTCCGCGGGCTCAGTGGACCAGGCTGGGGCTCGGCAAGCCAGTCGGTAGCGGACGGGGCGCACGGAAGGTGACCGCGATGGCCACCGCTCCGAGCCCGATGCCGAACGAGCCGAGGAAGAGCCAGAAGTAGCTGCCGAACGTGTCGTAGAGCCACCCGCCGGCCCACGGCCCCAGCGCCATGCCCAGCGTAGACACGAAGGCCACCGCGCCGAAGGCGGTGCCCATGATCCGCGCGCCGAAGTACTCGCGCACGAGGATGGCGTAGAGCGGCATCACGCCTCCGTAGGCGAACCCGAACATCATGGCGAGCGCGTAGAAGCTCACGAGCTCGCGCGTGAAGAGGTAGAGGCTCACCGCCATGGCCTGGACGGCGAGCCCCACCACGAGCGTGCGCTTGGCCCCGGCGCGGTCGGCCACGAGCCCGCAGATGATCTTGCCGCCCAGCGAGGCGAGGCCGGCCACGCTGAGTATGGTGGTGGCAGCCATGGCCGATATCCCGTGATCCATGGCATTGGTGACCATGTGGAAGATCGGGCCCGAGTGCGCCGCGCAACACGCGAAGTACGTGAACGCGATGGCCGCGAACTGGGGCGTGCGGAAGGCCTGGGCCGCCGTGAGCTCCCGGCCATCGGCGCCGGCCGTCGCCGCGGGAACTCCGCCGATCTCCGCCGCCGGCTCGCGGACGAGCAGGGCGGCGGGAATGATGAGCAGCCACGTGAGCTCGCCAATGGTGAGCATGGCGGTGCGCCAGTCGTAGTTGGTAATCATCCAGCGCGCGAGGGGTCCAACCGTCGACGAGCCGAGTCCGATGCCCGCCGACACGAGGGCGACCGCGAGACTGCGATGCTGCGTGAACCATCGCGTGGTGGTGGCCGTCATCGGGGCGTAGAAGCTGCCCGCGGCCACCCCGACCACCACCCCGAACAGCACCTGAAACTGGCCGAGAGTGGCCGCCTGGCTTGCCGTCATCAGACCGAGGCCGAGGAGGACGCCTCCGCACAGCACGACGGTGCGGGTGCCGAAGCGGTCGGAGAGGGCGCCCCAGAGAAAAGACCCCACGCCCATGCCGAGCCAGTTGAAAAGGGCCGCGGTCGAGATGCCCGTCCGCGACCAGCCCATGGCCTCGGAGATGGGCTGGAGGAAGATGCTGAGCGAGAGCATCGCCCCGATCCCGACACAGGTCACCACGAAGCCGGCGCCCACGATGACCCAGCCGTAGAAGAGCCTGCCTGTACGCATCGCCTTCCTCCTTGCTAGATAGTCGAACGGCGCGGCCCAAGATCGACAGGCGCGGCCGAAGAATAGCCGGTTTCCTTACAGATCGCTCGGGCGGACCTTCCGGCCCCGCCTCCGCCGAAGTCGTTCGGCGAGGCCAGAGCGCGGCGCCGAGCGCGGAAGCGCGCGTGGGCCCGAGCACGGAAGCGCGCGTGGAGTGGGCGTGCGACAGGAGCACGGACGAGGGGAAGGACGTCCCACGGCGCGCCTAAGTACCCTCGCGGGGTCGCGTGCTGGGCGACGTCAGCGGCCCAGCCCGGTGGTCGAGGCGATCGTCTACTTGCTCGTAGCCGGCCGCAGCTCCGCCGCGCGCGATCCGCGAAGCGGCGCGATTTTCCAGCGACCGTAGGCGACGAAGGCCGCGAGAAGTCCCACCAACACCGTAATTGACGTGGACATGAGATCGCCCGTGACCAGGTTGAATGCCGTCGCGCCGATCATGACGATCACCAGCCCGGCCGCGGCCAGCGGAGTCAGCCCCAGCCGGATGCGCAGGAGCCCGGGAAGAATGAGCCCGAGCGCGCCCAGCGTCTCCACGACGCCGATGAATCGCAGAAAGAGGCCCGGCACGGCCACCGGCCCCACCAGCTTCTCGAGGGGCAGCACCAGCTTCATCACGCCCGCGAAGAGAAAGAGGGCGGCGAGCAGCCCCTGAACGATCCATAGCGCATAGGTCATGTGGTCTCCCCGGTGACGGTTCTAGCCGCCCGCCATGGCTCCCACGACGAGCAGAGGCTCGGTCCCCGTGGTGACCGCGTCAGGCAGCTTGGCATCGGGCGATTCGTTGGACAGGTCTTCCATGCAGGCGAAGAAGCGGATGAACGCCCGGCGCTCTCGCGTCACCTGGTCGCGGATCGTCCCTCGCAGCATCGGATAGGTCGCCTCCAGCGCGTCGAGGACCGAGCGCTGGGTCGCTTCACCCTCGATGTCGACCTTCACCTCGCCGTCGACCCGGGCGAGCGTCCGCAGATGCGCCGGAATCACCAGCCGGATGGTCATGGCAGAGTCTGCACCTCCACGGAGACCACCGAGGGAAGATCCCGCACGATGGGCGCCCAGCTGTCCCCGGAATTTGCCGACCCGTACACTTGCCCGCCCGTGGTTCCGAAGTACACTCCACACGGATCGAGCGAGTCCACGGCCATCGCGTCCCGCAGCACGTTGACGTAGCAATTGCTCTGGGGCAGGCCATTGGTCAGCGCTTCCCACTCGCGGCCGCCCGTCCGGCTGCGGTACACGCGCAGCTTACCCTCGGGCGGATAGTGCTCCGAGTCGCTCTTGATCGGCACCACATAGATGGTCTCAGGCTCGTGGGCGTGCACGTCGATGGGGAAGCCGAAGTCGCTCGGCAGGTTGCCGCTGACTTCCCGCCACGACTCGCCGCCGTCATCGCTGCGCATGACGTCCCAGTGCTTCTGCATGAACAGAACATCCGGGCGCGACCGGTGCATCGCGATACGGTGCACGCAGTGACCCACCTCGGCCGTGGGGTTCGGAATCTGCTCGGATCTGAGGCCGCGATTGATTGGCCGCCACGTCTTACCCTCGTCGTCGCTCCGGAATGCGCCCGCCGCCGAGATGGCGATGAACATCCGGTCGGGATGGCTGGGGTCCAGCAGTATCGTGTGCAGACACATCCCACCGGCCCCCGGCTGCCAGGAGGACGCCGAGGCATGGGTGCGCAGCCCGGGCAGCTCCTGCCACGTCTGCCCGCCGTTGACCGAGCGGAACAACGCCGCGTCCTCCACCCCGGCATAGATCGTGTCCGGATCAGTCGGAGAGGGCTCGAGATGCCACACTCGCGCGAATTCCCACGGATGCGGCGTGTTGTCGTACCAGAGATGCGTCCCCGTCACGCCCTCGTACGTGAACTTGTTGCCCATCGCCTCCCAGGTCTGGCCGCCATCGTTCGAGCGCTGGATCACCTGCCCGAACCAGCTGCTGGACTGCGAGGCATAGAGCCGATTCGGATCGGCCGGCGAGGCCTTGAGGTGATAGATCTCCCAGCCCCCGAAGTGTGGGCCGCTCACCTCCCACTTCTCGCGCTTGCCGTCAGACGTCATGACGAACGCGCCTTTGCGCGTGCCGACCAGCACCCGTATCTTGCTCATCTCTTACCCTTTCTGGGCCTGGCGCCCGTCTTCTCGGAAAATTCTTCACAGCCCGCCATCAGGCCTGACCGTCGAGGATACATGGGCTTCCCGTTCATTGCTTAATCGAATGAGCCCGCGTCGAATCGACACCCATCTTGCTTGTGACCATCGCGCTGGCGGATAGTGGCCTGACATGCAGCATCTGAACGACCAGTTCCTCTTCTCTCCCTCGGATCTCGGCAGCTTTCTCGCCTGCGAGCACCTGACCCAGCTGGAGCTGGCCGTCGCCCTCCGGGAGGGCCACCGTCCGAGCTACGAGAACTCTTACGCCGAGCTGCTCCGGCGAAAGGGCCAGGAGCACGAGCAGGCCTTTCTCGACACGCTCCGAGCCGCCGGCCGCACCGTGACCGAGGTGCACCTGGGCGCCACGCGTGACTTCGAGGCGGGAACCCGGCGCACCGCGGACGCGATGCGGGCGGGCACCGACTACATCTATCAGGCCGTCTTCTTTTCGAACGGCTGGCGCGGGATCGCCGACTTCCTGGAGCGCGTCGACCGGCCCTCCGCGCTGGGCCACTGGAGCTACCAGGTCCTGGATACCAAGCTGGCCCGTCACCCGCGCCCGGAGCACGCGCTGCAGCTCTCGTTCTATAGCCAGGCCGTGGAGCAGATCCAGCAGGTGGCACCCGATCTCGCCTACATCGTCCTCGGGACCCGGGAGCGCGTACCGATCAGGCTCGCCGACGTGACGGCCTACTACCGGCGCGTTCGCCAGCGCTTTGCCTCCGTGGTGGCCGCCCGGCCCGAGACGGGTCCCTATCCTTGCCACCACTGCGCGTTCTGCGACTTCCGGGCCCTCTGCGATGATCGCCTGGAGCGCGAGGATCATGTCGTCAGGGTGGCCGGGATCTATCGAGACCAGGTGAAGCGGCTGTTTGCCGGCGGGATCAACACGCTGACCGCGCTTGCGGAGACGGGCGCAGGGACTTCCGTCCCCAAGATCGCCGCCACGACGTTCGAGGGCTTGCGTGATCAGGCCGGGCTTCAGCTGATCCGGCAGCGCTCCGGCGCCTTGGAATGGCGAGCGCTCGCCATCGAGGCAGGACGCGGCTTCGCGAGTCTCCCTCGGCGCTCACCTGGCGATGTGGTCTTCGATCTCGAAGGTCATCCCTTCTTCGAGCCCGCGCGGGGACTCGAGTATCTCTTCGGAATCCTCTTGCTCGACGGCCCCGAGCCCCAGTACCAGGCATTCTGGGCGCACGACCGTGAGGGCGAGCGCGTGGCGTTCGAGGCCCTCGTCGATCTCATTCATGCGCGGCTCGACCAGTATCCCGATCTCCACGTCTACCACTTCAGCGGCTCGGAGCCGAGCACGCTCAAGCGGCTCATGGCCGAGTACGTCACCCGCGAGGCGCAGGTGGACGATCTGCTCCGGGGTCGCGTGTTCGTGGACCTCCACGCGATCGTCCGCCGGGCCCTGCGCGCAGGGGTGCCGAGCTACTCGCTCAAAGATCTCGAAGCCCTCTTCGGCTTCACCCGGACGGGCGCGGTAAAGTCGGGGACGCAGGCCATCCTCAACTACGAGCGCTGGCTTCATCAGCGAAGCGAGGCCCTGCTGGACGAGATCGCCGCCTATAACCGGGAGGACTGCCGCGCCACCCTCGGTCTGCTCGAGTGGCTGCACGAGGTCCGCCCCCCTGATCTTCCGTGGCCGGAAGCTTCGGAGCCACCCCCGGTGTCGGCGGAGATCTCCGAAGGCCTCGAGGCTCGGCATCGGCTGCGCGAAGAGCTGGTCGCCTCGGCCGAGCCGGGGACGGCGCGCTGGCTGGCCGGCGAGCTCCTCGAATATCATCGGCGTGAGGCCCGCCCCGCATGGTGGGCGTATTTCGATCGCCTGGGGAAGTCGCCGGACGAGCTGCTCGAAGATTCGGAGGCGATCGCCTACCTCGTGGCCGATCCGGGCACGCGGCCAGAGCCGAGGAAGAAGTCGCTGGTGCACACGCTCAGGTACCCGCCCCAGGACCACAAGCTCCGCCCGGGGCAAACGGTCCAGGACCCGGCCACGGGCAGGAGCGCGGGGGAGATCGTCGCCATCGACGATGCCCGCGGAACCCTGCAACTGCTGCGAGGCCCGAAATTCGCCTCGACACCCCTCCCCGGCGAGGTCGTCTCTGGTGGTCCGTTAGAAGATCGAACCCAACGCACGGCCGTCCTGCGCGTCGCCGAATCGATCCGCGACGACGACGGCCGTTATCCAGCGCTCCGGGCCATTCTCGCTCGTGAACGACCCACTATCCGGGGACTCTCCGCTGGCGGACCGGTCCAGACCATCGATGTCGGCGAGATGAAGGCGCACGCGCTCGGGCTGGATGGAAGCTACCTCTTCCTCCAGGGTCCACCGGGAACCGGCAAGACATGGACAGGCGCGCGGATCGTCGTGCATCTCCTCGCCGCCGGGCGGCGTGTGGGCATCGCGGCCCAGAGCCACAAGGCCATTCACAATCTGCTCGCTGAAATCGAGCGGGTCGCCCGGGACACCGCCGTTCGCTTCAAGGGGCTCAAGAAGTCGTCGGCCGGCAATCCCGAATCCGAGTTCGCCGGCGACTTCGTCCAGAGCGACACGGACAATTCCGCGTTTGCGAATGCGGCGGCCGACGTGAAGCTCTTCGCGGGGACGGCGTGGCTCTTCTCTCGCCCCGACCTGGACAGCACCCTGGACTACCTCGTGATCGACGAGGCGGGCCAGGTCTCGCTCGCGGACGCGCTGGCTATGGGCACGGCCGCCCGCAACCTGATCCTTCTCGGGGATCCCTTGCAGCTCGCCCAGGTGTCCCAGGGCGTGCACCCTTCGGGCAGCGGTGCCTCTGTCCTGGAGCATCTCCTCGGCAACGCCCCCACTATCCCGGAAGATCACGGGGTCTTCCTCGAGCGCAGCTTCCGCATGCACCCCGACGTGTCCGAGTTCATCTCGGAGATCGTCTACGCGGGCCGACTGCACTCCGATGAGTCGGCGAAGCGCCGGACGACTTCCTTCGGCACCGGCATCCGGTTCGCGCCCGTCGACCACGAGGGCAACAAATCGTCCTCTGACGAAGAAGCCGCCCAGGTCGCGGCGACCATCGCCGCCATGCGCGGCGGCACGTTTACCGATGCCGACGGCCCCACCCGGCCGCTGCGCGATGAGGACTTCATGGTCGTCGCGCCCTATAACGCCCAGGTGCTCCGCCTGCGCGCGGCCTTGCCGGCCGGAGTCCGCGTAGGCACCGTCGACAAGTTCCAGGGCCAGGAGGCACCCGTAGTCTTCTTCTCAATGGCGACCTCCAGCGGGGAGGACGTGCCGCGCAGCCTGTCGTTCCTCTTCTCGCGCAACCGCCTGAACGTGGCCATCTCCCGCGCCCAGTGCCTCGCCGTCCTCGTTTGCTCTCCGCGCCTCCTCGAAGCCCGCTGTCAATCCATCGAGGAGATGCAGCTCGTGAATGCTCTCTGCCGGCTCGTCGAATACGCGCAGGCCGGCCCCGCCGGCACGCTGGAACACCAGCCGGAGCAGTGATCCCGCCAGGAGCACGCGGGCACTTACGGCTTCGCTGTCTCGGGCTCCGGCGGCCGGCGCTCGTGCCAATCGGTCGCCTGCTCGTAGGCCCAGCCGATGCGCAGTGCCATCGCTTCCTCGCCCGCGTGGCAGACGATCTGGAGCGACAGAGGCAGCCCGCCCGCGGTGAAGCCGTCCGGCACGGCAAGGGCGCAGAGCCCCAGATAGTTCACGGCCCGGGTGAAGTGGGCGGCGGTGCCGGACTGGTCCGCCTGGTCAATGGGAATGGCCGGCGTCTGGGCCGTCGGCGTGAGCAGCGCGTCCACATCGGCGAGGGCGGCGGCCACGGCCCGCCGCCGGTCCTCCCGCTCGGCCAGCGCGAGCAGGTAGTCGCGCGCCGAGAGCCCCCGCCCGATCTGGATGCGCGGGCGAATGTGCGGATCCACGGGCAGGCTCGGGTCGTCGACGAGGTGGCCGACGAAGCGATATCCCTCGGCCCCGATGATGCGGCCGGTGGCCGCGGCGTAGTCACTGAATCGATGCGGCAGCGCGGGGCGCACGATCCGGGCCCCGAGCTTCTCGAGCGTCTGGACGGCCGCGTCGTAGGCGGCCAGCACGTCCTTGTCGACACCCGCACGCTCCGCGTCCGGCATCACGCCGAGCCTGAGCCCGGCCACGCCGAGCTGGAGCGCGGGCAGCGGATCGACGGGCATCCACGCGAGGGTCTGCGGATCGCGCGGATCGGGCCCGTTGAGCACGCGGAAGATCAGCGCGGCATCCTCGACGGAGCGCGCGAGCGGCCCCGGCGTGTCGAGGGTGAAGGAAAGCGGCAGGACGCCGTACGTGCTGATCCGGCCCGCCGTCACTTTCAGGCCCACGATGCCGCACCAGGCGGCGGGCAGGCGCACGGAGCCGCCGGTGTCGGTGCCGATGGCCACGGGCGCGAGCCCCGCCCCCACTGCCACGCCTGACCCACTCGACGAGCCTCCGGGCGTCCGGTGCACCGCGAGATCCCAGGGATTCCTCGGCGTGCCGAGATGCGTATTGGTGCCCCAGCTCCCCATCGCGAACTCGACGGTGTGCGTCTTGCCGAGGACGATCATGCCGGCGGCGATGAGCCGCTCGGCGAGGGTGGCCGTAACCGGCGACACACGCTCGGCCCACACCTTCGACCCGCCCGTGGTGAAGCGCCCCTCGAGGTCGACGAGGTCCTTGAGGGCGATGGGCACGCCGTGGAGCGGCCCCACGCGGTGGCCGGAACGAATGGCCCGATCGGCGCCTTCGGCGGCCAGGCGCGCCTCGGCCTCGTAGACGGCGATGAAGGCGTGCAGGACGGGATCACGGCGGCGAATGCGCTCGAGGAGCGCATCGACGGTGTCGACGGGCGAGAGCGTGCGCGCGGCGAAGGCGCGGGACAGCTCGGCCACGGTGGCCCATACGGGATCGATCCGGGTCATTGGTTGCTCCCTCCAGGCACGAGGATCACACGTCTCCCTCGAGCTGCACTATAGCCAATTGACATGACCTCCGCCCGTCCGACGGAGATCGACGAGATCCCGTATAATGCCGCATCGATCTTGCTCGACCCCGGAGCTGCCTCGGACAACGTGACACGGCCGGTCCCCACGACGGCCGAGCACGTGGCCGGTCCCGCATCAGAGTCAGGAGTCAGATGTGATCGCGTATCTCTGCAAGCGGCTCGCGTGGACGCTGCTCGTTCTCCTCGGCATCTCGGGGATAGTGTTCGTGGTCGTGCACCTCTCGGGCGATCCCGCCGCGCTTTACATGAGTCCCGAAGGCACCAAGGAGGACTATCAGCTCCTCCGCTCAGCGCTCGGCTTCGATCGCCCGCTCCCCGAGCAGTACGGGCTCTTCCTCTGGCGGGCGGCCCACGGCGACTTCGGCCGCTCGCTGCGCCATCAGCAGCCGACCCTCCCCCTCGTGCTCGCGCGCCTGCCCGCGACGCTCACCCTGACCGCGGCCGCGATGATCCTGGCCCTCGTCCTCGCCCTGCCCCTCGGGCTCCTCTCAGCATTGCGTCGCAAGTCCATCCTGGATACGGGCGGCATGATGTTCGCGCTGGCCGGGCAGTGCATGCCCACCTTCTGGCTCGGCATTCTCCTGATCCTCGTCTTTGCCGTCCATCTGCGGTGGTTTCCCGTCCTCGGCGGCCATAGCCCCATGGCCATCGTTTTGCCCGCGGTCACGCTCGGAGTGTGGGCCATGGCGCGCACGGCCCGAATCACGCGATCGAGCATGCTCGACGTGCTCCACCAGGATTTCTTGAGAACGGCGCGCGCGAAGGGAGTGGGTGAGTGGGCGGTGGTCCTGCGCCACGCCCTCCGCAACTGCGCCATCCCCATCGTGACCGCGCTGGGCCTCGAGCTGGGCAACCTCCTCGGCGGCGCGGTCATCACCGAGGCGGTGTTCGCCTACCCGGGCATCGGACGGCTCGCCGTCGAAGCGGTGATCAACAAGGACGTGCCCCTGATCGAGGCAGTGGTTCTCACCGTGGGGGCGGCCGTCCTGCTCCTGAACATCCTGATCGACGTGGTCTACGTCGCGCTCGATCCGCGGATCCGCCTTGCCTGACCGCCCCTCGCGCTCTCTGGGAACGCTGCGCACCTCCGGCGGCGCGCGCGTGGGCGCGGCCATCCTCGTGGTCATCGGGATGTGCGCCGCGGCGCCTCAGCTCCTGGCGCCCATCGACCCCACCGAGCAGCGGCTCCTCGCCCGGTTCACCCCTCCCTTCTCCCGGGCGGCCGACGGCACCCTCGCCGTCCTCGGCACCGACCAACTCGGCCGCGACATCCTGAGCCGGCTCATCTACGGCGCGCGAACGTCGAGCCTCATCGGGTTCGCGGCGGTGCTCATCGCGGGCATCACCGGCACCGCGCTCGGCCTCCTCGCCGGCGTGCGGGGTGGCGCATCCGACCACGCCGTCATGCGGCTGGCCGATATGCAGCTGGCCTTTCCGTTCATCCTCCTCGCCATCACGGTGATCGGCATCCTCGGACCGAGCATCCGCAATCTCATCCTCGTGGTGGGCTTGGCCAACTGGGCCGCCTACGCGCGCGTGGTACGCGCGGAGACCCTGGCCGTGCGCGAGCGACCCTTCGTGGAAGCCGCCCGCTCGCTCGGACTGACCGTGCCCCACATCGTGCTCCGCCACATTCTGCCCAATGTGAGCGCTTCCCTCATGGTGGTCGCCACCTTCGGCATCGCCGGCGCCATCCTCACCGAGGCCGGGCTCTCCTTTCTGGGGCTCGGTGTGCCCGTGGCCATCCCCTCCTGGGGCGGCATGCTCGCCGAGGGCCGGCAGTACGTCGACACGCGCTACTGGTTGGCCCTGTTCCCCGGGGCGGCGCTCTTCATGACGGTCATGGCCATCAACCTTGTCGGCGACACGCTCCGCGACGCCTTCGATCCGTATCTCCACGTGCGTCGCAGTCTGGACCAGCTCTGATGGCGGAGAGACAACCACGCCAAGGAGGATCACGATGACTCGACCCCTCGTCCTGCGCGCGGTACCGATGGCCGCGCTCCTGCTGTGCCTCGCTCCTCTCGCCCGATCGGCGCACGCGCAGCCGAAGCCGGTGGTGGTCATCCAGTCCGGCGAGGCGGCCACCCTCGACTGGCACATGCACTGCGACAAGAACGCGCACGAGCCGGATCGCCAGATCTTCGACACGCTCCTGCGGCGCAACCTCAAGACGCTCCAGCTCGAAGGCAACCTGGCCGAGTCGTGGCGGACGGTCAACGACACCACCTGGCAGTTCAAGCTCAAGCGCAACGTGAAGTTCCACAACGGCGAGCCCTTCGACGCGGCGGCGGTGAAGTTCAGCATCGAGCGGATGCTCAACCCGAAGCAGGGCGCCCCCGGGCGGACGAGCATCGCCACCATCGACCACGTGGACGTGGTCGACCCCTACACCGTCAACGTCATCACCAAGGCCCCCTTCCCGCTCCTGCCCGTGCGGATGAGCCCGGGCCACTGCGGTACCGTGGGCATCGTGCCGCCGAAGTACCTGGCGCAGGTGGGCGACGCGGGCTTCGCGGTGAAGCCGGTGGGCACGGGGCCGTTCAAGTTCGTCGAGTGGGTGAAGGACGACCGCCTCGTGCTCGAAGCCAACAAGGATTACCACCGCGGCGCGCCCGCCATCGACCGGCTGATCTTCCGCCCCGTGCCCGAGCTGACCACGCGGGTGGCCGCGCTCGTCTCCGGGCAGGCCGACCTCGTGAGCGACATCCCGCCCGACCAGACGGGGAAGATCCAGTCCAGCGGCAACGCCCACGTGGAGATCAGCTCGCTGGGCGGCTTCGTCATCATGGTGAAGATGACGAACTATCTCATGCCGGGGCCCTGGCAGGACGTGCGCGTTCGGAAGGCCATCAACTATGCCATCGACATGGACACTATCATCAAGACCGTCCTCGAGGGCTACGGGGTGGTGCTGGGGGTACCGCTCGAGAAGGAAGCGTTCGGCTTCAATCCGAACATCAAGTGGTATGGCTACGACCCGGAGCGCGCCAAGGCCCTCCTGCGCGAGGCGGGCTTTGCCAACGGTTTCGAGATGACGCTGCACGCCCCCAACCGCCGCTACATGAACGACATCGAGGTGATGCAGGCCATGGCCCAGATGCTGAGCAAGGTGGGCATCAAGGCCAAAGTGGAGGTGTGGGAGCAGAGCGTCTATACGACCAAGTGGCGGAAGCGCGAGCTCCTGCCCGCCTACATGACGGCGTGGGGCGGCGCAGGCGTCTTCGACGGCGATCTGCTCACGAGCTCGCTCCATTCCAAGTCCGCCCTGGCCATCTTCAAGAACGAGGCGCTCGACAAGATGCTGGAGGAGGCGCAGGCCACCAACGATCCGGAGCGCCGGAAGGCGATTTACTGGAAGGCGCAGGAGCTCATCTACGAGGAGGCCCCCATTATCAAGGCGTATCAGCAGGCCCACATCTTCGGCGTGAGCAACCGTCTCGACTGGAAGCCCTGGGTCGACAACATGCTCTTCCTCTACGACGCCAAGCTCAAGTAGTCATGGCCACCTCGCTCCGTCACCTCCTGAGCTCCATCCCCATCGGCCACACGATCGCCAAGAATCGCATCGTCTCCACCCCGCACGGCGCCGCCTACGGCGAGCGGGGCGGGCTCACCGACCGCTACATCCGTTATCACGAAGAAAAGGCCAAGGGCGGCTGCGGCACGGTGATGATGTTCGGCTCCTCGAGCATTCACCCCACCTCGGTCAATGACTGGGCCGAGATCAACAACTGGGACGACAGCATCATCCCGCAGTTCCAGCAGATGAGCGACGCGGTGCACCGCCACGGCGCCCTGTGCCTCTCGCAGATCTCCCACCGCGGCCGGCGCGGCCACTCCTGGTATTCGGGCACACCATTGTGGGGTCCGTCTGACACTCGCGAGGAGCGCCATCGCGAGTGGCCCCACGTGATGACCAAGGGCGAGATCCGTGAAGTCATCGACGCCTGGGCCGCGGCGGCCGTACGGCTCAAGAAGGGCGGTTACGACGGCTGCGACATTCCCTTCTACGGCGGGCACCTCATCGAGAACTTCCTCTCCCCCCTCGCCAACACGCGCACCGACGAGTACGGCGGCAGCATCGAGAACCGGCTCCGCCTCGCCCACGAGGTGCTCCGGGCCGTGCGCGATGCGGTCGGGCGCGACTTCATCATCGGCGTCCGGCACAGCGGCGATCACCTCGTGCCGGGCGGCTTGACCAAGGAGGATCTGCTCGAGGTCGCGCGGCTGACCGACGCCCTGCGTATCGCGGACTACTGGATGGTGAGCGGGTCGAACTCGGAGACGCTGCGCTTCGAGGCCATGGTCACGCCGTCGCTCTACCATCCGCATGCGCTGTACGCCGAGCTCGCCGCGGCCACGCGCTCGGTGGTGAAGGTGCCGGTGATCCTCGCCGGCCGCGTGAGCACGCCCGAGCAGGCGGAAAGAGTGCTCGCCTCCGGCATGTGCGACATGGTCGGCATGACGCGCGCCATGATCGCCGATCCCGAGATGCCGAAGAAAGCCATGGAAGGGCGGCTCGACGACATCCGCACCTGCGTGGGCGCCAGCGAAGGCTGCATCGGGCGGCTCCGTCAGGGCAAGGCCATCACCTGCGTCCAGAACCCGCTGATCGGCCGCGAGGCGGAGCTTGGCGTGATCACTCCCGCGACGCGAGCCAGGCGTGTGCTGGTGATCGGAGGCGGCGTGGGCGGCCTCGAAACGGCGCGGGTGGCCGCGCTGCGTGGCCACAAGGTGACGCTGCTGGAGGCGGCGCCCGGCCTCGGCGGCCAGGTCATGGTCGCCGCCCGCGCGCCGAAGCGCGAAGACTATGCCGCCATCGCTCACTGGCTCGTCGGCCAGGTGAAGAAGGCAGGGGTCGAGGTGCGTCTCAACACCCCGGCCGATGTGGCGGACGTGCTCAAGCTCGATCCGGAGTCGGTCGTGGTGGCCACGGGCGCCGTCCCGCGCGTGCCGCCGATCCCCGGGGTGGGCCTGCCCCACGTCACCACCGCCTCCGACGTTCTCACGGGGCAGATCCGGCCGGGGCCGCGCTGCGTGGTCGTGGACGAGGACGGTCACTTCACCGCGCCTACCACCGCCGACTTCCTCGCCGGCAAGGGCTGCACGGTTACGATCATCACCCGCTACTTCATGGTGGGCGAGGACATCGACGAGGGCGTACGCTCGGATATCTACCAGCGCCTCTTCACTCAGGGCGTGGTCGTGCAGCCGATGACCCAAGCGATCGAGATGCTGCCTGGTGGCGTGCGCACCAAGCACACCTTCTCGGGGGTCGAGACCGTGCTGGAGGCCGACACCGTGGTGCTCGCCTTCGGAGGCAAGGCCAACGACAGTCTCTTCCACTCACTCACGGGCAAGGTCCCCGAGCTCAAGCTGATCGGCGATGCCGTCTCGCCGCGCCGCATCCACGACGCGCTGCTCGAAGGCACCCGCGTCGCCCGCGCCCTATGACCCCGCTCCTCCCTCTCCCCCAGCGGGGGAGAGGGCAGGGTGATGGGGTCGAGCCCGACCTCCCTCACCGGCGCTCTCGCCAGCGTTGCGGCTGCTGCCGCCCATGCATCACCGCCAGCACCACAAGCTCATCAGCCATTACGCGAAAATAGATCGCGAACGGAAATCGGCGGACAACCAGACGGCGTGTCTCTCCATGAACGCGGGGATGAGCGAGAGGACTTGCGACGATGCTCGCCACAGCGTGATCAACGGTCTCCGTGAAAGTCTGCCCAAGCCCAGCGCGCTGTGACTCATACCAATCACGGGCCTCGATCAGTTCGGCCTCAGCCTGGGGGCGAAAGACGAGCCGCGGCGTCACACCCCGCCCGCGAGCTTCCTGCGCACCTCATCCCAGGGGATGGCAGAGGCAGGGTTCGCGATATGTTCGGCGAGACGCTGATCAAGTTCTGCTTCCTGTTCGAGCGTCAGGGCAAGCTGCCCCGCCCGCTCGGTTTCGGAGAGACTCCCCCACAGAGCCATAACGATCTCGATCCGGTCGCTGGCCGACAGTTTCAAGAGCTCAGCAAGCGTGTTCGGCAACATGTGTCGATCCTCTCATAGGTCACCCTCGGCTACCCCCAAGGCGCGTTCCAAAGCGTTCGCTACTACCGAGCCTAACTGTCAGCATGCATAGACGCAAGACAGTATGCTCTTGTGCACATATCGCCACGGACTCGGCCATCGGTTCTAGAGGGTCGGGTTGCGCGTATGGTTGGCATAGGGTACAGATCTGCACACTACTTCGAGGAGGCAAGGACCATTGACCCACCTTAGAATCGCCAAGACGCGTTCCTCGCCGTCGCTGCATCCAGGTAGCCGCTAGCGATGGACCAGCCCAAGACAGCAAGCGTAGTTATCATCGGGGGCGGCGTGGTCGGCTGCAGCATCGCCTATCATCTCACCCGCCGCGGCCAGCGGGACGTGGCCGTCCTCGAGCGGGAGACGGTGGGCAGCGGCACCACCAGCAAGGCCGCGGGGGGGATTCGCGCCCAGTTCCCCACCGAGACGGAGATCCGCTTCTCCCTCGAGAGCCTCCGTGTGCTCCAGAATTTCACCGAGGAGTTCGGCATCGACCCCGGCTTCAAGCAGATCGGCTATCTCTTCCTCATCTCGGAAGAAGAGAACCTGCGCGGATTCGAGACGCGCATCGCGCTCCAGCGGCGCCTCGGCGTGGACGTGCGGATCATCACGCCGAAAGACGCGCAGGCCATGGTGCCCGCCCTGCGCGTGGACGATCTGATCGCCGCCGTCTGGGGCCCCCAGGATGGTCTCGCCGGCCCCGCCGAGGTCACCCAGGGCTTCGCGAAGCGGGCCCGCGAGCTGGGCGCCCGCATCGCGGAAGGCGTCGAGGTGACGGCCATCGACGTGGCGGGCGGCAAGGTGCGCGGCGTGCGGACCACCCAGGGTGACATCTCCGCGCCGATCGTCATCAACGCCGCCGGCCCCACGGCCGCGCGGGTGGGGCGGCTCGCCGGAGTTCCGGTGGCGGTCTTTCCCCGCCGTCGCCACATCTTCTTCACCGAGCCGTTCCCCGAGCTGCCGGGGCCGGTGCCGCTCACCAACGACCAGGCCAGCGGTTTCTACTTCCGCAAGGAAATGGAGCAGGTGCTGCTGAGCCCCGGCGACGTCGAGGACATCGGTCAGGACCAGGAGGTGCCGATGGACTGGGGCAAGCTCGACGAGACGGTGACCAAGGCCGTGCATCGCCTGCCCCTGCTCGAGCGCGCGAAGATCGCGGGCGGCTGGGCGGGGCTGCGCCCGCTCACCCCCGACGATCACGCCATCATCGGCCCCGCCCCCGGCGTGGAGGGGTTCTTCCTCGCCGTCGGCTTCTGCGGGCACGGCTTCCAGCATTCCCCCATGACCGGCCGCATGGTGGCGGAGTGGATCGTGGACGGCAAACCTTCGATGGACCTCTCGCTGTTCGACCCCGCCCGGTTCGGCAAGGATGCCCGCCTCTCCGGCGATGCACACAAGGACAAGCCCGATGCCGAGTGAATCCGCAGTGAAGGTGGTTGCCTCGAGTG
>WNGE01002596.1_pt1 | contig 26609 bp, 24 predicted proteins | sample 5400651 | NCBI WGS metagenome assembly WNGE01 (sample SAMN13153370, study PRJNA577476) | soil metagenome | isolation source: 60 cm soil or saprolite under grassland replicate 2 | place: USA:California | collected 2016-06-15 | reverse complement strand
ATCCAGTTCACCACCGTCGGCAGGGACACGCCGAGGAGCCGGGCCGCCTCGTGGGTGGTGTAGAAGCCGCGCATGCGAGCCCGTCAGTTTACACGTGAAGCCTCGGCGGTCGAGCGGTGATACATGGAAGGGATGGCGCTCTCCACCTTTCTCGTCGCGGCGGCGCAGATGACCTCCACGGCGGACCGCGCGCGCAATCTCGAGATGGCCCTCCGGCTCGTCAACGAGGCGGCCGATCTCGGCGCGAAGCTCGTCGGGCTGCCCGAGAACTTCGCGTTCATGGGCAAGGACGAGGACCGCATCAACGGCGCCGAGACGCTGCAGGGGCCGACCATCTCCGCCCTCCGTGACGTGGCGCGCCACCGCCGCGTGCACGTCCTCGCCGGGTCGATCGCCGAGCAGGTGGACGTGCCCGGGAAGACGGCGAACACGAGCGTGCTCCTGTCGGACGACGGAGCCGTCCTCGCCGCCTACCGCAAGATCCACCTCTTCGACGTCGCCATTCCCGACGGCGCCCGCTACGCCGAGTCCGAGACGGTCGCGCCGGGCGACCGCGCCGTCCTCGTCCCGACGCCGCTCGGCCGCATCGGGCTCACCGTCTGCTACGACCTGCGCTTCCCCGAGCTGTACCGGAACCTCTCGGCGCTCGGCGCCGAGATCCTGACCATCCCGGCGGCGTTCACGCTCTACACGGGCAAGGACCACTGGGAGGTGCTCTTGCGGGCGCGCGCCATCGAGAACCTCGCCTACGTGCTCGCCCCCGCGCAGGCCGGGCGCCACTCGGCGAACCGGGTCACCTTCGGGAACGCGATGGTGGTGGACCCGTGGGGCGTGGTGCTGGCGCGCTGCCCGGGCGAGGGCGAGGGCGTGTGCATCGCGCCCGTGCGGCGCGAGCGGCTGGAGCAGGTGCGCCGGGAGCTGCCGGCGCTGAAGCACCGGAAGCTGTAGCGCGCCCTGCTACGCCGCGGCCGTCTGCTGCTCGGAGACCGGCAAGGTGAACCAGAAGCGGCTCCCCTCTCCCGGCTCACTCTCGACGCCGATGGCGCCGCCGTGCGACTCGACGATCTCGCGCGAGATGTACAGCCCGAGACCGACTCCGCCCGAGCGCGCGCCCGGCACCCGATAGAACTTGTCGAAGATGCGGGGGAGGTGCTCGCGGGCGATCCCCTCTCCCGTGTCGCGGACCTCGAAGCGCAGCGGCCGGAGCAGGCGGGCGGTGAGCGTGAGCGAGAGGACGAGGCCGAGCGCGAGCGCGGCGACGGTCGCGAGCACCACCACCGTGCCGTTGCGCTCGGCGGCGCGCCGCGAGCGCTCGCTCTTCGAGATGATCGCGTCCTGGTTGAGCGCGAGCACCTGGTCGACCGCCGCCTGCACGCCGCGGTACGCCGGCAGAGGAGGAGCACGAGCGCCAGCGGCGCCTGCGCGAGGAGGAGCTTCGCGCGCAGCGTCACGGCCGCAGCTCCTCGCCCTCGAAGGAGACGATGTGCACGTCGAGGCCGGCGCCCTCGTCCACCAGGCGCTGCAGCACGGAGCGGCGCACGAGGCGCTGCCACCACGGCTGCTCGGTCCGGCCCACGATGACGTCGCTCACGCGGTGCGAGCGCGCGAAGTCGAGCAGCGCCGCGGCCGGATCCTCGGACCGGAGCCGGACCACCTCGGCGCCCAGCTCGCGGGCCTTCTCGATGTTGGTGAGGAGGTGACGCTGCGACTCGGAGTCGATGCGATCCGGCGCCTCGCTCGGCGTCTCCACGTACACCACGAACCAGTCGGTGTTGAGGCGGCCCGCCATGCGCGAGCCGCGCCTGAGCAGGGCCAGCGCGTGCGGCGGGTTGGAGGAGAGGGCCACCATGACCCGCCCCCGCGTGGCGGCGGGCGTCTCGCCCATCCGCGCCGCCTGCGCCGCGGATCGATCGAGGCTCTCCGCGACCTCGCGCAGGGAGAGCTCGCGCAGCGTGGCGAGGTTCTGGTCGCGGAAGAAGTGCTCGAGCGCCCACGGGATCTTCTCGGCCGGGTAGATCTTCCCCGCCTTGAGCCGCTCGACGAGATCCTCCACCGCCAGATCGAGGTTCACCACCTGGTCGGCCTGCTCCAGGAACGCGTCGGGCACCGTCTCGCGCACCGTCACCGCCGTGTTGCGCTGGATGAGGTCGTTCAGCGACTCGAGGTGCTGGATGTTGAGCGCGCCGATGACGTTGATCCCGTGGCCGAGGAGGTCGAGGACGTCCTGGTAGCGCTTCTTGTTCTTCGAGCCCGGGACGTTCGTGTGCGGGATCTCGTCGACGATGGCGACCTGCGGATTGCGCGCGACGACGGCGTCGAGATCCATCTCCTCCACGATGACGCCGCGGTACTCGACCTTCCGCCGCGGGACGACCTCCAGGTCGCGGATGAGCGCGGCGGTCTCGGCGCGGCCGTGCGTCTCGATGAGCGCGCCCACCACGTCCACGCCGCGCTGCTTCAGCGCGTGCGCCTCCTCCAGCATGCGCCAGGTCTTGCCGACGCCGGCGGCGAAGCCGATGTAGAGCTTGAGCCGGCCGCGCCGGCCGCGCTCGACGAGCTCGAGGAAGTCCTGAGCGCTGGGGCGCCTCGCGATGGTGGTGGGCGGCGTCATCGTCGCGGGAGCGCCGCCGCAGCGAGGTCGCGGCGCCGGCGCCAGAAGAGCTCGAGCGCCCCCGTCGCGACGACGACGCCGAGCGTCGCGAACCATACCACCAGGCCGAACGATCGCAGCGGGGAAGCGGGCCACCGGGCGAGGGCGATCCAGAGGACCCCGCCCGCGGCGGCCAGCAGGTTGACGAACGTCCGGCGCGCCGCCCGGAGCTGCTCGTAGATCGTCTGCGCCGCGAGCAGCGCGCGGACGTGCTCCGCGTTCCTGCGCTCCTCGGGCACGCTGAAGCTCACCACCCCCACGCCTACCCCTTGCTCGCGGCCGCCGCCGCGGGCGGCGCTCCGAGGCGCCCGTCGAGCGCGAGGTTGAGCTGGAGGACGTTCACCCGCGGCTCGCCCAGGATCCCGAGGTCGCGCCCCTCGGTGCTCTCGTCGACGAGCGCGCGGACGCGGTCGGGAGCGACGCCCCGCGCCTTCGCCACGCGCGGCACCTGCCAGAGCGCGGCGGCGGGCGAGACGTGCGGATCGAGGCCGCTGGCAGACGCCGTGACGAGCTCGACCGGCGCCGGACCCGGCGCGTCGGGGTTCGCCTTCTGCAGGCCGTACAGGGTGGCGGTGGCACCGTCGCGCAGCTTCCTGGAGGTGGGCCCCAGGTTCGAGCCGCCTGAAGCGAGCGGGTCGTAGCCCTTCTCCCCCGCCGCGGAAGGGCGCGGCTGGAAGTAGCCAGGGTTCGCGAAGCCCTGGGCCAGGAGCTCGGAGCCGATCACCTTGCCAGCCTCGTCCGCGACGAAGCTGCCCTCCGCCTTGCGGTGGAAGAGGACCTGGGCGATCCCGGTCACGACGAGCGGGTAGGCGACGCCGGTGAGCGCCAGGGTGACGACCGTGGCGCGCAAGGCCGGGAGGACGTGGTCGGCCATCCTGGGCTCGCGGTGCGGCCGGGCGGCGGGCAGCGGCGTGGCGCGGACGGCGGTGGCGGTCTCTCGCATGACTTCCTCCCTAGACGATGCCCGCGGCGGCGAGCGCCATGTCGATGAGCTTGATGCCGGCGAAGGGCGCGATGACGCCGCCGAGGCCGTACACGAGCACCGACCTCCGCAGCACCGCCGCCGCCCCGAGCGGCCGGTACTTGACGCCCTTGAGCGCGAGCGGGATGAGCAGCACGATGATGACGGCGTTGAAGATCACCGCCGAGAGGATCGCGCTGTAGGGCGAGGCGAGGTGCATCACGTCGAGCGGCGCCAGCTCGGGGTAGGCGGCCACGAAGAGCGCCGGCAGGATCGCGAAGTACTTCGCGACGTCGTTCGCGATCGAGAAGGTGGTGAGCGTGCCGCGCGTCATGAGCAGCTGCTTGCCCACCTCGACCACCTCGAGGAGCTTCGTCGGGTTCGAGTCGAGGTCGACCATGTTGCCGGCCTCCTTCGCCGCCTGCGTGCCGGTGTTCATGGCCACGCCCACGTCGGCCTGGGCCAGCGCGGGCGCGTCGTTCGTGCCGTCCCCGGTCATCGCGACGAGCTTGCCCTTCGCCTGCTCCTCCTTGATGAGGCGCATCTTGTTCTCGGGCGTCGCCTCGGCCAGGAAGTCGTCCACCCCGGCCTCGCGCGCGATGGCGGCGGCGGTGCGGGGGTTGTCGCCCGTGATCATGACGGTGCGGATGCCCATGGCGCGGAAGCGGTCGAAGCGCTCCTTGATGCCACCCTTCACCACGTCCTTCAGGTGCACGATGCCGAGCACGCGGGGTCCGTCGGAGACGGCGAGGGGGGTGCCGCCCGAGTCGCCGATCCGGTCCGCGGCCTGCGCCATCTCGCGGGGCATCGCTCCGCCGAGCCCGATCACGTGCTTCGCCACGGCGTCCACCGCGCCTTTGCGGATGACGCGGCCACCCATGTCCACGCCGCTCATCCGGGTCTGCGCTGTGAACGGGATGAAGTGGTGCTCCGCCGCGCGCACCTCGCGCCCGCGGAGGCCATAGCGCTCCTTGGCGAGCACGACGATCGAGCGCCCCTCGGGCGTCTCGTCGGCGAGGCTCGCCAGCTGGGCCGCGTCGGCGAGGTCCTCCACCTTGACGCCCGGCGCCGGGAAGAGCTCGGTCGCCATGCGGTTGCCGAGCGTGATCGTGCCGGTCTTGTCGAGGAGCAGCGTGTCCACGTCCCCCGCGGCCTCGACGGCGCGGCCGCTCATGGCGAGCACGTTCTTGCCGAGGAGCCGGTCCATCCCGGCGATCCCGATGGCGGAGAGCAGCCCGCCGATGGTGGTCGGGATGAGGCACACGAGGAGCGCCACGACCGCGGTGGCGGAGAGGCCGATCGACGAGTAGCGCGCGATCGGCACGAGGGTCACGCACGCGAAGAGGAAGACGAAGGTGAGCCCGACGAGCAGGATGTGCAGCGCGATCTCGTTGGGCGTCTTCTGCCGCGCGGCGCCCTCGACGAGGGCGATCATCCGGTCGAGGAACGACTCGCCCGGATCGACGCTGATGCGGACGACGATCCGGTCGGAGAGGACTCGCGTGCCGCCCGTGACGGCCGAGCGGTCGCCGCCCGACTCGCGGATGACCGGCGCCGACTCGCCGGTGATGGCGGACTCGTCCACCGACGCGATGCCGTCGATGATCTCGCCGTCGCCCGGGATGATCTGGCCGGCCTCGACCACGACGGTGTCGCCCTTGCGCAGCGCCGAGGCGGGGACGCTCTCCTCGCGGCCGTTCACGAGCTTGCGCGCGCCGATCTCGCGCCGCATGCGGCGCAGCGTCTCGGCCTGCGCCTTGCCGCGCCCCTCCGCGACCGCCTCCGCGAAGTTCGCGAAGACGACGGTGAACCAGAGCCACAGGCTGACGGTGAGGGTGAACCAGCCCGGCGCCGCGCCCGCAGGGTGCACGACGCGATCGCGCAGCCAGAGGAGCGAGGTGAGAACGCTCCCCACCTCGACGACGAACATGACCGGGTTCTTCGCGACGAGACGCGGATCGAGCTTCTTCAGGCTCTCGACCGCCGCGTGCCGGACGATCTGCGGATCGAAGAGGGAGCGCTGCTTCGCCTTCGGGGCCATGGCTAGAACACCTTTCCGTGAAGGGCGGCGAAGTGCTCGAGCACCGGGCCGAGCGAGAGCGCCGGGAAGAAGGTGAGCGCGCCGACGATGAGGATGACCGAGATGAGGAGGACCGTGAACGTGAGCCCGGTCGTCGGGAACGTGCCCGGTCCCGCCGGCACCGTCTTCTTCCCGATCATCGAGCCGGCGATGGCGAGCGCCGGGATGATCATGAGGAAGCGGCCGACGAGCATGTCGAGGCCGCCGGTCACGTTCCAGAACCTCGCGTTGCCGGAGAGGCCGGCGAAGGCCGAGCCGTTGTTCCCCGCCTGGCTCGAGTAGGCGTACAGGATCTCCGAGAGGCCGTGCGGCCCGGCGTTGGCGAGCGCCGAGGTGCCGTAGGACGCGACCGAGGCCCAGGCGCTGAACCCCAGGATGAGGAGCGGGAAGATGAGGACGTAGAGCATCGCGAGCTTCATCTCGCGCCCCTCGATCTTCTTGCCGAGGTACTCGGGCGTCCGGCCGACCATGAGGCCGGCGATGAAGACGGTGAGGACCACCATCACCAGCATCCCGTAGAGCCCCGAGCCGACGCCGCCGAAGATCACCTCGCCGAGCTGGATGTTCACGAGCGGGACGAGCCCGCCCAGCGGGGTGAAGCTGTCGTGCATGGAGTTGACCGCGCCGCAGGAGGTGTCGGTCGTGACGGTCGCCCACAGCGCGCTGTTCGCGACGCCGAAGCGGACCTCCTTCCCCTCCATGTTGCCGAGTCCGCGCTCGACGGCGAGGCCCGCCAGCGCCGGGTTCCCGCTCGACTCGGAGCGGTAGACCACCGCGACGCCGACGGCGAACAGCACCCCCATCGCGGCGAAGATCGCCCAGCCCTGCCGCGTGTCGCGGGCCATCTTGCCGTAGGTGTAGGTGAGCGCCGCCGGGATGGCGAAGATGAGCACCAGCTCGATGAAGTTCGTGAGCGGCGATGGGTTCTCGAACGGGTGGGCGCTGTTGGCGTTGAAGAAGCCGCCGCCGTTCGTGCCCAGCTCCTTGATGACCTCCTGCGAGGCGACCGGCCCGAGCGCGACGACCTGCTTCACCCCCTCGAGCGTCGTGAGCTCACGGTAGGCCGAGAGCGTCTGCGGGAGCCCCGAGGCGACGAGGACGAGCGCCACCACGACGGAGATGGGCAGGAGCACGTAGACGATGGCGCGGACGAGATCGACCCAGAAGCTGCCCAGCGTCTTCGGGCCTCCCGGGCCGGGCCGGCGCGTGAGGCCGCGCGCCAGCGCCAGCGCGATCCCGATCCCGACGGCGGCCGACGTGAAGTTGTGCCATGCCAGCGCCGACATCTGCGAGAGATAGCTCATCGTGCTCTCGCCGCCGTAGTTCTGCCAGTTCGTGTTGGTGGTGAAGCTGACGGCGGTGTTGAACGCGAGGTCCGGCGCGACGGGCCCGAGCTTCTGCGGGTTCAGCGGGAGGACGTGCTGCAGGCGCATGATCCCGTAGGAGACCACCACGCCGAAGAAGCTGAAGATCAGCATCGCGACGGTGTAGCCCTTCCAGTCCTGCTCCCTCTTCGGATCGACGCCGCAGAGCCGGTACAGCACCCGCTCGAAGGGCCCAAAGAGGCGGGGCAAGGGCTGCCGCTCGCCCTCGAACACCCGGTACATGTAGAGCCCGAGCGGCTTCGTCAGCGCGAGGACGACGAGCGCGAAGAGCGCGATCTGGAGCCAGCCGTTGGCGGTCATGGCCATCCCCTAGAAGCGCTCGGGGCGGACGAGCGCGTACCCGAGGTAGGCGGTGAGGAGCACGGAGAGGACGGTGCCGACGGCGTACTCGAAGGTCATGGAAGCTCCGGGCCGCTATTCACAGCGAGTCGCAGCCCGCCACGTAGGCGAGCGAGATGGCGAAGAAGGTGGCGGTGGTCAGCAGGAAGACGATGTCGAGCATCGGGGCCTCGGGTGGCGTCGGCTAGCGGGCGCTCAGGCGGGTCCACGCGAAGCAAGCGGCCAGGAAGAGAACGCTGAGCAGCTCGAGCGTGGTCAATGACATGCGAATCGGGGCTGCACCGGCGATGCCACCGCGGATCCCGCTGCGATGTGGGGCCTCACTGCGCGCGAGGCCCAGCGCGCGTTGCGGTCCGCAATCCCCGCCGTCCGCCGTCATGCAGCGTGCAATACCACCCGGGAGCCGCGGAGCCCGTTCGCGCCGAGACGGCGGCCAGGAGCTCGCGGCGCGTCAGCTCGTGAGCGCGCCGACACGCCGAGCCCGATCCTACGGGCCGTGTCCCAGGTGAATGACGAGGCTCCCGCCGAGGATGAGCGCGAGCCCGGTCCAGGTGGACGCGGGAACCCTGTCCCGGAAGAGGACGAGCCCGGTGAGAACGCTGACGACGGCGAAGATGCCGACATAGGCGCCGAGCACCCGGGAGAAGTCGATGCGGAGGAGGTTCACGACGATGCCGTAGGAACCCAGCACGGCGAAGCCCACGCCGACGAGCGCGATCCCCCTCCCTCGGAGGCCCATGCGAATCAGGGCGTCGCCACCGACCTCCAGCGCCGCCGAGGCGATCAGGACTCCGAAGGTGAGCAGCTTCGCGGTGGGCGGGGTCAGGTTCGTCATGTGCTTGCCTCGATGGGACGTGTGCCCGCGGGGACGTGTGCCCGCGCTAGCGTCCCGGTGCGCTCGCCGGCGGAACACGGGGTGGGGCGGAGAGCCGGGGGCTCAGCCACACGAGGGACGCGAGCGCCGCCAGGACGGCCGCCACGACGACGGAGAGGACGACCCGGCGTCGCGCGCCAGGGCCACCGCGGCGAGACGCCGCGGCGTGGGAATCGCGGGGCGGCACGGCCGAGGGGTCCCGGAGCTCGGCGAGCAGCTCGGCGGCGGTCGCGTGGCGATCGGCGGGCGTTCGCTCGATCGCCTTCATGATGATCGCCTCGAGCGCCGGATCGAACCCGGGGACGTGGTGGCTCGGCGACCGCGGCTCCTCGCTCGCCTTCGCGCGGAGGAGCGCGCGAGCGTCGTCGCCCGCATAGGGCAGGTTGCAGGTGAACATCTCGTACAGCATGGTGCCGAGCGCGTAGACGTCGGTCCGGGCGTCGCCGCGGCGGCCGCGGATCTGCTCGGGGGCCATGTAGTCGGGTGTGCCCATCCCCGACGCGGACCCCGCCCACGTCAGCCGGCGCTTGGCCCCGTGGTGCGCGATCCCGAGATCGAGGATCTTCACCCGACCGTCCGCGGTGACGAGCACGTTCTCCGGCTTGACGTCGCGGTGCACGATACCCTGCGCGTGCATGTACGCGAGCGCCTCGCAGGTCTGGCGCGCGATCGAGAGCGCCACGTCGGCGGGGAGCGGGCGGCTCGCCTGCATCATCGCGCGCACCGACCTTCCCTCGACGTACTCCATCGCGATGTACATGCGGCTCTTCTCGCGTGGCCGCAGGACCTTCACGATGCCCGGGTGGTCGAGGCGCTGCCCGAGCTCCTCCTCGCGCCTGAAGCGGTCGAAGAAGACGACGTCGCACTCGAGCTGGATGTGCGGGATCTTGAGCACCACCGTCTCGCCCGAATCGGCGTCGATGGCCTTGAAGAGGGAGGCCATCCCGCTCCGCGCGAGGAGCTCCGTGAGCTGGTACTGGTCGATCGTGTCGCCGGGGTTGGGGTCGCGCATCAGGCGTGGCTTTCAGCAGGATCCGCGCCAGCGCGCTCAGGCGATGGGCGAGCGCAGGACCTTCGAGAGGCGCTCGACCCCCTCGCGGAAGATCTCCGGCCTGGGGAGCAACGACACGACCAGGTAACCGCTCCGCTCGAATCCGAAGAGGAATCCCGGCTGGACGACGACGCCCGCGTCGAGGAGCGCGCCGGCGACCGCGCCCTCGTCGTCGGCGTCGCCGATCTGGAGCACGGCCCACCACCCGCCGCCGCCGTTCAGGAGCGTGAAAGGCGCCTCCGCGAGCGCCCCCGTCGCGAGGCAGACGCGATTGTCGGTGAGCCGCCTCCGGAGGGCGCTCAGGAACGGCTCTCGCCTTGCCAGCAGCGCCGAGAGCATCGCGGCGGCCTCCTGCGAGGGGGCCGGGCGAGCGATCGCCTCGAGGCGCGCCACGAAGGACCGCACGATGCTCGGCTCGCCGGCCAACGCCAGCCAGCCTTCCTCGAAGGGGGCCCCGAGGAGCGTCGCGATGGAAGAGACCTGGAACGCGCCGCAGCGCGTCGCGCCGAGGACGCTCGCGGTGGGGGCGAGCGCGGTCTCGGCGAGGCCCTCGTCGCCGACGAGCGCGAGGCCGCGCTCGGCGCACAGCTCGTCGAGGAACGCGAGCTCGTCGCCGGACAGGAGCGCTCCCGCCGGGCTCGACGGGCTCGCCACGAGGACGGCGCGGGTCCGCGGGGTCAGGGCCCGCCGGAGGGAGGCGCGGTCGATGCGCCATGCTCCGTCGTAGCGCAGGGCGTACCGGGCAGCGCGGGCCGGCGCGAGCGCCGGGATGGGCGAGCACGGCGACGGCACGAGCATCTCGCCGTCGCCCGGGCAGAGCAGCTCGAGGAGCCACCCGTAGGCCGCCGCCGCCGAGGGCGCCAGGAGGACGCGGTCCGGCGCCGACGGCGCTCCCCGGCCGCAGAGGTGAGCGGCGATCGCCTCGCGCGCGTCGCCGAGCGCCTGCGGTCCGGCGGCGGACCCTCGCGTCGCGACGAGCGAGAGCCCGGGGCCCAGGCCGCAACGCGACGGGTCGGACTCGGCGAGATCGACGAGCGCGCGCCCGGCCCGGCGCGCCCGGTCGAGGCGCGAGGCGAAGGCCCGGGCTCGCGGATCCGCGCTCATCGTCCGCTACGCCGCGGCCGCGACGTCCTCGGCCTTCTCCTGGAGCACACGCACCGGCAGCACCATGGCGTTGAGCCCGGCGAACTGGAGCCGGCGCTGGAGCTGGTAGGCGGTCTCGTTGTGGAGCAGGCGCTGGAACCATCGCTCCTTCTCGAAGATGAGCTTGCCTGCGAAGAAGATGGCTCGCTGGAACTCCTTCGAGATCTCGAGGCTGAGCTTCTCGGCCTCGGCGACCGCCTCGGTGCCTATGCTCAACCGGTAGTCCGCCTGGAACCCGAGGCGCCGCGCCAGGTCCGTGTAGCGCTGCAGGCCCTCCTCGGTCCGGCGTCGCAGCTCGTCCACCTCGGCGACGCCCTTCATCGTCGCGGAGTCGATGACGCCCACCGACGCGAAGAGGAGGTTCTTGTACGTCCCGGGGAAGAGCCGCTGGATGGTCAGGATCTGGTGGATGCCGAGCCCGCTGTAGCCGCCCACGAGGAGCACGGCGGTCGGCAGACGGTTGTCGAGCGGCTGGCCCGCGGGAGCCGCATGCGACGGCAGCGCGCCCATGATCGAGTCGAGGCGGCGCAGGTCGCGGCGCACGCCGACGTAGTGGCGCCGGATCACGAAGCAGAGCCCGATGAGGAGCGCCGTCACCGCGAGCGTGACCCAGCCGCCCTCGCTGAACTTCTCGATCACGTTGAGGGTGAGGATCGAGAGGCACAGCACGAGACCGACGAGGTGGACGACGATGTGGCTCTTCCAGTCCGGGTACTTCTTCCGCTCGCGGAACCAGTACCGCACCATGCCCGACTCGGAGAGCGAGAAGGTGAGGAACACGTTGATGGAGTACATGAGCACGAGCGTGCCCGTGTCGCCGCGCGTGTAGAGGAGCGTCGCCGCCGACGCCCCGGAGATGAGCAGGATGCCATGCTGCATGGAGAGGCGATCCGAGAGCTGGCCGAACCGGTGCGGCAGCCAGGAGTCGTTGGCCATGTTGCTCATGACGCGCGGGCCGTCGATGAAGCCGGCCTGCGCCGCCACGAAGAGGAGCGCCGTCTCGGCGGCGAGCGTGACCCAGATGAAGACCTGGCCGGGCCTCCCCCAGCCGCCCGCGAACGCCTCGGCCAGCACCGCGTTCATCGTCTTGCCCTCGACCGGCGTGGCGTGGACGAGGAGGTAGCACAGGGTGATCCCGCCGGCGGTGAGCGCGAGCGAGAGCGCCATGTAGAGCATCGTCTTCTTGCCGGTCTGGACCTTCGGCTCGCGCATGATCTGGAGGCCGTTCGAGACCGCCTCGATGCCGGTGTACGTCCCGGCGCCCATGCAGTAGGCGCGCATGAAGAGCGCGGCGAGGCCGCCGAGCCCCAGCGTCGCGAGGCCGTGGCGGTACCCGCTGTGGACCTCGTGCACGACCTGGGGAATGTCGCCGGCGCGCCCGACGATCACGCCCACGAGGAGGATGGCGTGCGTGATGAGGAACCCGACGAAGATCGGCGCGAGCACGGTGACCGACTCCTTCACGCCGCGCAGGTTGAGCAGCGTGAGGAGCCCGATGGCCGTGAACTCCAGCGGCAGCTTCCACGCGTGCCAGGCGGGTGGCAGGAAGCTGAAGGTGGCGTCGGCGGCGGCGGCGATCGAGACCGAGACGGTGAGCACGTAGTCGACGAGGAGCGCCGACCCGGAGACGACGCCGAAGCGCGGCCCGAGCAGCTTCGTCGCGACCACGTAACCGCCGCCGCCGAACGGAAAGTGCTCGATGATGCGCGAGTAGGCGTACGAGATGATGAAGACGGTGAAGGCGATCGCGACGGCGAGCCCCACCGCCAGGAACTGGTGCTGGCCGAGCGCGCGGAACGACTCCTCGGGTCCGTAGGCGGACGAGGAGAGGCCGTCCGCTCCCAGCCCCACCCACGCCAGGAATGCGATGAGCGAGATGTGGTGGTACGTCTTCGGGTCGGAGATGTCGCGCGGAGCGCCGAGGAGGGCGCGTCGCAGGGTGGCGAACGTCATGAGTCTTGCAGCGCTCCGGAGTACGGGTGAGGCCGCGACCGCGTGCAGCGGCCATGCCCTGCCCGGGCGCTCCGCCAACCGCCCAGATTCTCTCGCGTGCCAGGCCGGTCCGGCTCGCGTCCCGGAGACCGGCCCGGCACGATGCACGACGGAGGCGCCATCCTTCCTGCGAAATGCAATGGGTCGCACCTGATGCCAGAACCGGCCGTCCAGGCGCCCCCCGCGCCGCTTCGCGTCCTCGTCATCGACGACGAGAAGAACATCCGGACCACGCTCACCGTCTGCCTGGAGGGCCTCGGCTGCGCGGTGAAGCAGGCGGCGAGCGCGAGCGCCGCGCTCGACGCGCTGCGCGTCGAGCCGTTCGACCTCGCCTTCTGCGACCTGCGCCTCGGGCAGGAGAGCGGACTCGATCTCCTGCCGCGGCTCCTCGCCGAGCGCCCCGGGCTCGAGGTGGTGGTCATCACCGCGTACGCGACGGTGGACACGGCCGTCGAGGCGATGCGGCGCGGCGCGAAGGACTACCTCCCGAAGCCGTTCACGCCCGCCCAGATCGCGCACCTCGTCGAGCGCGCCCGGGAGCGGCGCGCGCTGGAACGGCGCCTCTCCGATCTCGAGACGCGGCTCGAGGAGGCGGCGCCGGAGGCCGTCGTCGAGACGGCGTCGCCGCGCATGCAGTCGGCGCTGGAGGTGATCGGGCGGGCCGCGGGCCACGACGTGGCGCTGCTCCTGCGCGGCGAGAACGGCACCGGGAAGGGCGTCCTCGCGCGCCTGCTGCACTCGCGCAGCGCGCGCCGCGATCGGCCGTTCGTCCTCGTGAACTGCCCGACGCTCTCCGAGGAGCTGCTCGCGAGCGAGCTCTTCGGCCATGCCCGCGGGGCGTTCACGGGCGCGGTGAAGGATCAGGAGGGCCGCGTCGAGGCGGCCGAGGGCGGCACGGTCTTCCTCGACGAGATCGGCGAGATCTCGCCCGCGCTGCAGGCGAAGCTCCTCCGGTTCCTCCAGGAGAAGCGGTTCGAGCGGGTGGGCGAGAACCGGACCCGCACCGCCGACGTCCGCATCGTCGCCGCCACGAACCGCGCTCTCGAGGCGGAGGTGAAGGCGGGGCGGTTCCGCGAGGACCTCCTCTACCGGCTCAACGTCCTCGAGGTGACGGTGCCCCCGCTGCGCGAGCGCCCGGAGGACATCCTGCCGCTCGCGCGCCGCTTCGTCGCGTTCTTCTCGCGCCAGGGACGGCGCCAGCCGCCCGAGCTCTCGCCCGCGGCCGAGCGCGTCCTCGTCGCCTACCCGTGGCCGGGGAACGTGCGCGAGCTGCGCAACGCCATCGAGCGCGCGCTCATCCTGTCGCCCGGGGGCGTGCTCGAGCCGGAGAGCTTCCCGGAGCGCATCGCGGCCCAGCCCTCGACGCCGGTCCTGGGCGGCGACTTCACCGCCGAGGAGATCGAGCGCGAGCACGTGCTGCGCATGCTCGCCCGCGCGAGCACGCTCGAGGATGCGGCGCGCGTCCTCGGCCTCGACGCGTCCACGCTGTGGCGCAAGCGGAAGAAGTGGGGGCGGTGAGAGGCGCTCACCGTCGCCCTAAATTTAGGCTCACGCCGCCGACGTCCGCGGCTCGGCCACGGGCAGCGTGAACCAGAAGGTGCTCCCCTTGCCCGGCTCGCTCTCGACGCCCATGGCGCCGCCGTGCGCCTGCACGATCTCGCGCGAGATGTAGAGCCCGAGCCCGACGCCGCCGCCGCGCGCGCCGGGAACCCGGTAGAACTTGTCGAAGATGCGCTCCTGGTGCTCGCGCGCGATCCCCTCGCCGGTGTCGCGGACCTCGAAGCGCACGGCCTCGCCGTCGCGCCGGGCGCGCGCCTCCACGAGGCCGCCGCGCGGTGTGTGGCGCACGGCGTTGGCGAGCAGGTTCGTGAGCACGAGCTGGGCGCGCTCGGTGTCGGCCCGCACCTCGAGCGCCGGGTCCACCTCCGCCACCGCGAGGACGAGCCCGTCCGCCTCCGCCGCCGGACGCACCGCCGCCGCGGCGCCCTGCAGCATCGCCGCCGCGTCGAGCCGCTCCAGCTTGAGCGCCATCCGGCCCGACTGGATGCGCGACAGGTCGAGCAGGTCGTCCACGATCCCCTGCAGCCGCTCGCAGTCCTGCCGTGCGGCCGCCATGAGATCAGCCTGCTTCTCGGTGAGCGGCCCGACCACCTCGTCGGCGGTGAGGTGGATCGCCATGCGCAGCGAGGTGAGCGGCGTGCGGAACTCGTGCGCGACGGTCGCGACGAGGTCGTTCTTCAGCTCGTCGAAGCGCATGAGGCGCGTCACCTCCTGCAGCACGATCGTCGCGCCCACGACGCCGCCCTGCTCCGAGTAGAGCGGCGTCGCGCGCGGCAGGAGGTGCCGGTCGCCGTCCGCCGACTCGACGCGCACCGCCTCCTCGAACCCGCGCGGCACGTACGGGCCGCGGCCCGCGAGGACGTGGCCGCGCACGCGCTCCACCACGGCGCGCAGGCCGGGGTCCATCGCCGCGAGCGAGGGGGGCTGCCCGGCGGGGCCGAGGCGCAGGAGCGACTCCGCCGCTCCATTGAGGTTGAGGATGGCTCCCACCGGATCGAGCACCAGGACCGGATCGGGCAGGCTGTCGATGGCGGCCTGCGAGGCCTGCTGCGCCTGCAGGAGCTCGCCGAGCGAGCTCCTCCGGTATTGCGCCAGGCGATCGGCCATGGTGTTGAACTCCTGCGCGAGCGCCGCGATCTCGTCCTTGCCGTCCACCCTCGCGCGCGCCTCGAGGTCGCCCTCGCCGATGCGGCGCACCGTCTGGGACAGCACGCCGAGCGGCCGCAGGAGCCGCGCGGTGAGGGCGATCGAGGAGAGCAGCCCGAGCGCGATCGCTGCCACCGTCGCGGCGACGACCCCGGTGACGTTGCGCTCCGCCGCGCGCCGCGCCCGCTCGCTCTTGCGCGCCATGGCGTCCTGGTTGAGCGCGAGGATCTCGCTCGCGCCGTCGAGGACCGCCCGGTGCGCGGGCTGGAGCACGTCGAAGTACGCGGCGAGCTGCCCCTGCGCGGGCGCCGCCGCGATGCGATCGAAGGCGTCCTGGTAGACGGCCCAGCGCCGGCGCAGGCGCTGCGTCGCCTCCGCCTCCCCGGGCTCCGTGATGTTGTGCTCCTGGAAGACGAGCTCCGACTCGAAGCGCTTCCGCGCGTCCGCCGCGGCCTGCACGTCGGAGCGCCGGCCCGTCGCGCGAGAGAGCGCCGCCTCCTGCAGCCGCTCGACCGCCTCCGTCATGCGCTCGGCGGCGAGCACGCTGCGGTAGTTGTCCTTGAGGATGAGCTCGGGGCTGTGGCCGAGCTGGGTGAGCGTCCTCACCGAGGCGAAGCCGAAGAAGAGGAGCACCAGCGCCAGCGGCGCCTGGGCGACGAGGAGCTTCGTCCGGAGCGTCACGCCCCGTCCTCCGGGACCCGCGCGCTAGTACACGAACAGGAGCCCGCCCGAGATGTTGACCGACTTCTCATCGGAGAGGTTCCAGCTCGAGGCGGAGTGGAAGTCGGAGATGTAGCTCTTCGTGAAGTCGACGAAGACGTACGTGTGGTTGATGCCGGTGTCGCGGTCCATCTCGCGCGCGAGCCCGGCGTCGAGCACGTCGAGGAGGAAGGCGATGCCGCCGGAGAAGGAGTAGCCGTTCGTCGCGCCATACCCCGACTTGCCGCTCGCGTTCGCGGTGTTGCCCGAGCCGTTGTTCACCCACCAGTTGTAGCGCTCGAAGGAGACGCGGCCATAGGGCGCGAACGGGATGCTGAAGCGGTTCGCGAGCACGTCGAAGCGGTAGGTGAGCGAGACGCGGGTGGGGAAGACCTTGAAGGCGGTCGTGTCGGCCGAGGTGCCGCCGCCGGCGCTGGCGGGGAGCTGCCCGTGTCCGTACTTCTCGAAGTAGCCGATCCCGAGGCCGAGATCGAGCGAGCCGTAGTCCATGAAGATCGAGCGCGCGATGTCGCCGCGCACCATCCAGCCGCGCCCGTCGCCGAAGGCCGCCGTGAACGGCGCGCGGCCACCGGTGAACTCGGAGTCGATGCTGGGCCGGTACCCCGCCAGCGACAGCTCGAACGAGCCGGAGCGCGGCGACTCGGCCGCGGCGGGGAGCGCGGCGGCGAGCGCCGCGACGACGAGGGCCGTCCGGATCAAGACCGCCTCCTGCGCGCGCGGAGCGCGAGCGGCGCGAGCGCCAGGAGCGCGACGAGCCCGGCCGCGCCCGACGCGCAGCCACCCTGCTCCCGCCCGCTGTCCTGCTTGTAGTTGCGCCAGAAGTCGAGGACCTCGACGGGCGTGCCCTGTATCGTGTTGGAACGCGCGCTCTCGTTGTTGGCGGTGGACAGCGCCACCACCTGGACGTCGTACGTCACGCCGTTGGTCAACCCGCCGATGACGCCGCCGGTCGCGCTCGAGATCGGGTCGGTCGTATGCTCCTTGCCCGTCGTCGTATCGGTGGCGATGACCTTGTAGCTCGTGCTCGCGCCGATGGTGCCGGCGTCGATGCCGCCCGTGGTCCCAGCGGCCCAGCTCACGTGCAGCGAGCTGTCCCCGGGACTCACGTCGTTCAAGGTGGGCGTGGCCGGCGTCAAGAGATCGAGCGTCAGCGGGGCAGCTGCGGCTGGAGTCGTCGTGCTGGTCCTCGCCACGCCGTTCTCGAAGACGCAGAAGTTGACGGCGGCGAGCGCGCTGTTGCAGGCGCCGAGCTGGATGCCGCCTCCCATGATCGACGGAACGGGCGTGGTGCCACTGGACGGAAAGATCCCGGTCGCCGTGCCGCCCGACACGGTGGCGGTGATGGTGGAAGACAGGGGGGTCTCGTGCGCGCCATTCGTCGTGTCGGGGGTGGGGCAGTTCGCCTTGTCGGACGCCACGAGCGTGAACTTCGGAGACGTCGCGGTCGTCGTCACCGTGAACGTGAAGCTGAGGCCGGCCGCCTTCGCGCCGGTGCACTCCGCGATGTTGATCTTGTTGTCCTGGTCGTTGCCCGACTCGGTGATCGTGAGCGTCTGCGCGAGCACGAGCGAGGGCGAGGCGAGCAGGGCCGCGAGCAAGGCGAGGCGTCGTGCCATGGCGCCCCATCCTGCAACGGGAAGGCCACCCGGGCAAGCGGGCAACCGGTGAGCGGGTCTCGACTTTTCTCCACGCGCGGAGCACCGCGCCGGGGCCGGGAGGACTTTTTGTCAAAGTCGCCGCGGACGCCACCGGGGCGCTGCCAATTTGTCAGCGGAGCGCGAGGTGGCGTTCCGCGAGCAGCTTCGCGATCTGGACCGCCGTCGTCGCGCCGCCCCTGCGCAGGTTGTCGCCCGCGATGACGAGGTCGAGCCCGTTCTCCTGCGTGGCGTCCTCGCGGATGCGTCCGGCAAGGACGGCGTCGTCGTTCACCGCCAGCATGGGCATCGGGTAGACGCCCTCCGCCGGCGCATCGAGCACCTTCACGCCGGGCGCGCTGCGCAGGAGCTCGCGCGCCTCGGCGGCGGAGAGCTTGCGGCGCGTCCGGACGCTCACCGCCTGCGTGTGGCCGTAAAAGATGGGGACGCGCACGGCGGTCGCGGCGATGCGCACCGACGAGCCGAGCAGGCGGCGCACGTCGCGGGCGAGCGACTCCTCGCCCTCGGTCGCGCCGCCCTCTCCGGCGGGGCCGACCTGCGGCACGACGTTGAAGGCGATGCGATGCGGGAGCGCGGTCGCGGGCGGCGGCTCCTGGAAGGCGAGCATCGCGCGCATCTCGGCCTCGAGCTCCTCGACCCCCTTCTGCCCCGCGCCCGAGACGGACTCGAGCGTCGTTACCACCGCGCGATCGACGCCCGCGGCGCGGTGGAGCGGCGCGAGCACGAGCGCGAGCTGCACCGCCGCCGGCCCGGGCATGGCCACGAGGCCGCGCGCGGCGACGCCGGAGAGCGCCTCCGGGTTCACCTCGGGCAGGACGAGCGGCACCCCGGGGTCGGCGCGGAAGGCGGGCGAGAGGTCCACCACGAGGCACCCGGCGGCCCTCGCCTTGTCCACCCAGGCGCGCGAGACCCCGGCGCCGGCCGCGAAGAACGCGAGGTCCCGCCCCTGGAAGGCGCCCTCGCGCAGGGCCTCGACGCGCCGCGGATCGCCGAAGAGCTCGACCTCGGCCCCGGCGCTGCGCTCGCTGGCGAGGAGCCTCACCGAGCCGACCGCGAGCTCGAGGTCCTCGATCGCTTGCAGGATCGCGCGCCCCACGGCGCCGGTCGCGCCGACGACGGCGATGTTCATCGGGCGTGACGCCCTCACCTCGCCTGGAGGAAGCCCCATCACTTCGCCTGGAGGAAGCCCTCGGACGTGAGCAGCTCGGCCGTGAGGACGGCGCCTCCGGCCGCCCCGCGCACCGTGTTGTGCGAGAGGCAGACGAACCGCCAGTCGAAGATGGCGTCGGGCCGGAGGCGCCCGACCGTGACGCCCTGGCCGTTGCCGGCGTCGCGGTCGAGCCTCGTCTGCGGACGCGCGTCCTCCTCGAAGTAGGTGAGGAAGGGCTTCGGCGCGCTGGGGAGCCCGAGCTGCTGCGGCTTGCCGGAGAAGTCCTTCCAGAGACCGAGGATCTCCTCCTTCGACGGCTTCTTCTCGAACTGGACGAACACCGCCGCGAGGTGGCCGTCGCTGACGGGCACGCGGATGCACTGCGCCGTGATGACGGGCTCGGTGGCGTTCACGATCTTGCCGTCGCGGATGGTGCCCCAGATCTTGAGCGGCTCCTTCTCGCTCTTCTCCTCCTCGCCCTTGATGAACGGGATGACGTTGTCCACCATCTCGGGCCAGGTCTCGAACGTCTTCCCGGCGCCGCTGATCGCCTGGTAGGTGCAGACCGCGAGCTTCTTCGGCCCGAAGCGCATGAGCGGGTGGACGGCGGGCACGTAGCTCTGGATCGAGCAGTTCGGCTTCACGGCGATGAAGCCGCGCTTCGTGCCGAGCCGCCGGCGCTGCGCCTCCACGATGCCGGCGTGCGCGGAGTTGATCTCCGGCACCATCATGGGCACGTCGGGCGTCCAGCGGTGTGCGCTGTTGTTCGAGATGACCGGCGTCTCGGCGCGCGCGTAGTCCTCCTCGAGCTTGGCCGTCTCCTCCTTCGACATGTCGACCGCGCAGAAGACGAAGTCGACCTCGCCGGCGATGCGGGCCACGTCGGAGGCGTTGCCGACCGTCATCCCGGCGACCGTGGCCGGGATGGGCGTCTTCATGGCCCAGCGGCCCTGGACGGCGTCGGCGTAGCGCTTGCCCGCCGAGCTCTGGCTGGCGGCGACGAGCGCCACCTCGTACCAGGGGTGGTCCGCGAGCAGCGACACGAACCTCTGGCCGACCATGCCGGTCGCGCCGAGGACGCCCACCTTCAGCTTCTTCGACATGCTTCCTCCGAGACGTTCCCGCGAAGGGAAAGAATGAAAGATATCATACGGGAGCCTCACCCGCCCGCCCTGAGCGTGCGCACCTCAGCGCCTCGCGAGCACGTCCGCGAGGGCAGGCTCGAGGTCCGGGAAGCGAAAGCGATAGCCGAGGTCGAGCGCCTTCTTCGGCACGGCGCGCTGGCCGGTCGTGACCACCTCGGCGAGCTCGCCCAGCGCGAGCTTCAGCGCCGCCCTGGGCACCGGGATGGCGCTCGGCCGGTGGAGCGTGCGGCCGATGGCCTTCGCGAGCTCGCGGTTCCGGACCGGCGCCGGCGCGGTCGCGTTGAGCGGACCCACCACCCCGGCGCTCCCGAGCGCCCACACGATGAGCCCGACCTCGTCCGCGAGGTGGATCCACGACTGCCAGAACTCGCCGCTCCCGATGGGACCGCCCGCGAAGAAGCGGAACGGCAGCAGCATCTGCGCGAGCGCGCCACCGCCGCGCGCGAGGACGATGCCCGTGCGCAGCAGCACCACGCGCGACTGCGTCGCCGCCGGCACGGCGGCCGCCTCCCACTCGACGCACACGCGGGCGAGGAAGTCGTCGCCGGGCGGCGCGCTCTCGTCGAGCGGCTCGTCGCCGCGCGCGCCGTAGTAGCCGATGGCGCTCGCGGAGACGAGCACCGCCGCCCCCTTCCGCGCGATCGTGTCCGCGACGAGCCGGGTCGAGGCGACGCGGCTCTCGCGGATGCGCCGCTTGCGCGCCTCGGTCCAGCGCCCCGCCGCCACCGGCTCGCCGGCCAGATGGACGCACGCGTCGCAGGCGGCGAGCGTCTCCTGCCACGGCCCGGCCGTCGTGGGGTCGCCCTGCAGGACCGTGAGGCGCGCCGGCTGCGGGGCCGCGCGCGGCGCGGCGGAGCGAGACAGCGCGGTGACCGCGTGCCCCGCCTCGAGCAGCGCCGGGACGAGCGCGCGCCCGATGAGGCCCGTCGCGCCGGTGACGAAGACGTGCATGCGTGTCCATTAGTGAACGGCGTCGCGCCGTGCAGCGGAGCGCTCGGATGGGGGAGTCGGGGTCGGGTCGGCCGGGTTCGTCCCCTCCCCTCGCCAGGCGGGTTTCGTCTCCCTCCCCCCGCTTGGCGGGGGGAGGGTCGGGGGAGAGGGGCCCACGCTGTATTCCACTGCGGGATGCCGGGTGCCGAGCCGATGCCAATGACGCGACCTACTCCAGCACCCTCGACGCCGCCTCGGCGCCGGGCACGTGGCGCATCACCCACACCAGGAGGACGAGTCCGGCGGCGAGCCCCGCGTAGGCGAGGCCCCACCGCAGGAGCTGGCCCGCGGTGAGCGGCACGGCACGGGCGGCCTTCTCCTGGCGCTCGAGGCCGCGCAGAAAGTACGCGTCACCGGGCATCCCCGGACCGCCGCCCACCGCCGCTCTCAGATAGAGCCAGTGCGGCGCCACGAAGCGGGCGGGCTCGGTGAGGAGCCGCAGCGCCCGCGCGCCGTGGCGAGCTTGCACCTCGCTCGCGAGCTCCATCGCGCCGAGGCCGGCGACCAGCCAGATGAGCGAGAACCCCAGGGAGGAGGCGAGCGCGACGGCGCCGGCGAGGCCGAGCACCGAGAGCGCGACGCCGAGGCCCGACGAGTAGGAGTACGCGAACGCCTGCATCACGCGCCCGCCGTCGAGCGGCGCGATGGGCAGGAGGTTGAAGAGGTTGATGAGCGCCCACCAGGCCGCGACGGTGGCCCACATCGGATCGTGGGTCCACAGCCACAGCCCCGCGGGCACGAGCGCCAGCGCGGAGCCCCAGAGCGGCCCGTTCAGCGCGACGTAGGCCTGCTGCCGGCGCGAGGTGAAGGCGTCCTCGGTCACCGCGAGCGCGCCCAGGAACGGGACGAAGTACATCCCGCGCACCTTCATCCCGGTGCGGCGCATGGCGTGGACGTGCCCGTACTCGTGGACGAAGAGCTGCACCATGATCGCGAGCGCGAACTTCCACGAGGACGCCCCAGATCCCGAACCGGGAACGGCCCTCGGGTCGATCGCGGCGCGGCGCCGTCGCGGGCGCGACCTCGATCACGGCGTCCGCGGCGGGGCGCGGCGGCGCCTGGAGCGAGGCGGGGAAGACGTGCCACGCCGGCGCGCGCTGGACGATGACGGCGAGGAGCAGCGGCGCGTCGCGCAGCTCGACCACGGGCACGAGCCGGCCGTCGGCGCCCTGCACGGGCCGGCAGGGCCGGCCGCCCGTGCCGTCGGCGAAGGCGAAGCTGCGGCCCCGCGCGTCCGCCACCACGGCGTACCGCTGCACCGCACCGTCGTCGCGCTGGGTCAGCCCGAAGCCGAGGCGCAGCTCGCCCCAGGGCGCGTCCACGGGCGCCGCGGCGCCGAGGATCCGGACGCCGCGCTCGTCGGCGACGGCGCGGAGCGCGCGAGCATGCCGCGCCGCGACCGCGATGCCCGCGGCGACCGCGCCGAAGAGCACCCCGAGCACGACCGGGATCTCGAAGAGGACGCCGACGACGGCGCCGGCGAAGCCGCCGAGGAGGAGCTGACCCCCGAGGCGGCGCATCGGGGGACGGAAGGTGGCGGGTTCCATGCGTGGGGGCAGCTTAACGCTTCGCGCCCGCTTCCGCTCCCGGCCCGTGGCCGTGCGGGAACTTGAGCTCCGCCTCGCTCGCGCGGACGTAGTGCGGCTCGAGCGCGAAGAGCCGCGCCGCGTCGTAGGCCGCCCCCTCCAGCGCGCGCGCGCAGAGCCGCGCCACGGCGAGCGCGGGCGGCGTCTCGACCCCCGCCAGCGCCGGCACCGCCGCGAGCGCGTCGCGGTAGGCGTCGAGCCCGCCGCCGAAGGCGAGCGGACGCGCTCCGTCCGCCGCGAGCGCGGCGACCCGCGCGGCGAGGGCAGCGGGCGCGAGCGCCTCCTCCGGCGCGACCGCGACGACCGTGCGTCCCTCGGCGCGGTAGAACCCGGCGTAGACCTCCCCCTTCTTCGCGTCGAGCAGCGGCAGGAGGAGCGCCCCCTCCCCCGCCTCCGGCGCCGCGGCGAGCGCCATGGCCGCGAGGCTCGACGTGCCGGCGATGGGGCGGCGGCTCGCGTAGGCGAGCCCCTTCCACGTCGCGAGCCCGATGCGGAGCCCGGTGAAAGACCCCGGCCCGATCCCGATCGCGTACCCTTCGACGTCGGCGAGCTTCCGGTCCGCCGCGACGAGGAGGTCCGTGAGCGCCGCAGGCAGGCGCGCGCCGTGCCCGCCCCTCGGCCCCTGCGGGCCGGGCTTCGCCGGCGCCCGCTCGGTGCCCTCGGTCACGAGCGCGACCTCGCCCCCGCGGACCTCGCAGAGGGCGCAGGAGAGCGTGAGCGTGGCGGTGTCGAGCGCGGCGACGAGCATGCCGGGGGCGTCTTCTACCCCAGCATCCGCACGATGTCGTTCTTGAAGACCACGATCATCAGCATGACGAGCAGGATGATGCCGACGAGGTTCGCGATCTCGCGGGCACGGATCGAGAGCGGCCGGCGCGTGACGCCCTCCACCAGGCAGGCGGCGAGGTGACCGCCGTCGAGCACCGGGATGGGCAGGAGGTTCATGAGGCCGAGGTTCACGCTGATGAGCGCCATCTTGAAGAGGAAGCTCTCGATGCCCTCCTCGGCCGCCTGGGCCGCGATGGAGAAGAGCATGATCGGCCCGCCGACGGTCTTGAAGCTGATCTTGCCCGTCATGATACCGCCGATGCCGAGCACGGTGAGCCGCACCACCTCCGTCAGGTTGCTCATGGCCGCGCGCGCAGCCTCCACGGGGCCGATGCGCAGCTGCACGCGCTCCACCACGAGCGCGGCCGGCTCGACGATGGTGCGCTGGTCCGGGAAGAACCCGAGGACGAGCCGCCGGCGCGTCTCGCGCGTGAGGTCGTCCACCTCGGGTTGCTCCGCCGGGACGAGCGTCACCACGCGGCCGTCGGTGAGCGCGAGCGCGACGGGCTCGCCGGGCTTGAAGTCGCTCGACCGCTGGTTGATGTCGCGGAACGAGCGCACGCGGTGGCCGTTCACGGCCGCGATCGCGTCGCCGCGGCGGAGCCCCGCCTTCTCGGCCGGGCTGCCCGGCGCGACGGCCGCGACGAAGGTCGCGATGCCGGGATCGGCGAGGGCGACGGTGGCCTTGCCGCCGGCGCAGGTGGGCACCGCGCGCAGCGGGAGCGTCGCGTACGTCGAGAGCGCCGCGCCCGGGAGCGTCACCGGCTGCTCGCGCACGACCTCGAGGTCGATGGGCCCGCAGCGCACCGCGTCGAGCGCCCGCCGGAGCTCGCCCGCGTGCGCCACCTTCTTCCCGCCGGCGCTCACGACGAGGTCGAAGGGCTGGAGCGGCCCCGCCGCGCCGGGCGCGACCGGCGCCACCACCGCCGCCGAGTAGGCAGGCGTGACGCCGATGACGCCGCGCACCCTCGTCTCTATCGGGTTCACCTCGGTCTCGTGGCTCGGGGTGATGGTGAGCGGCGGCAGGCGCCTGCCGTCGCGCTCGATCTCGAACGAGAGCGGCTCGCCCGGGTGGGGCGACACCAGCTCGCGCAGATCGAGGAAGTAGCGCACGGGCCGCGGCGCGCCGCCAGGCTCGGCGACGGAGAGGATCCGGTCCCCCGGCTCGAGCCCGGCCTGCTCGGCCGGCGATCCGGGCGCGATCGAGCCGACGCGCGGCCCCTCCATGAGCTTGCCATTCTGCGCGAGGCCGATGGCGAAGTAGATGAGCGCCGGGAAGAGGAGGTTCATCCCCGGGCCCGCGGCGGCGATGACGAACCTGCGCCAGGGCTGCTGCTCGAGGAAGCCGCGGCCGCGGTCCTGGGGCGCCAGCTCCTCGCTCGGGTCGTCGCCCGCCATCTTCACGTACCCGCCGAGCGGGAGCGCGGCGACGCGGTACTCGGTCTCGCCGCGGTGGACCCCGAAGAGTCGCGGGCCGAAGCCGATCGAGAAGCGCAGCACCTTCACCCCGAGCAGCTTCGCCGCGATGAAGTGCCCGAGCTCGTGGACGAAGATGAGGCCGCCCAGGAGGAGGACGATGGAGCCGGTCTTGAGGAGGAAGTCGGTGGGCATGCGTGGTCGCGAGGCGGTTGCGGGCGAGCGGTCCCACGGCCCCGTGCGGTCATAATGACGGCGATCGGGCGCCGCCGCACGCCCGCGCCCCGGCCATGGCCCAGGAGGTCAGCGGGACACGCGCCCCTCGGCCTCGCTCCGCCCCCAGTCGCTCGCGGCCAGCGCCTGCTCCACCGACCGGAGCGGCTCGACCACGTGCGCCTCGAGCACCTCCTCGCACACCTGCGCGATGCGCGTGAAGCCGCAGCGGCCGGCGAGGAACGCCGCCACCGCGGCCTCGTCCGCGCCGGACAGCACGGCCGGGGCGGTGCCGCCCATCTCGAGCGCGCGGTAGGCGAGCGTGAACGCGGGGAAGCGCACGGGATCGGGCGGCTCGAACGTGAGCCGGCCGAGGCGCGAGAGGTCGAGCGGCGGCAGGTCGAGCCGGAGCCGCTCCGGGAACGCGAGCGCGTAGCTGATGGGTCCGCGCATGTCGGAGACGCCGAGCTGCGCGACGACCGAGCCGTCCACGTACTCGACCATCGAGTGCACGATCGACTCGGGGTGGACGACGATGTCGATCCGGCGCGGGTCGATGTCGAAGAGCCAGCGCGCCTCGATCACCTCGAGGCCCTTGTTCATGAGGGTCGCGGAGTCGATGGTGATCTTGTCGCCCATCGACCAGTTCGGGTGCTTGAGCGCGCGCGCCGGCGTCACGTCGGCGAGCTCGCGCGCCCCGACGGTCCGGAGCGGCCCGCCCGACGCGGTGAGCAGGAGCCTGCGGACGTGCGCGCGGTCGTGCCCTGCGAGCGACTGGAAGATGGCGCTGTGCTCGCTGTCGACGGGCAGGATGGTGACGCCGCGCGCGGCCGCGCGAGCCATGAGCAGCTCGCCCGCCAACACCATCGACTCCTTGTTGGCGAGGCCGACGGCCTTCCCCGCCTCGATCGCGGCGGCGGTGGAGCGCAGGCCGGCGCCCCCGGCGATGGCGGCGAGGACGAGGTCCACGTCGGGGAGCGCGGCGGCGGCGGCCACCCCCTCGTCGCCCTCGAGGATCTCGGGCGCGTCCCGGCCCAGGAGCTCGCGGAGCTTGCGCGCGGCGGAGCGGTCGGACATGGCCACGACCCGCGGGCGGAAGCGGCGCACCTGCTCCGCGGCGCGCTCGGCGTTCTTGCCCGCCGCGAGCGCGGTCACCTCGAAGCGTCCGGGCGCGCGGGCGACGACGTCGAGCGCCTGTACGCCGATCGAGCCGGTCGAGCCGAGGATGGCGAGCTGCTTCATGCGCGGGACTCTACCGCCCGAGGGTGGCCCACAGATAGATCCACGGCGCGACGAAGAGCAGCGCGTCGATGCGGTCGAGCAGCCCGCCGTGCCCCGGGATGAGCTTGCCCGAGTCCTTCACGCCCGCGGCGCGCTTCAGCATCGACTCGGCGAGGTCGCCGAGCGGGCCGAGCACCGACGCGCCCAGGCCGAGCCCGACGCAGCCCCACCAGGAGAGCTGGAACGTCTCCCCGGCGGGCTGCGGGATGACCAGGAACACGGCCTTGTTGAGGAGGGCCCCGACGACGCTCCCCACGACGCCGCCCGCGAAGCCCTCCCAGGTCTTCTTGGGTGAGACCTTGGGGTAGAAGGGCGTCCTGCCGAAGAAGCGGCCGCCGAAGTAGGCGAGCGTGTCGTTGAGCCAGGTCACCACGAACGCGAGGATGACCCACGCGAACCCGAACTGGACGCGGAGGCCCACCACCGTCGCGATGAGCACGCCGC
>WNGE01003141.1_pt1 | contig 26632 bp, 22 predicted proteins | sample 5400651 | NCBI WGS metagenome assembly WNGE01 (sample SAMN13153370, study PRJNA577476) | soil metagenome | isolation source: 60 cm soil or saprolite under grassland replicate 2 | place: USA:California | collected 2016-06-15 | reverse complement strand
ACAGAGCAGTGCAACGCATCGCATCGCGCACCTCCAAGGATAGAATCCTATATCCCTTTTGCGCGTGTGACTACATTTTGATTGATAAATGTCACCAATCGCCATCGCGGCATCTCGTGGATGTTCGGCAATAAAGAAACCACGGAGCCATGGAAGTCGGGTATAGCGGCATCCGAACGCATCAAACTGATCCAGTCAGTCGAGCTTCCATTCTCCTGCATGATGCTGCTCTTGGATGCCATTCGGACCAGTAACAGGGCCGATTTCGTGCACGATAGTGCTGCTGCCCAGAATTGTCTGGCATGCCGTAGTCCGCGCATCAGGGCAGCCAATACGTTCAATGCCGTTTTCGAAGGCAATGATAGCGTTTAAGCGGCAGGTAAAATCCAATTTCAGGAGAACAGACGAATGTCACAAGAAGCGCGTTTGATGTGCGGACTCAGCCTCATTCTGATTCCGACCATCGTCTATGGCGGCCTGACAATTCTCGGAGTTATCACCGCGCGGCGGTTCGGTGCACCAGGACCAAAGAATCTCTCGCCTGCACAGATCGCGTTTTACCGGGCAGGCCATGCTCATGCTGGAGTTCTAACGTTACTGGCGGTGTTCGTTCAGATGGCGGTCGACTATGCCGCGCTGCCGTCATCGCTGGTCTGGCCGGTTCGCATCGGAGCAATCGCGGCCTCGATTCTCGTTTCGGCGGGATTCTTTGCTATGGCCCACTTACGATCACTGCGTTTCATACTCTACACAGGCGCCGCTCTGGTGGCGTTTACGACTCTGACCGTGGGCGTCGCACTCATTCGGTCAAGTTAGAGGCTTCGACCGATACTCCCCGACTCATTCGCTTGCGGAGGGCCAGATCGGAGGGAGTAGTTCCCAGCATTCTTCGGAACGTTCGCGTCAGATGCGCGGCGTCCGAAAAGCCGGCTCTTTGTGCAGCTTCCGTTGCGGTTGCCCCATTCATCAGTTCGCAAGATCCACATTGAAGGCGAAGCCAAAGAATATATGGGCGGAGCGGAACGCCGACTGCCTGCGTGAACACATGCATTAAGCGAGACGGCGAGAGTCCGGACACAGCAGCCAGATTCTTGAGTGAAAAGTCCTCTCCTCGACCAAGTCTTTGTCGGAGGAACTTGAGAACACGATTGACTCTGGGGTGAATCCTGACTGGCCGGCGGCCGTTCAGCAGATCCATGCGCACCCATCGATCTACACACGCCTGACTGAGCCTGGGACCGAGGGCGGAGCGCCAGCGGGCCACTTGTCCTTCCGGTACGCAGAAAATCTCGCCCCTGATTGTCTCCGAAAGCGCGCCCCCTAATTCGCTCTCGGCATCGACAAAGCCTATAAGAAGCGTGCCCCCGAGGCGAGCATCAACCTCGTGAGCGACATCCGGGCGGATCAAGGCTGCCCCACATATCTTCCATTTGTCTTGCGGTCCACTGCGAATCCGTAACTTGCCCTGCATCACCATTACCAGTTGGACGCAGTGATGACTATGGCGAGCGGATGTAAAGCCGGGTCCCCACACCAGCATCGCGGCAGGCCAGACCAGTGCGCCCGGTTTGGGATGGATCATCATCCGAGGATTTTGCCACGGGGGAGCGCTCGCCGCCTACGCTAGGGAAAAATTGCAGCCAGTTTGTTCAAGGCAAATGCAGTTGGGCGATTTATCGTGAAAAGTCGCCGTGAAAAGATAGCAATATTTAGGGTTGGCTCGGGCACTGCAACCCCTCAAGTTGCTGGTCATAGACGTACTACGCCTATAAGGCATCTCTTTATGCATGATGGGTTCACTCTGTCTGAAATCAGATCGTTCAAATCGGGCAATGTCCTTTCCTCATACAGGCCAATGGCCATTAGGTGGTGTGAATGATTCCAGCGCAGCAAAAGGAATGCTCATGAAAAGGCCTGCTCGTCGGGGCATAGGAGTCCTCTTCTGTTTTGCGGCGCTCACGGTTCTGGCGATTGTCTATGTTCCGGGAAAGGATCACGAATCTTCCGCGAAACGCCATACACCCGAACTCGAATACCTTAAGTCAGTAAACAGCGTCGCCCCGCTCAAGGACCCTGATCTGCTCTTCGTACTGATGACTGAGTTTGCGAATTCGAACTTGCAGCGTGAGGGAGCGGAATTCTTCCGCGCACGGCTTCAACAGTTCGAACCACAGCTGTCGCCGGTTCAAAAATCGCTGTATTTGGGGATCATCGGCCTGCTGCGCGCTCAGCATGCGTCGTCCGTACCCCTTTTGAGGCGCTATGGCTACGTGAGAGAAACAATTGCTATCCTCGAGCAGGCCAAACAGCTCTCCGGCGGCCACGTATTTGTCGTGAACTGGATGAGCGGCATTGTCCATACAGAGCTTCCCGGCTACTTTCACCAGCAAAAGGCTGCACAACAGGAACTCTCCTGGTGTGTTGAGCATGCAGACAAAGCGCCGCATCCAGCGTGGTTGCGGGAAGTCTATTTTCATTTGGGCAAGCTCGCACTGAGCGACGGGAACAAAGCGAAAGCGGAGCAGTACCTGCGGCGCAGCGGCTATTCCGACTTCGACAAACCAATCACGCTGGCAACGCCATTTGCCGAGGATGAGGTTTCGGGTCACACGTTTGTGCCGCGCCACATCATAGAAGTTGTGCCTGGTCGCGTCTACGCGCTGTCCGGTTTCGAATTCACGGAATACTACTTCGTAGTTTCGAAGGACCGCCATCAGCTCATTGCCATTGATGCGGGTACGCGCCCGGATTTCGCGAAACTTGCGTACGAAGCGCTACAAGCCCAGGCTCCGGGTCTGCCACCGCTGACAACCATGTTCATCACTCATGCGCACTGGGACCACGTCGGCGGTCACTCGTATTTCCGAAACCTGAATCCTCGGCCCAAGTTTTATGGACGAGGCAACTATCAGGAAGAGCTAGACCGCGAGTTCAATGCGCCAGATATCTTCGCGAAGCAGTTCTTTGGGGAGCGTTTCAACCTCGACGACCTGCGCAGCTACAAACCGGACGTGCCGATCGAGACCCGAACGGAGCTGAATATTGGCGGAACAAAGATCGAACTTATACCGGCGACCGGCGGCGAAACGCACGATGCCATGTTGATTCATCTCCCCGAAGAAAGAGTTATGTTCATGGGGGACGTGATCATGCCATATCTGGGAGCACCGTTCGATGAGGAAGGTGACTTGCCGGGTCTTCTCAATGCTCTTGATACCGTCGTGAGCCGGAACCCTCGGTACCTGTTACACGGTCACGAGCCGCTTACGCGGGTCTTCAACACTCCGCCGGTCCTCAGCCATCTGAAAACGGATTTACTCTGGCTGCAGGACCAGGTTCTCACAGCCATTCGCCGCGGCGACGAACGAGCCGCAATTCAAGAAGCAAATCTCATTCCGCCGGACCTGCTCGCCCATCAGCCCGACGCCTATCAGCCGTACTACATCCTGCGCGAACATGTGATCGATAGGCTCTACGATCAACATGTTGGCTACTGGGAAGCGAACCTACAAGGACTGGCTCACCCGGGTAAGGCGGATCGCGCCGAGCTTCTCGCAGATTATCTGGGCCTGTCGGATGCGCAAATAGCCAAAGCTGCAGACCGCCTCTCTGCGGACGGAAAGTACGAGATGGCGGCCGCCTTGATCGAATCAGTGGAATCGAAATTTCCCAGCAGCAACCTTCTCAAACGTGCCAAGCGCTTCGCGTATCTCAAGCTGATAGAAAAGAATCAGAATACCGATCCTTTCAAGTTCATCATCTATTCTGGAAAAATCCATGAAGAGACACCCCAAATCAATGCAGAGCAGATGAAATAGTGGCAACTGCCATCCTTTGCAGGCTCGGACAGTGACTTAGCGAAATCGCAAATGTCTCTTGCAAAAGGACGCCGTCAATTTGTCATCATCGATCGGACCGGGCAGCACCGGCTAGCAGACCGGCGGACTGGCAGGAACCATCGTTCGTCGGACAGACTGCCGCTTTCAGCTACCGAGTGGATCGTCGGCAATGAGGAAGTAATGCTGTCCTGAAGCATTTTCGACAAAGGACTAGAGGCGTTCGGGTCGAAGAATTGGCGGGAGCGACGGGACTTGAACCCGCGGCTCCTGCGTGACAGGCAGGCGTTCTAACCAGCTGAACTATGCCCCGCATGGGACAACTCATTCACCTTTATTATTGTGCTCTCCGTCTGGCTCCTCAGCCACGCGGCGCATAAAAGCGACTGAGAGCGGACTGAGGAAGAATCTGTTCGACCTAAGTCCTTCACCCCGATGCGGCTACAGCGACCGTCTTCGGGCGTGTCTAGGAATGCGGACTGAGAGCGGACTGGAACCACCGAGAGAATTTGGCTAACTGCTTTAGAATATGGTGGCCAGGGACGGAGTTGAACCGCCGACGCCAGCCTTTTCAGGGCTGCGCTCTACCACCTGAGCTACCTGGCCACATTTACGCTCGCTACTTCGCCGGCTTCGTTCGTGTGGGACGCTCTGGAACTTCAGCGGAACTGAACGACAGATGCGAATAAGGAAAAGCGGAGCGTGCTACTTCGTTCACGATTATAACAATCGCATCAGTTTCGCTCAAAACCTGTGCTGCGGAACAGCGAGCCATTCGCAACCACTGCTTCACAGGAATTCATTCCCATCCAGTAAGCAATCTCACGGTAGTCCTTCACGTTGAAGATGCCGACGTCCGCATCTTTCCCGGGCTCGATTGACCCTTTACTTTTCTCAAGTCGCAGCGCCCATGCGCCATTGATCGTCGCGGCCGCAATCGCCTCGGCGGGTGACATCTTCATCTGAATACACGCCAGCGACAGCACAAACGGCATGCTCGTCGTAGGCGAGGACCCAGGGTTGTAGTCAGTCGCCAGCGCTATCGCAACGCCTGCGTCAATTAATTTGCGCGCAGGCGGATATTTTCCGAGGCCCAGAAAGTGATTCGCTCCAGGAACAAGCGTGGCAATCGTGTTGGAACGTGCAAGGAGCGAAATGTCCGAATCATCCACGTGATCAATGTGGTCAACCGATGCCGGATCAAAGCTGAGCAGATGCTGCAGCGGCGTTCGGGTAAGTTGCGAAACATGCGCCCTTACGGGCAGGCCATTTTTTCGTGCGGATTCAAATACCCGCAGGGAATCCTCATCGCTGAATGCTCCTCGGTCGCAGAAGACATCCACGAATTGCGCCAATTTGCGTTTGGCGCTTTGCGGAATCATTTCCTCGCAAACCAATTCGACATACTCCGTTCGTTTCCCCTCGAATTCGAGGGGGACAGCATGTGCCCCCAACAACGTTGAGATCACGGTGCCGGGCCACTGCAAGGCAGCCGTGCGGATGGCGTCCAACGACTTCAGTTCCGACTCAACTGACAAGCCATAACCTGACTTGGCTTCGATCGTGGTTGTGCCTTGGGCCAGCATTTCGTCCAGCGACGAAAGAATTTTCTGCTCCAACAACGCCTTCCCTGCGCGCCGCACGCCTTCCACGCTCGAGCGAATTCCTCCCCCGGCCTCCGCGATCTGCTCATAGCCCGCGCCGGCGATTCTTTTTTCAAAATCCACCAGCCGAGGCGAAATGAACGCAGGGTGAGTATGCGAGTCAACAAACCCCGGCAGAACAACTTTGGCACGGCAGTCAATTTCGACAACGGCTCTCTTATTTTTTTTTACCCATCCGTCCCGCAAAGCGTCTTTGGTCTGTCCGGTCGAGACGATTTTGCCACCGGCGCACAGCACTGCGCCATCCTGAATAATGCCGAGTTCCTTCAGTTCTTCCCCCCGCCGCGGGCCCCGGCCATCAGCGGATTGCATCGTGACAAGCTGCTCGATGTTAAACAGCAACAGCGGCCTGCCGGAACTCATTCTTCTCATATTGGAATCAATTATCCAGAAGTCAGAATGATACAATCAGCGCGCTCTACAAAGCTTGCCGCATGCCACCTAATCTTCAGAGAGTCGGCTTTGTGCCAGCAATTCCCGCTTCCCTGCTGCTTTGTCTGATGATCGGATGCGGCGGCGGAAACAGCACGGTCACCCCTCCACCTCCCACGGTGACACTCGCGCAGGCCGCCGCGCACCACAATATAAAGGTCGGAGCGGCCGCGGATTCCCCATATCTCAGCGATAGCAATTACGCGACGATCCTCGGTTCCGAATTCAGCCAGTTGCAAGCCGAAAACGAGATGAAGTTTTCCATCATCCACCCCTCGGCCGGCGCCTACGATTTTAGCGGCGGCGACGCGTTGGTCACGTTTGCACAGGCGCATTCCATGGCTGTGCGTGGACATACGCTGGTTTGGCACAACCAGGTGCCATCCTGGGTCACCTCCGGCGGCTATACTTCGGCGCAGCTCTCCACCATTCTTCAAGACCACATCACGACCGTAGCCACGCACTACGCCGGCAAACTGTACGCCTGGGACGTAGTCAATGAGGCATTTAATGACGATGGCACAATGCGCGACACTATCTGGTATGACCAACCCGGTATTGGTTTCGCAGGGATGCGCACACAATATATTGAGCAGGTGCTGAACTGGGCGCATGCCGCCGAGCCGAACGCCAAATTGTTTTATAACGACTACAACGACGAGACGATTAACATGAAGTCGGACGCCATCTATGCCATGGCGCAGGATTTCAAGACGCGGGGCGTTCCGCTCGACGGCATCGGCTTCCAATTTCACGTCGATCCGTCGTTCGACAATCCAACCATCCTCGCTTCCGTGACCAGCAACTTTCAGCGATTCGCGGCCCTCGGGCTTGAGATTCACATCACTGAACTCGACATCCGGCTGAATAATTCGAGCACGGCCTCGCTTAACTCGGAGGCAAAGCTCTACGGAGAACTTGCTACGATCTGCGTGCAACAGCCGTCGTGCAAGCTATTTCAGACCTGGGGATTCACCGACAAGTATTCCTGGATTCCTTCATTCTTTCCGGGCGAGGGTTGGGCCCTGCTCTGGGACGCAAACTATCAGAAGAAACCAGCATACAACAGCGTCAATAAAGCGCTGCATTAGTGACTAATTGGGTGGGCACAGACCATGTGGGGACGGGCGCCCTCGCCCGTCGGGTCGCGCAACAATCGACACCTCAGGGTCGCGAGTTAACCCACCAAGACTTTAACGCCGTTCGCATCTTTATTAGGCAACCATTTCGCTTCCGAACCAGAGCGCGAATACTAGAAGACTCGCAAGTGCCAGCTTGCCCTTCGCGACCTTGCTAGTAATGGAAATCACCAGAACAGTCAGCGATCCCAGCAGAAACCAGTCAGCCGAGCGAGTCGTAAGGTAATGGGTGCCGAACCCTCCTATTTGTCCGATTGCGAAAAGGAGAATGAAAGAGAACCATATCCCCAGCAACAAAGCTAAAGCGATCACAGGCACAGCTCTTGATCGCAGTCGTGCGTCCTCACTGTTCTTCAACTCTCGCATGGCAAGCCCACCAAGTACTAACGGCGACAACAGCCAAACGGAGAATATTCCGACTTTGGCTATCGAAACCATTGAAGCTAGTGCCATCATCTTCTCCTCACCTGATGCCGATTCACCGCTGACGAACAGAATCAACCCATCGGAACCCCAACGCCCTTGGTGGTCGCGAATTTCCTTGCGTCTTCATAACCTGCATCGGCGTGTCGAATAATTCCCATTCCCGGGTCCGTTGTCAGAACGCGCTCGATTCTCTTCGCCATGGCTTCGGTCCCGTCGGCGACGGTCACTTGTCCGGCGTGCAGGGAGTATCCAATGCCGACGCCGCCACCGTTGTGAATTGAAACCCACGATGCACCCGCGGCCGTGTTGAGCAGAGCGTTCAGCAAAGGCCAGTCGGCAACGGCATCGCTACCATCTTTCATGCTTTCGGTTTCGCGGAATGGAGACGCAACCGAGCCGCAGTCGAGGTGATCGCGTCCCATGACAATGGGAGCTTTCAATTTTCCTTTTTTCACCAGATCATTCATCGCTAACCCAAACTGCGCGCGCTCGCCGTAGCCGAGCCAGCAAATGCGGGCTGGCAGTCCCTGGAATTTGATTCGCTTGCGTGCCAGATCAATCCAGCGGCGCAAAATGCGGTTGTCAGGGAAAAGTTCGAGAACGAGATCGTCGGTGACGTGAATGTCAGAAGGCTGGCCCGAAAGCGCTACCCACCGGAACGGGCCGCGACCCTCACAAAATAGCGGACGGATGTATGCCGGCACGAATCCGGGAAAGTCGTAAGCGTTCTTGACTCCGCGGTGGAAGGCAAATGTCCGAATATTGTTGCCGTAATCGAACGTGACCGAACCCATCTTCTGTAGCCGCAGCATGCCTTCGACATGGCGCGCGATTGCATCGAGAGACTTTTCTTCATACGCTTTGCGATCTCGCTGGCGTAGATCGAGGGCCTCAGAGAGTGTCATCCCATTCGGAACATATCCGTTCAGCGGATCGTGCGCTGACGTCTGATCGGTCAAAATGTCCGGCACCACGCCGCGCTCTGCCAGCTCCGGAATGATGTCGGCGCAGTTCCCTACCAGTCCGACGGAAACATTTTCTTTCTTGCGTACGGCGTTCTTCAGGATACGTAGCGCCTCATCCAGCGTTGTGACCATGAAGTCGCAATAGCCGGTCTTCAGGCGCTTCTTGATGCGCTCGGGATCAACATCAATTCCCAGGAACGCCGCGCCGTTCATGGTTGCAGCCAGCGGTTGCGCTCCACCCATACCACCCATGCCACCGCTGACAATCAGCTTGCCCGCCAGGTCGCCACCAAAATGTTTTTCGCCCGCGGCGGCGAAAGTTTCAAACGTGCCCTGCACAATTCCCTGTGAGCCGATGTAAATCCACGAACCAGCGGTCATCTGGCCGTACATCATCAGTCCGGCGCGCTCGAGTTCGTTGAATTTTTCCCAGCTCGACCAGTGACCGACCAGATTTGAGTTCGCAATCAGTACGCGCGGCGAATACTCATGCGTTTTGAAGACCCCGACCGGCTTGCCGGACTGGACCAGCATCGTCTCATCATTTCCGAGCTCTTTCAGCGATCGCACAATCGCGTGATAACAATCCCAATTGCGCGCCGCTTTCCCGGTACCACCATAGACGACCAAGTCGCGCGGACGCTCACCGACCTCCTCGTCCAGGTTGTTCATCAGCATGCGCATGGCGGCTTCCTGCTGCCATCCTTTGCAGGAAAGCGAGTTGCCGCGAGGCGCACGAACCGGGGTGTAGCTTGGAATTTCGGTTTCAACGGGCATGCGTAGATGGTAGTGCTAACGACGGATGGGATTCAAACGGTAGACCTTAGTACTGGTTGTACGGTTTACCGTCGGTGCCCACCGCTGCGGAGGAGCTGTGAACATCGCAGATACCACCCTGATCTTGTTGATCCGGTGACGAGATCTCATCTTCTGGGCATTGATCAACCCCCCAATCTGCCTGCCGTGTCATCGGGTCGATTGGTATTTCCTTAAAATACTGCCCCTTCAAATCATCGAGCGATTGCGGACGCTTCTGTTTGTCAACGTTGTATTCGGATATGAGCTTGCGGAGCGTAAACAAATTTTCGCGTAACACGGCTTCGTGCGCTTGTTTGATTGAGGCCCTAAAGTTGGGCACCGCAATAGATACCAGGATCGCCATAATGCTGATCACGATGATCAGCTCCAGCAACGTAAAGCCCCGGCTACGGCCCTTCTTAGAATTGGGCTTCATCTACCAGTCCTTGTACTTCGTTCCGTCAAGCGCTGTTTCTTGCGACTTGCTATAAACGTCGAAAAGATCGTCACCGCTCCATGAATCGGAAGTGGGGTCGTCTTGCCACGAGCGCTGACCCCATTCGGTATTCCCGGTCATCGGGTCTATCGGAATCCGGCGCAGGAACTTCAGTTTCTTCCCGTTTACGTCTTCTCCGTTGACCAGGGTGTCCAAATCTGGCGGATAGCATTCGGAACCCACCTTGCTTCGGAATGCGGCCCGGTCGCAAGCATCTTTGTAACGGTCAATGGCGTCCCGCATCTGCCATATCGCGTAGTGCAAATCGTGCTCCCTCTGACGCTTGATGTTCACGCGCTCCAGCGGGATAGCCAAAAATGACAACACTAGCAAGATGGATATCGCCGCGATCAGCTCAATGAGCGTGAATCCGTGACATTTTCGAGTCTTCGAGAGCATCTGCTTGTAGAACGGTTTAGCCGCCGGAATTTGCATGAGAAAACAGCTATTAGCCTTTAGCTCTTAGCCACGACAGTGGGAGGCTCTCCGATTCTCGCTAAAGGCTAAGAGCTAATAGCTAGAAGCTCTGGCTTATTGGATTGTAACCGTTGCGCTGGCGCCTGCGACAGGCAGGGCCTGCATCGCCGGATCGCGAGCTCCGCCTTTGGCAATAGTCAGCGCCGCCTGCCCCGGAGCTTTGGCCATAAAAGTCAAAGTCACTACCGGCCCTTGGCCAGAAATCCCCGACGCTCCCGGCGGACGCGTTGCCGTTACTTGCATCGTTCCGTCGTCCTCGCGATGGCTGACCGTTACCAGTTGCCCATCCTGCGAAAGCAATGTCCCATTCGACACATTGGCAACTTGCAAGAGTTTAGAGTCATAGGAAAGCTGCAGCGGCACCGTGTGTACATTCTGAGCGCCGTTAAGCAAGACGTTTACCGTGAAAGTCGAGCCCACCGGTTGGACCACAGTCGGCGGGTCGAATGCGAAACTCGCCTGCCCGGCGCCACGCGGAGTCAACTGCGGCGGCGGAGCAGCACTGACCGGCGGAGGTTGAGGCACCGCCACCGAGCCCGCACCTGAAGAAGGGTTCGCCGCCGGCGTGGCAGCCGGAGCCGACTGGCTCACGCGGCGCAATCCGAGCGCACTCGCCGTGCCCACGTCCAATGCCTGCTCGTTCAGCGCGCTCAGCACTTGACGACGCACGATGTGCGGAATCAGAACAAAGACAGTTTCCGTCTCAGAATGCTCAACCGAGGTTTGTCCAAAGATGTACTTCAGAATCGGAATCTGGGCTAGTCCAGGAATTCCGCTTAAGCTCTTGGTCTGACTATCCTCGAGCATTCCGCCCATCAGGTTGGCTTCACCCTCGCGCAGGCGCACGACGTGCTCGATCTTGCGTTGCCCAATCACCGGCTGCGAGATGCCACCAATATTCGACGTGCCGGTCACCGACGAAATGTCCATGGCGACTTTTAAGGTGACGTCTCCGTTCGCGTGCACGTTCGGCGTGACGTCAATGTTCACACCGACATCCAGATATTGGAACTGTGTATTAACCAGCGGGTTGATGCCCACGCCACCGATGCCCGGCTGAAATGAACCGGTCGCCACGGGAACTTTGTCGCCGATTTTGAGCGATGCCTTCTGCCCATCCAGAGCGCGAATTTGTGGGTTCTGTATCAATCGTGTGTTGCTATCGGAAAAGAGCGCGCTGATGGTCGCCGAATCAATCGTGACCTGAAAATCCGTGGCATTCAGGTTCGCCAGCGAGTTCAAATTGATGGAACCGGTCGAACTCGTACCGTTGGTTCCGGTGGTCCCGGTCGTCCCGGTGGTGCCATTGTTATTGTTGTTATTGGTGCTGTTGTTTGTTGTCACGTTCGGCTGCAGCGTGAGAGTCATGTTCTGCGGCGGGTTGACGCCCAGCGTCCGTTTCTTGTCCCGATTGATCTGCATCACTGCGACATCCACCACCACCTCTGGTTTCGATTTATCCAGATCGCCCACCAGCTTTTGCGCCAACGCAACCTGATCGGGCGTACCCCGCACCACGATCGCGCCTTCGGATGGCAGCGGCTGAATCCGCGAAATTTCCAGGATCTGTCGCAGCGCATTCACCACATCCTGCAATTCGGTCGGTTGCGAAAGATTCGACAAATAAAAAGTTTTGATCACGCTTTGCTCAAGATCTTTGCGCTTGGCAGGATTGTCCGCCGCGACAAAGATCGTATTCGGCGTCACCGGACGCCAGAACGTCTTCGACTCCAAGGCAACGATCTGGAGCGATTCTTCAAGCGAAACCGAATTCAGGTCAATCTTGATGGCGCGCGAAGTGTAGTCGGGATCAAACAGCACATTAATTCCCGCCAACTTGCCGATTGTTTCGTAGGCCACTTTGCTGTCTGTGGTCTGCTTGATTGTCATCGGCATGTTCGGGATCGCGCCCAGTTCGACCGGTCCGCTCGCCTGCTGCAACCGCCTTTCCAGAATGGTGGGTTCGTGGGTTGACGCTTGCGGTGTCCCCCCTTTGGCAGCGGCGTCAATCATCTGCCTAGTAACTTGCCGCTCCTGCTTCGCAATCGCACTAGCAGGATCAATTTCTGTGGCTTTTTGAAATTCCGCCAGCGCTTCTTCCAATCGCCCAGCCTCCCTCAACAGCTGCCCACGGTGTACGTGCGATGCGCCAGCCAGAAACCGCAATCTCTCATACGAAGCCCGGTACGACACGTCTTGCGGCTTTTGGTCGTAGGCCTGCTTATAAAGCTCATACGCCTGTTCGTAGTTCTGGCGCGCCTCGGCAATTTTGCCTTTGTTGTAAAGCGACTTTGCGCTTTCGGCCGCGGAGAAAAAACTAAGGTTAAGCAGCAGAGCGACAGTCAGCGCCCGGCGAATTGCGCGTTTCATTAATAAATCCTCAGAGGGCATTCCAGCCCATAGGCCGCTGCGGCCTATGGGCTCTTTTAGCTGTTGAGAAAGCGCGATTATAGCATCGCAGGTAACTGCCCAGATGTTACTGTGAGCTTTGCGTTTACACATTGGTACTAGTACTAAAGTAAGCGTTTCAAGGTTCCAGATACCCTCTTTTCGCTGCAGCAGACTCTCGAAACTTTGAAACCTTCGAAACCTTGAAATCGGCTCCTGTTACCCTTATCTCCATGCCCCGGCAAGCCACCCATCCAACCAAGCCTAAACCGGAGAAGAACCCCCGTCGCGACCCCACCGCCGCCGGGCAGAGAGATGCCTCCATCAATAGGATCGCCTCACACAACTATTTCTTGCTGGAAAAATTTGAGACTGGGATTGCCTTAACTGGTACGGAGGTCAAGTCGGTCCGTAGCGGCCAAGTCAACCTGAAGGACTCCTACGGCTTGGTCAAAGACGGCGAACTCTGGCTCCTGAACTGCCATATCGGCGCCTACGAACATGGCAACATCTACAACCATGCTCCCCTGCGCACGCGGAAACTCCTGGTGCATAAAGAAGAGCTCCGTAAGCTGATCGGCAAGACCCAGCAGAAAGGCCTGACTCTCATCCCAACGCGAATGTACTTCAAGAACGGCAGAGTAAAGGTTGAACTTGCGCTGGCTAAAGGCAAGCAGCTCTGGGACAAGCGTGAAACCGAACGGCGAAGGACTGCGGACAAAGAAGCACGAGAAGCGATTGCTAGATCCAGAAGAAAATAGTCCCTCACGCGGAGACATGCCTTCCGATCAAACGCTACCCATCTTCCGATTAGTTAGTTACGGTGACCCCGATCGTATTGGAGTCCACGACCCCTTGCCGAATTCCGGAGGCAGGTCCAGTTCTAGATGCAAGGTATATGTCCCGGGAGCCTCCCGGTCATGAGCGAACTTGACTTCGATAGTTGTTTGAAGCGTCTCATTCGAGTTGATAGTGACCATAGTATTCCTTTCTGATGGCGGTTCTGATGGCGGTCTGGTGGTGCCACCCTGTGGGTCAAGAACCACCGTGACCGGGATCGGATCGAGGTTGTGGAGCGCAGTGGCTCTGAAGTCTGTGTTGCTGATGGCGAGATGTACAACTTGGCTTGACTTGTTCTGCATAGTCACGGTCAGAGGCAGTTGGTCGTCTTGTTTCCAGGTCGCCGGCTGTTCCGGCTTTCGAGGAGTTATTTCAAGCTGAAATGGCGGATTGTCCAGCCGAATCGTGCGGACCAGTTCGAGAATGTAGTTCCTGTCAGCGTCCAACATGAGGATGTTGTATCGCTGACCGGCGATCTCCACTGGTTGCGGATAGTTGATGAAAACTGCGGCATCCCAAGGTGCGCCTTGGTCTTCGGACGGCCAAATGAGACAGGCAGGCTGGCCGTCCACTTCCATTGACCGGATGGAGGCATTCGCTCCGAATGGCTTCAAAACGTGTTGGGTCTCACCGCGACACACCTGTTCCGGCGTATCGCTCTCGCTGGCCATTGCATCAAGCTGGAAAAATCCGCGTGCCAAGCTGCCCGGATGTCTCTCCACCCCAAAATATGGCCGGTCGTAGTAGAGGGGATCCTTCTTCCACTCCCTAGGAAAGCGCAAACTTACTTTGTAATTGTTGTCGATATATGTCTGCCAGGAGTCGTCGGCCGCTCGCGCTGCGCTGCCGAGAAAAGAAGTCGCAAGACACAGAAGATCTAACAACACAATTGCGGTTCGCATGATTCTACCTCTGCAATTCGATTTTATCGGCGCCCCCAAAAGTGCGAATCGGAGGCCCGCATTGCGAAATCTTTTAACTCGGCAAAGTGCATGGGTCACATGATGAAAAGGGACGGGTGAGGGCACCCGCCCCTACATGCTTAGTTGTCACTTCTGGTCTGTCGTCGTTAGTTGAGCTTTTTCCGTGCCGAAGTCAGCTCTCGTTCTCTCTGCCGAGGGTGTCTTTTCTGCATTCATCACGCCTGGTACTTCCGCATCCTTGATCCTGGCGGTGGTAAGAATCTTTTCCAGTTGACGGAAAACCTTCCCCCGGTCCACTTGCGCGAGTTCTTCGTCAGTCTTGCGTGAAGTCTCCACGTCGAGTGCGAATTCATAGCACGCGCCGTTTTTGAACAGATGGAAGTATTTCAGATCGGACTGACGAGTCGTCTCACCACTCATCTGCTCAAGTTCGGTGAACTCGTTCGAACCCAGCTTCACCGTGGTAGCCTTTGCTGCTTCAGTGTCCTTTGACGGCACAAATTGCCCGCATTCATCAGCAGTCATGCCGGTATTCACGGTCACATTGAGCAAAGCACCAGAGAAATCCGTATCAGGATACGAATCGTCGGGCATATCCACGGTCGCAACCTGCACGGCTCCGGGCTTCAGGAAATTCGCCTGCACGGGTGCGGATGTATTATTGTGTCCTGCCTGCAAGCTGTATTTGCGTGGATAACTGAATGAAACTCCGTACGTGCCATTCACGTAGGTCGCGTTCGCCGGACGACGCTTCTTGACAGCTTTCTTCGGCGCCTCCGCCGGTACCGATGCTGTCATGCCGGGTGCTGGATTCGTAACCGGCCCCGATGGTGCGCTGATCTTTGCTGCATTGTCTGACTTCCTCGAACAACTAACTGCCAGAAACAAAACGATCGTCATTAGAATGCAGGCGCAAATTGCCGGCAAATAAATGCTCGCCCACGTGTCACCCTCGATTTGCTTGAAACTCTGATTACCACTTCCCTTGCTGCCATTGATATTGAGCGTTGCCATATTCCCCTCCTTGGGACTGCGATAAGAGGAATGGCACGAACAGCACCAACCTGCGGCTCATTGATTTTTCACGGCTTAGGGACGGCCCAGCCGAAAACGCTCGTCAAAGAAGGGACACACTGTTGATTGAAACACACGCAGCCAAGACTATGATCTGGGGGCATGGGCGTCCTCGCCCGTGCATTCTTTGCCCACTGCCTCAAACGTCATTTCCTGCGCCGGACTTCCGGTCTGCTTCTTCCAGGCTGCGAAGAGTCCGCCATACGTCTCGGTGATGTAGTCCTTCGGATCGACGCCCAAATCTCGCGCCATCGAATCAATCCACTCAGGCGGGCCTTCGATCTCAGCAAAATTGCCGATCGGAGTTTCGTCAATCACCACGTGCCCTTCATTGCCCTTCCATTCGGCGCGGAATTTTTCGTAGCGAAAACTAGGCTCGAACTGAAGAGCGCGCAGGATGGTTTCCATCTTTTCGCCATCTTCGACGCGAGTTTCGGTTTCGACTCGCGTCTTATGAGGACCATCTTTCTCTTTGCCTTTAGCTTTATGCGTAAGCACCCAGGATTCTCCATACTTGCGCAGGCGCAGAAGATCGCCACGGGCGCGAAGGGGACGGCCGGGCAGATCGAACAGCACGTTCATCTCGTGAGTGCGCGGAGTAACTTGCTCCAGCCCGAGTTGACGTAGACGGTCAACCAGTGAGTTGAGATCAGTGATGCGAAACTTGATTTCGATTTCGTGCGAGGACGACATTGAGGTCAGTATAGCGATGTTTATTAAGCACTCAGCACTCAGCACTCAGCACTTGGCACCGCGCATTCAGCCAAACCAAACCTACTCTATGCTGCTGTTATTCCAAACCGCTATTAGCGATGATGAGGAACATGCTTTTCATTGCCGCATGGGAACAGTAGGTTCCTCAGAGCTAAAGGTCTTCGGAATGACAGCAGGATAGAGCTAGGTTTGGCTGAGTGCTGAATGCTGAGTGCTGAATGCGTTTTCAACTGAACGTCGGCAGCTTCACCAGATCGCTTGCCGGCACCTGTTCAATCGGCTGCCCGGCTTTACGCCATGCGGTCAAACCACCAACAATCACAAACGCGCGGAATCCTTGTTGTCTCAGTAACAGCGCCACCCGGGCGCTGGTCGCTTCGCGCGCTCAAGTACAGTAGAGATAAATGTCCTTGTCCTTGGGAAGAAGCTTCAGTTCGTCCGCCAGCTTGTTTGGCTCCAGCCGAATTGACCCCGCAATGCGTGCTGCATCTGCGTCGTAGTAGCCATGGCTGCGGACGTCCGCCAGAATGATGTCCTTCTGCTCTTTGGACGCCAGTCTTTGTGCCAATTCCGCCACCTCCACCCTGGGCACAACCCCCGTCATCCGGAACCGGCGGTATTGCACGACACGATATACCACATAAACAACGATGGCCGCGATCACCATCTCAGCGAACACATGACCCGCGCTCTGCATACCTTTGGTGATCTTTGCTACCAGGTCGCGAAACAAGTAACCGACACCCGCATAGGCGATGATATAGAGGCACCCTCCAGCAAAATCGAATCGTAAAAACTGCGTAATCTTCATCTTCATGCTGCCGGCCAGGGGCGGCGCCATGGTGTTAATGCCAGGAATAAACTTCGCGAAAAGCAGTGTGAGCCGGCCACGCTTGTAGAACGATTCCGCCGAGCGCAGAATGCAAGTTTCGGGATTCAGCGAGAGACCACAGATGAAACTCAACAGCGCCCATCCGGTGTAGCGGCCTAGTACGAACAGCAGCACGTCGCCTAACATCATCGCAACGATTGCCGTTCCGAAGACGACCGGCGCAGAGAGAACATGTGCCGCCGCTGCTGCCCCTGCAGCTATCAGGGCAAGGGCCCCAGGGGCCGGTAATCCTGCGGCTTCGGCAAAGACCACCAAAAAGACGACCAGATATCCGTGATGGGAAACCGCAACTAGAAGATTGTTCATGTGTGATGCCAGTATAAGAAAAAAGGGCGGCCGCAGCCGCCCAAAGCATTCTATGCTCAAACCTACATCGAGGATTTAGCTGCTGCTTTCATCATCTTCACGCTCATCACATGAATCTGGCCCTTATCGGCGTAAACGTGAGCGCTGACACTCACATGATGGCCAACATGATCCTTCAGCGTCTCAGGATTCATCACGTCCCAGCTCTTCTGGTCCGCATCGCTGACGAAGGAAATCTTGTCTCCCTCTGACTTAACGGTTCCCTTCAGCGTTTTCAGCGGCGCTTTAGCCGAGCCCGCTGATTTGCTCATGTCGCAGCTCTTGGGGGCTTCCTGTGCTACTGCGGACATACTCAATACAACACACACTGCCAGTGCAACCACCCACAGCTTCTTCATATCGCGCAATCTCCTTTAAGTAAATTGCCCCGTGAAATTAGACTCCTGTTCCCAAGTACGAATCAAGCCGGGATTTGGATGTACGGGCAGGACAAGAGTTACGGCAGGAGGGAAATTTATTTTTCTCTGGCCACGACGAATTCCGGCGCCCACAGGAGTGCGCGCTTGATTTCCGAGTCAGGAAATGTGCAAATTGCCTTGCGCGCCGACTCCGAATACTGTCCGGCACGCGCCGACGCCGAATCCAGCGAGCCGTACCGCTCCAGAATCCGCAGGATTTCGGCGTGGGTGACTCCGTTAAAAGCCCGTTGCTCTACCACGGTTTCGATCATGCTGCGCTCTTCGGATGTGCAGCGTTCAAGTGCGTGAATCACGGCCATAGTCACTTTGCCTTCGCGCAGATCGCTCGCCACCGGCTTTCCCAACACGCTTTCTGACGCCGTGAGATCAAGCACATCATCCACGATCTGAAACGCCATGCCAAGATCGCGGCCATACCGTCCGACTTGCTCCTCCTGCTCGGGCGTTGCACCCGCCAGGATTGCTCCCAGGCGCATGCATACCGAGAACAGGCACGCAGTCTTGCGATAAATCAAATCGAAATGCTCTGCGAGAGAGATGAGCTTGCCTAGCTTCTCCATTTGCAACAGCTCGCCCTCAACCATCTGCTGGGTGAGCTCAATCAGCGCGTCAAGAATCCGGAAGTTGCGTTCTTGGACCGCAACCTTGAACGCCTGCATGTACAGCCAGTCGCCGGCGAGCACGCATTTCGAATTTCCCCATTGCGTGTTGGCTGCAGGACGCCCACGCCGGGTCTTCGCTTCGTCAATAATGTCGTCGTGAACGAGTGTTGCGGTGTGGATAATCTCAACCACCGCCCCGAGCTTGACCGCGCCGCGACCTTCATAGTTAAACAGTTTCGAGGAAAGCAACAGCAGCGCAGGCCGGATGCGTTTCCCGCCACCGCCTCGAAGGTATTCGCCGATCTCGGTGATCGCTGTGACACCGGAAACCGTGTCGCGACCGAACTCCCGCTCGATGGCAGCGAGATCGTCGCGAAGAAGCTCGAAAACTTCTGCTCCGTTGATAGCGCTGGTGCTCATTCGTATTTTTTCACCACGGAGACACGGAGGCACAGAGAAAATTCATAGCGAACACCTCGTCCTACAAGAAGTCCCTTTTGGCCGGAAAATATCTCGGCTTGTTTCCTCTGTGTCTCCGTAGTGAACTAGTTTGTCCGGTAATTCGTAAATTGCATATCAATTCCGAAATCCTGCTGCTTCAACAAAGCGATGATTTCCTGCAGCGTGTCGCGATCTTTCCCGCTAATGCGCACGAGGTCTCCCTGGATTGAAGCCTGAACCTTTTTCTTGGAATTCTTGATCAGTTTCACAATGTCGCGTGCTTTCTCTATGGGAATTCCCTGCTGCATTGTGATCTTCTGCCTGGCGGTGCCGCCGGCAGCGGGCTCAATTGCACTGTAGGTAAGCCCTTTCAGCGAAATGCCGCGCTTCACCAATTTCTGCTGCAAGATGTCATTGACTGCCTTCAGCTTGTAATCGTCAATCGATTGCAGGACGATTCCTTCTTTTTCCTCCAGCGCAATGCTCGACTTCGAGTCTTTCAAGTCGAAGCGCGTGTGGATCTCTTTCAGCGCCTGCTGGATGGCGTTCGAAACTTCCTGCAGGTCAATCTTGCTGACAATGTCGAATGTGTTCTCTGGCATGACGTAATAGATTAACGTAGTTGAGGCTTGGGTGCGTCCTGAAAAGCTGCTTTTTGCGCTCTTTGCGTGCTTTGCGGTTAAAAGCTCTTTTGCGGATCAGCCGTGAGCGAAAAGAAACGACAGAAGTTCTGCGAGGTTTGATTTCCGACGTCTTCCGCTGGAAGACTGCGCAATTCCCCGATCTGCCGCGCCACTTCCTTCACAAACGCAGGTTCGTTGCGTTTGCCGCGATACGGAACAGGAGCCAGAAACGGCGAGTCGGTTTCGATCAACATGCGATCCAGCGGAACTTGCAAAGCCGAGTCGCGGATCTGCTGGGCTTTGGGAAATGTCACGTTGCCCGTGAAGGAAATCATAAAACCCATGTCGAGCGCGCGTTTGGCATGCTCCCAGGCACCCGTAAAGCAATGCAGAATTCCGCCCAGGCCCGAAGGCTTCCAGTGCCGCTCAATCAGGCTGAGGCAGTCTTCCCAAGCATTGTTGCTGTTATCAGATGGCCGGCAGTGAATCACGATCGGCAACTTGGCGGCACGGGCAAGCTCCATCTGGCGGATGAAAACATGCTGCTGAATTTCCTGCGGAGAATGATCGTAATAATAATCGAGCCCAATCTCTCCCCAGGCGATGACCTTCGGCTTGCGCGCGAGTTTTTCTAGCTGATCGAAATCCGCATCGGTCGCGAGCTTGGCTTCATGCGGATGAATGCCAACCGTCGCATAAATGAAATCATACTGGTCGGCGATCTTGACCGCGCAATCCAGCGTTCCCGGCCCATCACCAGTTCCGACGGCAAGAATATTCATGATATCGGCTTCGCGAGCGCGTGCAATCACTTCCTTGCGATCTGGATCGAAGCGCGAGCCGTCAAGATGGCAGTGGGAATCAACGAACATTTGGGCTTGTCTCAAGACTAACTCAGAATTGCCAACAGCTTGCGCTCACGATTGTGTCTCCAACCCGTCGAATTTCATATGCGAATTCTAAGAGTAGCCCTGGTTCCAATTCTCGCGTTCTTAGCCTCGGCAAGCGCACAGGAACTGCCGAGAGCAGACGCCGTCCGCATCCGCGAGTTCTACCGGCTTGCCACGGAGGTTCAGGACAAAGTCTGGCCACGTTGGAGCGAAATACCAGCCCCGTTGTTACTGGTCACCGACAAAGCCGAGTTCCTGATCCATCACCCCGCGCCGCCAAAGGATTTCAAGAAAATCACTGAGGCCTTCCCCGCATTCGGGCCGCCGTCGGTGATCGTGATCGGCGAAGCAGAAAATACGAGCAGCAAGACGAGCACGCCCTGGCTGATCACGCTCATGCACGAGCATTTTCATCAGCTACAAAACGCCCAGCCCGGATACTTCCAGGCCGTCGAAGCTCTTGCCTTGAGCCACGGAGACAAGAGCGGCATGTGGATGCTGAACTATCCGTTCCCGTACGACAAGCCGGAAGTGACGCAGGCATTCATGCGAGCTCGCGATTTGCTGCTCGACGTGCTGAACGAATCCGACGAACACAAATTTGCAAAATTGGTGGTGGAATATGTTGCTCAGCGAAAGGGCTTTTTCGCCCAACTCTCTCCAGATGACCAAAAATATCTCGCATTCCAACTTTGGCAGGAGGGGATCGCCCGCTATACGCAGATTAAGGTAGCTGAATCAGCAGCGCAGTATCAGCCGAGCACGGAATATGCAGCACTCCCCGATTTCGAGTCGCTCGGGGCTTATGCGTCCCACGCAAGAAAAGATACGCTCGGCGAGCTCCGGAAAGCCGATTTACGCAAATCGAAGCGCGAGGTTGTCTATGCGTGGGGTGCGGCTGAGCGCTTACTGCTGGATCAGATAAGACCAGGATGGCGAGACGAATACTTTAAGCATCCATTCTCGCTGGATTCGTATTTCGATAAGTAACGCGGCCGCTATTTTAGCCTGGCGCCCAGCGGTACATCTTCCAGGAATCCCGCCAATACTGGCTTCCCGCCTTCGAGCGACGCAGCAACGATCATGCCGTTTGATTCGAGTCCACGTAATTTTCTGGGCGCGAGATTGGCAACGATCACGACCTTGCGCCCAACCAGAGTTTCGGGGGCATAGGCCTCAGCGATTCCCGCAACGATCTGGCGAGTCTCATAGCCCAGATCAACTTCGAGCCGCAGCAACTTGTCTGCGCCTTTTACTCTTTCCGCGACTTTCACTTGCGCGACGCGAAGTTCAACTTTGGCGAAGTCGTCAATCGTGATCTTTCCGTCAGGAGAGACACCGGCAGTCACAGCAGCAGCCGCAGGCTTGTTCAGCGGCGCAGAACCTTGCGATGCGCCTTCCGCAGGTGCTGCATTGGCCGCAGGTTGTGCCTCGGTCGCCGGCGTTTCAATCGTCGGTGTCCTTCGCTGCTCCTCCATTTTTTGCATCCTCTCAATGGCGCTCTTATCGGCACGCGGGAACACCGGTTCGACTTTGCCCAGCTTTGTTCCCAACTGCAGTTGTCCCCATCGCAAATCCGCCAGCGCCACCTTCTTAATGTCGCCCAGACCCAGTTGCGCCCAAATTTTCGCCGTAGCCTCCGGCATCACCGGATGCGCAAGCACAGTCACAATCCGCAACGACTCAGCCGAGGTATATAACACAGTCGCAAGCCGCGCTCGGCTGGTCTCATCCTGCTTCTCGGCCAGCGCCCACGGCTCATTTTCCACGATGTACTTATCCACCGCCGCCACCAGCGCCCACGCAATTTCCAACGCGCGAGAGAACTGATACTGCCCAAACAGCTCGTTAAACTCAGAGATAGTGTGCTTCGCAAGACCTGCCAGCAAGTCTTCCTCTGCAGTATGCGCGGCTTTTTGCGACGGATACGGCACCTCGCCACGAAAATATCGCGTGATCATCGCCAGGGTGCGGCTCGCCAGATTTCCCAATCCATTTGCCAAATCGGAGTTATACCGCTGCACCAGCGCATCGAATGAAAACGATCCATCATGCCCGAACACCACCTCCCGCAGCAGAAAATAACGTAGCGCATCCGCGCCCAACACATCCAGAATCGTCTCGGTGCGCACAATGTTCCCGCGCGACTTCGACATTTTGCTTTCTTCAAACAGCAACCAGCCGTGCGCCACAATGGACTTCGGCAGCGGCAGCCCCGCGGCCAGCAGGAGCGCCGGCCAATACACGGAATGAAAACGCACAATTTCCTTGCCAACCATGTGGACATCGGCAGGCCAGTATTTTTTGTATTTCGTATCTTCCGAAGATCCATAGCCGAGCGCGGTGATGTAATTTTCAAGCGCGTCCCACCAGACGTAGATCACATGCTTCGGATCATCCGGCACCGGAATGCCCCACGAAAAAGTTGACCGGCTGATTGAAAGATCGCGCAGGCCCGAACGTACAAACGCGATCACTTCGTTGCGACGCGTCTCCGGGCGAATGAAATCCGGCTGCTTGGTATAGAGTTCTAGCAATTGCTCTGCAAACGCCGACAATTTGAAAAAATAATTCTCTTCCCTAATAGTTTCCGTCGGACGCCCGCACTCCGGACAAGGCTCGCCCGGCCCAACTTCCACGTACATCTCATCGAACACGCAATACTGCCCGGTGTAGCTATCTTTATAGATATATCCGTTGTCGCGAATCTGTTTCCAAAGTTGCTGTACGCCACTCTTGTGACGGTCCGACGTGGTTCGGATGTAGTCGTCATAAGTGATGCCCATCCGGTCCCACAGCGCGCGGAATTCACCGGAAACTTCGTCGGTGAGCACCTGCGGCGATTTGCCCGCGGCCTCTGCGGCACGCTGGATCTTTTGCCCGTGCTCATCCGTCCCTGTGAGAAACCACGTATCGCGGCCCATCATCCGCTGCCGCCGCGCAATCGCATCGCACACAATCGTCGTGTAAGCGTGCCCAATATGCGGCCGCGCGTTGACATAATAAATAGGGGTCGTAATGTAGAACTTTTCAGACATTGTCCGGTGGGGCAGGGACTGAACCCTGCATTGAGAGTATCAAAACTAGCGCGGCTTTAGCCTCTGACGGACCTCGCGTACGCTTCCATCGCTTCCATCATGACCGTCTTCAATGGCACCTTCTTCTCTTCTGCAATCCGTCTGCAGTCCTCATATTCAGGCGCGTAGGTGCTTACTGACCCATTCAGGCTCGCGACTTTGATCCGCACTTCTCCAAATTTTGTGCCGACCGTTTCCCATCGACGAGCAAGCGTCTGCCGTACCTCTTCTCGTCGCCGCACCCCCAGCGTCGTCGTCTCCGCAAAAATGATCTGCGAAAATTTGGCCGCGTCTCCCGGCTTTGCGAGCACTGTCAACAGAGTTCCTGGACGATTTTTCTTCATCTGCACCGGAGTCGCGAACAGATCGAGCGCTCCTGCCTCCAGCAACCGATCCATGACATACCCAAAAACCTGCGGACTCAAATCATCCAGGTTGGCCTCGAGGACAAGAATCGTTTCAACCTGTGTGGCGAGGGCGCCATCGCCCGCGTTCGCGTCGGCTGTTGATTCCCCGACCGTGATCCGCAACACGTTCGCGTGGCCCCGAAAATCCCTCGTTCCTGCCCCATATCCTGTCTTCTCAATCTTCATCTCGGGAAACGCTGCGAAGCGCTTCGCCAATGTCGTGACAATGGCGGCCCCTGTCGGTGTCACCAGTTCCGCTTGCAGCCCCGTTGAATACACCGGTGCGCCCCTAAGCAATTCCACTGTGGCCGGCGCGGGCACAGGAAATGTTCCATGAGCGCAGTTCACGGTGCCTGCTCCGACATTTAATGGCGAGCAAACGAACTCGTCAACCGCCAACGCCTCTGCTCCAACCGCCGCGCACACAATGTCCACCAGCGCGTCCACCGCGCCCACTTCGTGAAAATGAATTTCCTCGATCGGCACATCGTGGATTTTCGCCTCCGCCGCCCCGAGCTTCTCGAAGATCGATAACGCCGTGCTCTTGGCAGATTCGCTCACTGCGGCCTTGCCAATAATCTCGCGGATCTCAGCTAATCCGCGACCATGCTGATGTGCGTGGCTCGGTGATGATCCCACTTCTCCCAAAACCGGGGAGAAGTGGGGCACCCCATGTTGGGGTTCGGTGTGAGTGTGGCTGTGTTCATGCGAATGAGAATGCCCGTGTGGGTCGGACATTCCCTTCGACAAGCTCAGGGCAGGCTCTATCCGACCATGAGTTGAGTGCTGACTCTCCTGCCGATCATCAGCCAATCTGGGCGCATCCTTCTCTCCATTCACCACGACATCCACTTTTGTTGCACTAGTCCCGCTCCGATTCACACGCGAAATCTCCAACCGAGCACCAACCACTAACGCCGAGACCGCATCCTCGAAGATTTTCGGCGACACTCCGGCATCAAGCAGCGCGCCCAGAAACATGTCGCCACTAATTCCCGAGAAACAATCTACATAAGCAATTCGCATAAACCGTCGTTGGTCGTTGGCTATTGGTCGTTGGCCAAACCGAATCTCGTTCCGATTCTAAACGTTTGGTTCCCCGAGCATCGGCCACAAGACGGTTTCACAGCTTGAATCGCCGACGGACCAACAACGATGCATCTGCTAAACTCACTATTCCCTTCAACCACTTAGGAGAAGTTTTTGTATCGCCAACTCGAACGCCGCCTGGGCCAGCACATCCGCGAATTTGTGCGTCGGCAGTACGGGCTTGATTTCGAGAAAATCGTGATCGAGCAGCCTCCAAAAGTTGAATTCGGCGAATACGCTCTGCCTCTCGCTTTCGAGTTGGCCAAGAAATTACGCAAAGCACCCAGAAAGATTGCCGAAGAAATCTCCGCCGATGTTGGCCCGATTGAAGGCTTCACCAAATTGGAAGTTGCAGGCGCTGGTTACATCAATGCGCGTGTGGATCGCGCCGCTCTCGCCTCCGCGGTATTCAAAGACGAAAAGCCACTCGTCGAAATTCCGTCCGGCCAAATTCTCGTCGAGCACTCGAGCATCAATCCCAATAAAGCCGCCCACATCGGCCACCTGCGCAACGCGATTCTCGGCGACACTTTCGTGCGCTTGCTCCAGTTCGCCGGTCGCACCGTCGTCGTACAAAACTACATTGACAACACCGGCGTGCAAGTTGCGGATGTAGTCGTCGGCTTCCTACATCTCCAGAAGAAATCTCGCGCCGCAATTGAGCAGCTGGCAAAGAAGCCGCGATTCGACAACTACTGCTGGGATCTCTACGCCAAAGTTTCACAGTGGTATGAGCAGAGTGCCGAGAACAAGAAAGTTCGCCTGCAAACGCTCCACGAACTCGAGCAGGGTGGAAACGAAACCGCCACTGTTGCCGAACTGATCTCCATTGCAATCCTGCGCCGCCATCTTGAGACCATGGACCGCCTCGATATCGAATACGACTTCCTGCCGCGCGAGAGCGAAATTCTTCATCTGCACTTTTGGGATGCCGCGTTCACCAAACTTAAGGAAGCCGGCGTTCTGTCGTTCGAGACTGAAGGCAAGAACAAAGGCTGCTGGGTGATGCGGCGAGCGGGAACTTCAAAGGCGTTCACCGCCGAGGAGGCAGAGCATGCAGAGAAAACCGCAAGCGCTGGGAAGAAACTGAATGGGGCACCGAGCGACGACGATGACCTCATCAAGAGGATTGAAATCGTCAATGGTGTCGATATCCGAGCTACTCAAGACCAAATCACCGAGGAAGACCAGAAAGTCATCGTCCGCTCGAACGGCACCGTCGGCTACGTAGGCAAAGACATCGCCTATCACATGTGGAAATTTGGACTGCTCGGGCGCGACTTCGGCTATCGCAAGTTTTACTTATATCCGAACGGGCATCAGTGCTGGATCTCCGCCGAGCACGGCGAACCCGATCACCCGCACTTCGGAGACGTCGCGGAAATCTACAACGTGATTGATACCCGCCAGGCCGAGGCGCAGAACACGGTCATCGAGGCGCTCCGCGGCTTGGGCCACAGCGAGCAGGCTGAGCACTACACGCATTTTTCTTACGAGATGGTTGCTCTCACCCCACGCTGTGCCGCCGAACTCGGATACGAACTCTCTGAAGACGACAGAGCCCGCGCCTACATCGAAGTCTCAGGCCGCAGGGGCTTCGGCGTAAAAGCTGACGATCTTCTCGACGCGCTGATCTCGGCCGCAAAACAAGAAG
>WNGE01005322.1_pt1 | contig 26635 bp, 25 predicted proteins | sample 5400651 | NCBI WGS metagenome assembly WNGE01 (sample SAMN13153370, study PRJNA577476) | soil metagenome | isolation source: 60 cm soil or saprolite under grassland replicate 2 | place: USA:California | collected 2016-06-15 | reverse complement strand
CACTCGCGCTCGCCGAGATGGACAACGTTCCCATGTTCATCGGCCAGGACCTGCACCTCAATGTGCCGCGGGTTTGCGATCAGTTTCTCGACGTAAACCTCGCTATCGCCGAATGCTCGCAGCGCCTCGCTTTTCGCCGATTCGAGCGCAGGTTTTAGCTCTTCACGCGAGCGCACAAGGCGCATGCCCTTACCGCCTCCGCCTGCGGCCGCCTTAAGCATCAATGGATAACCGATTTCTTCCGCGACGCGCTCCGCCTGGCCGAACGACTCCAGCCCTCGCGATGTGCCTGGCACACACGGGACTCCAGCTTTCTCCATCTGCTGACGCGCCCGCGTCTTCGATCCCATCAGTTCCATCGCCGCCGCGTTCGGCCCAATGAATTTCACTCGTGCTTCGGCGCAGGTCTGGGCGAATTTTGCATTTTCGGAAAGAAAGCCGTAACCGGGATGGATCGCCTGAGCCCCGGTGCGCTTGGCAACATCAATAATCTTCCTAATGTCCAGGTACGATTCTGAGGCAGCAGCCGCGCCGATATGATGCGCCTCATCCGCCTTTAAAACGTGCAGCGACGCCCGGTCCACGTCCGAATAGATCGCGACCGCCTTGATGCCCAGTTCATGGCAGGCGCGAATCACGCGCACGGCAATTTCGCCCCGGTTTGCAATCAGGATCTTCTTGAACATAAATGAGCGCCCCGAGCCCGTGCGCTCTCTGACCTCGGCGGATGCGCTTGTGAATGCATAACCGCGCGGCGGTTCAGGGCATTTAATTCTATTCCACCGCACTCGTGAACTGGCACACTGGCCAGGGCCGGGATACTATAACGGTTTCCTATGCAGCTTTCTTCTGCGGCTGTGGCGACGGAGAACCCGGCCAAATCGCGCACTTATTTGCTCGCAAGCTCTCTGCTCACAACGGGATTCTTACTCCGAGTGATATGGGCCGCCTCAGTATTCTTGAACGCTGATGAGGCTATGCACTACGTTCTTTCGAACCAGCCATCGTTCGCCCTCACCTATCAAGCGACTTTGAGCACCGCGCATCCACCATTGTTCATAATAATGCTCCACTACTGGAGCCACGTGGGGACCTCAGAATTTATTCTGCGTTTGCCTTCGTTACTTGCTGGTACTGCCTTTTGCTGGATCATCTTTCTTTGGCTGAAGCAAGTGACGGATACCACGACGGCGGTGATCGGACTGAGTCTCGCATTATTTTCGCCCGCGCTCATTTATCTCTCGGCAGAACTCCGCCAGTATTCGCTGCTGCTTTTCTTCTGCGCAGCGAGTCTATACCTGCTTGATCGCGCTATCGCTGAGAACTTGGCAGGCGCGATGCTCCTGTCGCTATTCTGCCTTTACCTGGCTCTGCTCACGCATTATTCATCGTTGATTTTCGCGCTCGTGCTGGGCTTGTATGCGCTATTGCGCCTGCGTTCGACTAGAGTGCGCGGCACGATATATGCGATTTGGGGGCTGGGCCAAGTCGCGGGTGTCGCGCTGGTGATTTTCCTGCTGAAGACCCACGTTGTGAACAAGCGCCGCATGGCTCAGAACCTTGCCGATTCGTATCTTCGCAGCTCGATTTTTCATCGTGGGGAGGATCACATCTTGCCGTTCATTCTTAGGGCAAATGTCAGGGTGTTTCATTTCCTCTTCAGCCAGGGTGCAATCAGCGTTCTAGCGCTGCTGCTGTTCATCGCCGGCGTGGTCATCGTCTTGAGAAAAGAAGAAGCCGCGGTGGATCTTCGCAATCCCAGTTCGCGCCAGCTTGGAGTTTTGTTACTTGCGCCATTCATCATCAATTGCGCATTGGCGCTGGGCAGCGTCTATCCCTACGGTGGGACTCGACATAATTCCTACCTCGCCGTATTCGGCGTACCTGGTATCGCAGTAGCTTTGGCCCGCTGGCGGAGTCCCAAAACCTGGATGAAACCCCTCGCCATTACACTCGCGCTTGCCATCTGCAACCTAGTTGTGGTTCCCGCGGGAGCCTACATCCGGCCCAAAAATCAAAGAAGGCAGCTCATGATGCAAGCCATGGACTGGATGCACCGTTCGCTGCCGCCCAACGCCATCATCTTCACGGATCTCGAAGGTGGACTTCTGCTCAGCTACTACTATTGCCATAGCAGCGTCGTGCAGCTTTATGGTCAGGTTCCCGCTTTCAAGGAATCGCCGTGCCGCGGAGCTCGCGTCATCGCGATTCATCCCAAAATATGGACTTTCCGAGCCGAGACCTTTCCGGCCGACCTGCAGAACATGGAGCAAACGTTTGGATTGAGCCCCAGCACCCCGGTATGGGTGTTCCAGGCGGGCTTCATGGTTGATAAGGAGGCTGACTTCCGCGCCACGCTTCGCGGCTTCGGCTGTCCTGCGCCGCAGAATTTTGGAGCGAATATTCTGGTCTGTCGAATCGCGCTGGATCCAAGGCAGATCGAGGTAACTTCTTCCACCCGGATCAATCCGGAAGAGATTTGATCTGCATAAGTCCCGGGTACATCTACGGAAAGGGCTCAGTCCCCTGCTAAAAGAAAAGCCTCGCCGATGGCGAGGCTGGGGGCCGAAAAATTCGGCCTTTACTGGCTAGGCTGCATAGTGATGCCCTGAGCCCCGGGCTGTTTTTCCGCCTTCGCCTTCTTCGCGGCCATGGTCTTATCTACCCATTCGTCCGCCGTCTTAAGATCGGCAGCTCGGGCAGCCGGATCGTCGCATTCCAGGTCAGCCTTCTCACGATAGAGCAGATTCATGTACGCCATTGCGTCGTCGTACTCGGCGCGGAGTTGCAAAGCCCTGTTCAGATTATCGATCCCGTCCTGAATTGCGTTCCAGCTCTTCGATTTCAAGCTGGCGCAAACTTTCTTGTCCTTCAGTGGTTCGTCAGGCTTAAGACCAAGCTTGGCACGCTCTTCCATGCGTGGCTGGTACGCTTGGGTCCAATCGATGACGCCAATCGAGTAGTAGACCTCGGGGTCATTTGGATCGACGTCCGCCGCCATATGGTAGTACTTTTTGGCATCCTCGAACTTCTTCATCTGCAAATACAGATAGGCGATGCCCTTAACGCTATTGATCTTCTGTTCCTTCCCTGGGTTCCTCTCAATGACGTGCTTATATTCTTCAATGGCTTGCTCGGCCATTTTGTTATTGTCCGGAGTATCGGCGCCGGGAATGTACTGTTGCGCATAAGCCGTAGCCAGATAAAGACGTGCCACGATTAAGCCGGAATCAAATGACACGGCCCGTTGAAAGTGATCGATGGCGTCTTCGTACTTGCCATTCTTGTACGATTGCACGCCCTTGTTCAGTTGGTCGCGCGCCCTGAGCTTGCCGCATCCGATGGCCGAGAATAAGGCCAGCGCAACCGCGATCAGTTCCAGCATTCGTAAGCTTTTCTTCATTGTGGTGAAATCTCCCTCGCCACAGAATCATCTCGATTAGCGGAACCGTAGAGACGCGCAGAAGCAACGCTAGGCACCATCCCTGCGCTTGTTCGGGTCCTTCTAACGCGATGCTTTAGCCGCCAGCTTCAATCTTTGCGGTGATCAGACCGACCTTATCTACTCCCGCAGCGTGCGCGATGTCAATTACGTTCGCAACGTCGGCAAATGGGACGTTGTTATCGCCCTTGACGAACATCACCTTTTCGGCGCGCGCTTTGAAGATATCCGTTAGACGGCCTTGCAGGTTTTCCCAGGTCGTGTCTTCCTGGTTGATCTTCAAAGCTGGTGCCTGCCCCGCGCCACGATCAATCAACTGCACAACGACCGTACGATCCGGGTTCAGGTTCTTCGGGGCATTAGGCGGCGGAGGTTGAGGCACCAGTGCCTCTAGACCCTTCGGAGTCAACGGTGTGATCACCATGAAAATAATAAGCAGCACCAACAGTACATCGATGAGCGGTGTGACGTTGATATCAGCGCTCTGGCCCCCGCTCGGGCCGACTGCCATTCCCATAAAAGTCTCCTCCGAACCTTATTGCCCGCCAGTGGGCGTAGCCGCTGTCGATGCTGGCGCAGGCGTGTTTGCGGTCTTTCTTTGCTCGGTCAGCAATCCAAGCTGGTCTACGCCTGCGGCGCGCACGTTGTCCACTACCTCGACTACCGAGCCAAATTTAGCGCGCGCATCAGCCCGCACAAACACGCGTTTGTCAGTGCGCGCGGCGATACGATCCTTAATCTTGCCGGTGAGCTGATCTACCGCGATCTGGTCGTTGCCGAGAAAAACCTTGCCATCGCGCATTACCGCGACTAGCAGGGCGTCTTCCTTGTCCGCATCGGGCATCTGTTCCGGGTTGTTGACTTTGGCAAGGTCAACCGTCACACCCTTCTGCAACATAGGCGTGACCACCATGAAGATAATGAGCAGTACCAGCATCACGTCTACCATGGGTGTAACGTTGATGTTGGAGTTGACCTTTGCTCCCTCGTTTCTGGTTGCTAGAGCCATAAATCAAACTCTCCTGGACGCCGAATTCTCCCGCGCGCCCTTTGCGAAATCCGTCTGATGCTACATTTGGAGGAGCCTGAGCGCCGAGCTTGCGGTCGGCGCTCAGGTTCGCAACTCAAAGCTGTCAGTCCAGCGCCTCGAATTAGGAGCGCCGCTTAGGAGCGCCGCATTCCCCGCCGCTTCAGGAAGTAATCGATCAGTTCGCTTGAGGAATTATCCATCTCCACATCGAACGCTTCCACGCGGCCCGTCAGATAGTTAAACATCATCACCGCCGGAATAGCCACGAACAGCCCGACGGCGGTCGTCACCAGAGCTTCCGCGATACCGCCGGCCACTGCCGCGAGACCGGTCGCCTTCTCCTGCGAAATGCCTTTGAAGGCGTTCAGAATGCCGACCACGGTTCCGAATAGCCCCACGAAGGGCGCTGTTGAGCCAATGGTGGCCAATCCGCCCAGACCGCGTTTCAGCTCGGCATGGACGATCGCTTCGGTGCGCTCCAGGGCGCGCTTCGAGGCTTCAATGGTTTCGCCCGGAATCTCACCACTTTCTTGATGAGCACGGAACTCCATCAGGCCAGCAGTAACGACCTTGGCCAGATGGCTCTTTTTATTGCGCTCGGCAACCTTGATGGCTTCGTCAATTTTGCCGTCGCGAAGCGCTCCGGCGACCGCGGGGGCGAATGCCCGCGACTGCTTACGCGCTGCGCTAAATGCCATGGCGCGGTCAATCATCACACCGATGGACCAGCCCGACATGATGAACAAGATTCCGACCACGATCTTCGCCAAAACGCCCATTTGTTTCCAGAGCGAAATCGGGTCCCAACCCACCGGCTGCTCTTGCAGAATCAAGGCAGCCAGCGTGGGCATGTGAACTAAGGCTAGTGCGGCTAAATTGGCTACAAGCATGAGTTGCTTCCCTCCTCAGGAACTCTTCAAATTGCAGAAATCGCTTTCGAGCTCAAGATTTCTTTCTCCAGCCGAGATCTATCCTCCGGACAGAGTGAAGTTCACAGTAATCTGCGTATCCACTTCGACCGGCTCGCCGTTCAAGATATACGGTTTGTACCGCCATTGCTTGACGGCTTCGATAGCTGCCGGCGCCAGCATGGGATGTCCGCTGATCAGCGTTAGGTGTTCGATGGTACCTTCCTTGCTGATCTGGGCTTGCAGCAACACGGACCCTTGGATGCGCGCCTGCCGGGCCAAAGGTGGATAGGCAGGCTGTATTTTCTTGATCAGCAAACCTTGGGTCACACCTTGAGACACGCGAACTCGTTGAGGTGTAGCCGCTTTAGGGACGGCAACCGGCGTCGAGCTGATAATGCCGCCTATGACGCCACCCATCTGCCCACCGGGGATCCCGCCTGGCACGCCGCCCACCACACCAGACGACATTTGTGGCGGAGCTTCTTCTTCCTTAATCATCTGAACTTTCTCAGGGATCTTGGTGGGCGTGCGGAGTTGACCGTTGATGATGTCGGTCTGAATCTGCTTGACCACTTTCACTGGAGCCGCAGCCGGGGGTGGCGGCGGAGGTGGCGGCGGAGGCGCCACCAGGAACGTCATTAATTGCGTCTTAGGCAAGGCTTCTGTAAACAGCAGCGGAAGCAATACCAGAACACCGATCAGCGCCACCTGCAATACGAACGAGAAAACTGTGGTTGCTCCCCGCTTTGTTCTAAGCCTGCCACCTGATTCGATAAGGCTGTCTTCAAACATAAGGCTTCTCCTACACAGACCCTACGTACGATTAGACACCGCCCTTGACCCATTTGCTCCCAACTCCGGATAAAACTAACCCAGAGCTCGAACCTCCGTAACCCTTGGTAATTACGCCACTTCGATTACGACTCTCCGCAGATTCTACGCTAAGAGCTCTTTACGCAGAGTTCGCAGAACGCTCACACAACCCGCTATCGATTGCTGGCCACGCTTTTTGGCTGTGGCGGCTTCGCCTTTGCCCCCCCAGCGGCAACCATGACCGGCTGTCTACCTCGTGTCGAGCGCCAGTCCTGATAAGCCACTAAAATGGGCGCGGCTATTGCAATCGACGAATAGGTGCCTATTAAGATGCCGATTACCAGGGCGAACGAAAACCCATGTAGCACTTCGCCCCCGAAAAGATACAAAGCAAGTACCGTTAAGAACGTTAAACCCGCTGTCAAGATGGTCCGGCTCAGAGTCTGATTAATGCTGCGGTTTACGATATCCGACAGCTTCTCGCGCCGCATCAGCTTCAGATTCTCGCGAATCCGGTCGAAAACGACGATGGTGTCATTATTCGAATATCCAATCAGCGTAAGAATCGCTGCAATCACGGTAAGCGAGATTTCTTTGTTCGTTAGCGAAAACGCGCCGACTGTGATCAGCGTGTCGTGGAACACAGTTACAACGGCCGCCACACCATAGATCCACTCAAAGCGGAATCCCAGATAAACCAACATTCCTGCCAGCGAGTAAACCGTCGCCAGCAAAGCCTGTTTCCTAAGCTGAGATCCAACCTGCGGTCCTACAATCTCTACGTTCCGTACTGCGAAGTCGGAAACATAAAAACCGTCTGGTAGTACAGACACCACAGCAGGGTCGGCCGCGCTCTTCAGTTCATCAATCGAGCTCAACACGCCGCCTTTGACCTTGTCACGATAATTGACGATGGCCTGGGCCTGCGCAGAGTAGCGCTGGTTGGCGTCAGTTCCTGCCCGCAACGGATCTTTTTCCAGCAGATAATTCGCAATTGTCAAAGAGCTCGAGTTGTTCAGGTCCTGCTTGCCCGCTGGAGCATTGGTCTCCAGCGCATTGATGATCTGAACCTTGCCCTGATCAAGCGCCTTCTCGCTCGTCTCACGCACATCGAGGTCGATCAATACCTCGTTGTTTGCCGGCGGCCCGTAGCGCTGAATGCGGGCGCGCTGCAGATTAGCTTTCTGCAGCGATGCGCGGATGGCATTGTCATCCGGCGCATGCGAGAACTTTACGTAGACTAGCGTCCCCCCTCGGAAGTCTACCCCCAACGGGATTCCATGCCAGAACAGCATGGAAAGCACTCCCGCCACGCTGAACACAAGTGAAAAGGCGAGAAAATACCACTTCTTGCCGAGAAAGTCTATCTTTGGTTCATGAAAAAATTCCACTTAGCCAAAACCCCTTTGTTTCGATGGAGGCACGGGCGTCCTCGCCCGTGTTGATCTACGACGAGGATGGCAACGACGCCTGCTTCCTCAAACCTAAATGCTCAACGCCTCGCCCCGCTGTTTGCGGCTCAAGATCCAGTCAAAAATCATGCGTGAAACAAAAACTGCCGTGAAGAGATTTGCGAACAAGCCGAAGGTCAATGTAACGGCGAAGCCCTTGACGGGGCCGGTGCCGAAAAGGAATAGGATGGCTGCAGAGACGATAGTCGTCACGTGCGTATCTACGATTGTGATCCACGCATGGCTGAAGCCCTGCTCGACCGCCGAAGGCGGCGTCTTGCCATTCCGCAACTCTTCGCGAATGCGCTCAAAAATCAGAACGTTAGAGTCCACGCCCATACCAACGGTTAGAATCACGCCCGCGATCCCCGGCAAGGTAAGCGTCGCGCCGCTGTAACCAAGAAAACCGAGCAGAATAATTAAATTGAGAATCAGCGCCACATCGGCATTGATGCCAGCCCCGCGGTAGTAGACCAGCATGAAGATCAAAACTGCAAGCATCCCGATGATCGCGGCCTGAACCCCGGCGCGAATCGAATCTGACCCCAGCGATGGCCCGACCGTGCGCTCCTCAAGATACTTGATGCTGGCCGGCAGCGCACCGGAATTCAGCACCAAAGCCAGATCTTTCGCGGTTTGCTCGGTCATGCCGCCGCCGCTGATTCGGCCCTGATCGTGAATCTGCTCGTTGATGGTCGCCACTTCGCGGACCTTATTGTCGAGAACCACGGCCAACCGATCATTCACATGCGCGCCCGTGAACGCCGCGAACTTACGCCCACCTTCATTCGTCAAATTGACATCCGGGGCATTCGTGTTCGTGTCGCGGCCAACGCTCGCCCCTCCGGCGCGAAGATCGCCGCCCGCCACTGCCGAGCTGCGAGTCACCAGATACCACTCCTCGCTGTTCTCGCTCGTTCGGCCGATGCCATTGAGCTTCAGCAACATCGAATCTGGCGGCAAAATTCCGTTCGGCTGCTGTGTGATTGCTTCCTGCTCGCTCGTGTATGGTCCGCCCAGCACCTGTTTGATCTCCAGCATGGCGGTAGACTGCATGATTTCTTTCACGCGAGCGGGATCATCCACTCCGGGCAGTTGCACCAAAATCTGATACTGACCGAGGCCGTGTTCCTGAATAATCGGCTCGCTAACTCCTAGCTGATCAATGCGGTTGCGAATCGTCTCGATAGCCTGCGTAACGGCGCGATTTTTCAAATCCGCCATGTACTGCGGCTTCATGGTGAGAATCCAGGTATTTTCCGCGCCCGACCTCAGGTCGTACTCAGGCAGGCGATCACTCACGATATTCCGCAGATCAGAACTAGACTCCGGCGGCACGCCTTTGAGCACAATCTGGTCCGGAGCATTCGCCGGATCAGGTTTGGTGATCTCCGTGTAATTAATCTTGCGAGTTCGGAGGTCCTCTTTCAGCCGGTCCACAGCACGATCGGAATCTCCATTAACTGCATCATTCACCTGTACCTGAAGGATGAGGTGGGTGCCGCCTTTCAGATCGAGCCCAAGATGAATACGATCCTGCAGGGAAGTAAGCAGCGACCGCCCGGAAAAACCTTTCGGAATCCCGAAGATGCCGAACAGGAAGAACAGCAGAGTCGCGAATACCAGCCCCAGTTTCCAGCCCAAATTCTTATTCATTGCTAAATACAAATCCTAGAAGTTAGATTAATTTCAATCGGCAATCGAAAATCGGTTTACGCTGCTTTGGCCTTCTCGTCCGAGGTCGTCACTGAGACCACCGAAGACCGGCTCACCTCGATCCGCAAATTGTCTGGCGGAACCCGCAGGTGCAGATAATCATCCTTGATTGCGATGATAGTTCCGCGAATGCCCCCGCTTGTCACAACTTTGTCGCCCGTTTTCAACTCGCCGAGCATCTGCTGCCACTTCTTCTGCCGCCGCTGCTGCGGCATGATCAGAAGAAAGTAGAAGATGGCGAAGATGAAAATCAGCGGAGCAAAACCCAGCCAACCTGCGCCCTTGGCCTGCTGCGCCAGTAAATGTTGAACGCCCATGATCCATCAGCCCTGTCCGAAAGTAATTCGAGCCCGCGCCGATTGGCGCTTCTGGCCCCTGTACGATTTACCGCAGGATTTCTCGCTTTTTCAGGCCGGAAATTCCTTCAGCTCAGGCACGAACTGGGACTGCCAGGCTGTGGTTTCAGTCGAGACTACTTACCAGAAAGAAATTGGGGTCTATCCCCAAGTGCAATAGAATGACGCACCGCCCGCATAGTGTCAAGGTAGAAGCTCAGGTTGTGAACCGTGTTCAAAACCTGAGCCAGTATTTCGTTAGATGCATACAGATGCCGAAGATAAGCTCGCGAGTACCGGACGCACACACGGCAGCCGCAGTTCGGATCGAGTGGGCCTTTATCTCCAGCGTAGCGGGCCTGCTTGATAGAAATTTTTCCTTCAGACGTAAACAGCAGACCATGCCGCGCCGCCCGAGTGGGCAAAACACAATCCATCATGTCGATACCAAGATTGGCGTATTCGACAATCTCTTCCGGTGTACCCACACCCATAAGATAGCGGGGGGTCTCGGCGGGGAGATGCTGAATGGTGGCTTCGACAATCTCACGTGTAAGTTTGCGCGGCTCACCGACACTAAGCCCGCCAATTGCGTATCCGGGAAATCCGATCTCGATTGTTCGCTCGGCAGATTCTTTTCTCAGCACTGGATCCATCCCGCCCTGCACGATTCCAAATAGCGTTTGAGTATGGTCAGAACACGTAGGGGCGGGTGTCCTCACCCGCCCAGCCGCGCGGAGCTCGGTTTCCGTAGCGCTGGCGTCTCGCCGGCAATCCGCACCAGGACAGCCGGGGGCGGCTGTCCCTACGTGGCCTCTGCTCCACGGCACTTCGTGCTTGTGCTCTTCAAAATATTTTTTGCTCCGTTCCGCCCAGCGTAGCGTCAGCTCCATCGACGAGCGCACCCGGCTCGGCTCAGCCGGGTATTCCATACACTCATCAAATGCCATGATGATGTCCGCGCCAAGTCCGATCTGGGCTTCGGTCGCGGCTTCCGGGCTGAGGAATTGTGTAGAGCCGTCCAGATGGGAACGGAATGTCACGCCTTCCTCGGTCAATTTGCGCAGCTCGCTCAGGCTGAAGACCTGAAATCCGCCGGAGTCAGTGAGAATCGCCCGATCCCATGACATGAACCGGTGCAGCCCGCCTAGCCTCCGCACCTGCTCGATACCCGGACGAAGATAGAGGTGATACGTATTGCCGAGAAGAATCTCGACACCCAGTTCCTCCAGAATTTCTTGGGGCACTCCTTTGACCGACCCCAGCGTGCCAACCGGCATGAACACCGGAGTCTGAACCTCACCGTGAGGCGTAATCAGCCGCCCCGCGCGCGCTGCGCCGGAAGTCGCCTCAATTTGAAAGCGTAAAGCCATTTCTGAAAATTTTACTGACGAATCCTTGTAAGCTAACCCGCCGCGCGACGGTCCATCCAGGATTGCAGAATCAGCACGGCGGCCAGCCGATCCACAACTTCGCTGCGGCGTTTGATCGACATTTCTGAGTCGCGCAAAACACGGCTCGCCTGTGCGGACGTCAGCCGTTCATCCCAGAGGTGGACTGGGAGGTGAAAACGCTCCTGAATGGTCCGAGCGAAGCTCTGCATCTTCTCCGCCTGCGTGCCTTCGGCGCCGCTCAGGCGGAGCGGGTAGCCAATCACAATTTCCGCTACTTCGTATTTTTGGATGACCTTCTCCAGCCGCTCGAAGTCCATACGCTTGTTTTGCCGGCGGATGGTCTCCAGCCCCTGCGCGGTAATGCCCAAAGGATCAGAAACAGCAACGCCGATAGTTTTTGATCCCACGTCGAGTCCGAGAATTCGGGGGTGAACTGCGGATGGCACATGGGGATTATATGTCGAGCTATCAGTCTGCAAATCCGCTACCATAACCGCATGGCGACGGATGAGATCCGGCTCGACAGCACGCGAACGCCGGAAATGGCAGTCTCCCCACCTAAGCCTGCAAAATTTCACTGGGCACTGACTGCACTCGGCATCGCCACGATCCTTGGCCTCTGCTATTGGGCAGAGTTGGTACTCGCGGTGATGATGTTCTCGGTAATGCTAGCCTTCATTTTGGCGCCGGTCGTTGATTTTCTAATGCGCTGGCGCTTGCCACGCGGTGTCGCCGCGCTGATTTCCGTCATTCTGCTTGTGACGATTGTAGCCGCCCTTCTCTACTACACCTCGAACCAGGCTGCCACATTTTTCCAGGATGTTCCGCAATACGCGGGTAAGATTCGCACCGCAGTTATGAATTTTCGCCAAAGAGCCGAGAGTTTCGGCGGGCTAAGGCCTCAGGAGCAGAGCGGCCGATCCTCCACAGATTGGACCGGGCCGCTGATGCGCGGAGTTGGATCGGTCACGCAGGGCTTGGTGGCAGCTTCGTTCGTGCCGTTCCTCGTCTATTTCATGCTGACCTGGCAGCATCATGTGCGCTCCGCCACCGTCATGCTGTTTTCGCTGGAGAATCGGCACACGGCGTATGTCACTCTGGGCCTGATTTCTGCCATGATTCGCAGCTTCATGGTGGGCAATTTGCTCATCGGAATTTTTATGGGCGCGGTCAGTACCATTGTGTTTGGGGTTTTGAACTTTCCCTTCTTCTATTTTGTCGGGTTCATCAGCGGATTCCTAAGCCTGATTCCCTACCTTGGCGTCTTATTGGCGATGGCGCTTCCCGCATTTGTGGGGATCGGACATGTCGAGTCGGCCGCCGTTCTTGGAGCGCTGGTGACGGTGGTTGGATTACATCTGATCGCGCTGAACGTTCTCTATCCGAAATTTCTCGGCAATCGCTTACAACTTAATCCCCTGACCGTCACTATCGCATTGTTGGCCTGGGGATGGCTTTGGGGAGGTATCGGACTACTGCTCGCCATTCCGATCACCGCCGCCATGAAGATTGTGTTTGATCACGTTCAGTCGCTGAAGCCGTATGGGGCGTGGCTTGGGGAATGATTATCGGCTAACGACTAAGCTTCAAACTCCGCCGCTTCGGGAAAACGCAGTTTGCATTTAGCCAGAGCCTTAGAAAGCAAATCCTCAATGTGATTCTCGTCGCAGTTCTTGGCCATGGCCATTTCACTGACCAGCAAATAGCGCGCGCGTTCCAGCATCTTCTTTTCGCGGAAAGAAAGGGGTTTCGATTGGTGTAGCAGCAGGAGACCCTTGAGCACGGCGGCGACTTCCAACAGTGACCCGGTACGCATCCGCTCCGAGTTCTCCTTGAAGCGATATTTCCAGTCGGCGTTATTGTCACATTCGCCATCAGTCAGGAAGTCAACAATCTTCTGGATCTCACCATTACGGACCACCCGGCGAAGCCCAACCGTGGAAACGTTGTGGAAAGGAACCATGACCTTTAGGCTGCTGGACTTTATCTTCAGCAGGTAGTACTTTTCCACACTGGCACCGATCGTACGGCTGCTGATTTGTTCTATAACTCCAACGCCATGATTGGGATAGACGACTTTGTCGCCTATGTGGAAATTGCCATCGCTCATCATGAGGGAACACCCACGAGCGCAGGGGGGAACCTACTGCACTTAATTATTTTATCCTAAGCTGCCGGGAAAGGCAATTTTGGGCTGGACTCCGCAGCCATGGCAAGCCCGGCTCCGTTCAATGCAGTCCGGGGCATCGCCCCTAGCAACCAGCTGCGGTTCGCGGCACGCTCCCGGGGAATCGAGCTGCCACGCCGACTATCGTGCTGCCCGTCATTCAGTTCAGATTCAGCGATCCTGGATAACGTTCGGTCTTACGGACGGTCGGCATTGATCCTCTGTTCGGCCGGTGTCGTGTTCTGATTTCTTACGGAAGGCCGGAAGCCGCGAAACACCCGCATATTGGGTTCGCGCACCTGGATTACAATGGGGCTGTCTGGAGCTTGATTGTTGCGGAAAGGACTGTGATTGAGGCAGTTTTCAGCGCCATGGCCGCATTTGTCGACGGTTTCGGTCATCGACATTTTGCTGGTTGCGATCGTGATTTACGAGCTGCTGGCGTTGGTCCGGGGCACGCGCGCGGCATACATGCTGGTGGGCGTGGCGGCTCTTGGGCTGGCATTTTATTTTTCGCGTGCCGGCGAACTTGCCACGCTAAACTGGATGATTGGCGCGCTACTCCCTTATGCGGCGTTCGCGCTGATTGTGGTCTTTGCCCCGGAGATCCGGCAGGCACTGGCGCGGTTGGGGCGCCGGCTAACGCTCAGCCAGGCGCTGGCGTCCGCGGCCGACGCATATGACGATATTGTGCTGGCGACGAATCTGTTCTCACAGAACCAGACGGGAGCGCTGATCGTTATTGAGCGCGAGATCGGGCTTCGTACTTACATTGAAAGCGGCGTGCCACTTGATGCCCATCTTTCATACGATCTGCTGGCTACAATTTTCCGGCCCAGCGCTCCGCTGCACGACGGCGCCGTGATCATTCAAAAGGATCGTATTGCGGCGGCAGCGTGCTTTCTGCCGCTTTCGATGAATCCTGTTCTCTCAACCCAGCTTGGCACGCGGCACCGCGCCGGCATTGGAGTGACGGAAGAGACGGACGCGATTGCGGTAATTGTCTCCGAGGAAACGGGGGCTATCAGCCTGGCGGTTGCGGCTAAGATCGAACGGGATCTAACGGTCGAGCAACTGCGGGAGCGATTGGGAGAGCTGCGGCGGCGCTACGTGCCGCCGTCGACTTTACCCACTCCGATTACGAATGGCAGCGAAGGGTTAGAGGCAGCTGACGAAGAAACTCCGCGAAGCTCGTTCTCTCGCACAGTAGATTCCCGCACGAACCCTGGGGCAGGGCGCTGATCCATGACGGACTTTTTTCATCGCTACGTCCTGCATAATATCGGGCTGAAGCTGCTGTCGCTAGCGCTTGCTGTAGGCTTGTGGCTGGCGGTGGCGCGCGATCCGTTGGCGGAAGTTGCGGTTGAGGTACCGATTGAATTCCATCATTTTCCGGAGAATCTTGAGATCAGTTCGGAAAATATTCCTCAGGCTCAGATTCGCGTGCGCGGTCCAGAAAGGGTGGTGCGAAAGCTGCGGGCGTCAGACATTCACGCAGAAATCGATCTTCGCGGAGTACGCACCGGCGAACGCACGTTCGATTTAAGCGCTCAGCAGATTCGCGCGCCGCATGATCTGGAAATTGAGCAGGTTATCCCCAGTCAGTTGCGGCTCTCATTTGACGCGAGAATAAAGCGAGAGCTTGAGGTGCATCCGCGGGTGATTGGGAATTTCGCCTCCGGATACAGCATCGGGCGCGTGATTGTAGATCCACCGACGATTATGGTTTCAGGCCCGAAGAAGCGAGTCGAAGCTGCCGAAGCGGCGATCACCGATCCCGTCGACGTAAGCGGCACTGTGGATCGCAACACGTTCGTCACCAACGCATACGTGTCTGACCCGCTAATCCAGGTTGCGCACCCGGAACCTATTCGGGTGACGGTTATCATGGAAAAAACCGTCAATCGCGGCCGCTAAACTTAAAGCCAAATGGGATCCCCAACACGTCAGCTATTCGGAACAGATGGAATTCGCGGAATCGCCGGCGAATTTCCCTTGACCATGGAGAGCACCTATCTGATCGGGCGCGCTCTGGGGCACGACCTCATCCGGACTGCAGCGAATCCCCGCGTTGTCATCGGACAGGACACGCGCGAGTCGAGCGCGTGGATTGCAGATCGGGTGATGCTGGGCCTGGCGTCCGCCGGAGTGGAAACACACAGCGCGGGCGTAATCACAACGCCAGGTGTTGCCTATCTGGCGCGATCGCGGAAATACGCGGCCGGGGTAGTGATTTCGGCCTCGCACAATCCCTGGACCGATAATGGGATCAAGGTTTTTTCTGGTGATGGTTTCAAACTGCCGGATTCGCACGAGCTAGCGATTGAGCAGGAAATTTTTGGGCTACTGAAAAATCCGCAGAAACGTGCCGATGGCGGAGGAGGCACTCTCGCCTCCAGCTTGCCGGGTGAAGCGGCACTGCGGCGGGCATACATCGAATGGCTGGCCGCGAATGTTCACGCTGATCTGAGCCGGTTGCGAGTCCTAGTGGACTGTGCGAATGGAGCCGCCACCGCGGAAGCGCCGGAGCTGTTCCGCACTTGCGGGATCCAGGCAACATTCATCAATGCCGCTCCGGACGGCGGGAACATTAACGAAAATTGCGGGGCGCTGCATCCGGAGATGATAGCTCGCGCGGTGACGGAGAAAGGGCAATTTGATCTTGGCGTAACCTTCGATGGCGACGCGGATCGCGCGTTGTTCAGCGATGCGACTGGGCGGGTTGTGAATGGAGATGGCGTGCTTCTGCTTGCCGCACGCGACATGAAATCCCGCGGAGTGCTCAAAGGCTCGACTGTCGTGGCGACAACTATGTCTAACATGGGACTGGAGATTGCGCTGCGCGACTCCGGCATTCAGATGATGCGGGCGAACGTCGGTGACAAATATGTGCTTGAAGAGATGCTGAAAAGTGGCGCCACGCTGGGCGGCGAACAATCTGGACACGTAATTTTTCGTGATGGCGAGGCTACAACGGGTGACGGGCTGCTGACAGCTCTGCGCGTAATGGAGATCATGGTGCGGAGCGGGAAGACGCTGGCGGAACTGATTGCTGATCTCAAGGTTTTTCCGCAGACGATTCAGAACGTGCGGGTGCGCGAGAAAGTGCCGTTTGCGCAGGTCCCGGACATCCAGCGGGTCATTACATCCGCCGAACGCGAACTTGATGGGAATGGGCGTGTGGTGGTGCGGTATTCAGGAACGGAAGCCTTGGCGCGCGTGATGGTGGAAGCCGAATCGGAAGAAAAAATGAGGAGTCTGGCAGGCGAGATCGCAGGGGCAATTAAGAGACAGTTGGGTACCTGACCGGCACAGGGCTGCCCCTCTTCGGTATCTGACGTAAGCAGAGGAACTCGGTTAGAGTAGAGCTCATGTCCCGCCTTACTTGCACTCTTCTCTTCATTTGTTGCTTATCATCGGCATTCGGTCAACCCGCCGCCAAACCTACTGCGCAAGCTGTGGACAATGACTTTGTGCAGAAGCAGTTTGGATCAAGTTGCAAGCTGGTACCGGGTCCGCAGCCGATGACGGCGGATTTGAACGGCGATGGCGTGGAAGACGTTGTGATTGTGGCGCGCTGCGCCGACCCGCTGATGGATGAGGCCGAACGCAATTACAAGGTGATCGATCCGTACGATGCGTTTTTCGGGTACGGCGATCCCAAGGTTACAACAAAGTTCGCACCAGAAGATCCGCAACGGCGTGGCCTGGCATTGCTGATCATTCACGGCGCAGGGGCGGACGGCTGGCGTACGGCCGAGCCCAAAACTAAGTTTATTGTCATCAATCTCCCCTTTAAGCAGCTTGCGGTGAAGAAGCTGACCGTGCGCAAGAAAACCGTAATGGCGATTTATGCCGAGGAAGCGCGGGAGGGCGAAGGGACAGTTTCCGCAATCTTTTGGGATGGCAAGAAGTATAAGTATCAGCCGCTGGGATCGACCATGGAGTAACTTAGAACGATGTAGGCGCGTGCGTCCCCGGCCGCGCATCGTTCGCGGATAGAAGGAAACGGGTGAGACGCCCGCCCGTCCTCCATCAACGACTGCAATTCCTCGCCTATAATCTCTCCACCATGAACCTCGAACAAAAGCTTCAGGAACTGAAGAAACGCGACCGTCTCGCCGAAGAAGGCGGCGGCACGCTGCGGCGCGAGCGGCAGCATAAAGAAGGCAAGATGAACGCCCGTGAGCGTATCGAGTTTCTGCTCGATGAGGGCACGTTCGAGGAGACTGACAAGCTGGTGACGCATCGTTCGCACGATTTTGGCATGGAGGAGCAGAAGTATTACGGCGATGGGTTCATCACGGGCTATGGACGGATTGAAGGGCGGCTGGTGTTTGTTTTCGCGCAGGATTTCACGGTATTCGGAGGGTCTTTGTCGGAGGCGAACGCGGCAAAGATCGTGAAGATCATGGATCTGGCGGCGAAGATGGGTGCGCCGTTCATTGGGCTGAATGACTCCGGCGGGGCACGGATTCAGGAAGGCGTGATGTCGCTGGCGGGCTACGCGGATATTTTTCTGCGGAACACGCTTTACAGCGGCGTGATTCCGCAGATTTCGGCGATTATGGGGCCGTGCGCGGGAGGGGCGGTATATTCGCCGGCAATCACGGATTTTATCGTGATGGTGAATAAGACTTCATACATGTTCATCACCGGTCCCGATGTGATCAAGACAGTGACGCACGAGGAGGTCACTAAGGACCAGCTTGGCGGCGCCCACACGCACAACGAGACTTCCGGCGTAGCGCATTTTATGGCGGAGGATGATGCGGAGTGTTTGTCGATGGTGCGTGAGCTGCTCAGCTTCATTCCATCGAACAATTTGGATGACGCGCCGAGGAAAGCTTGCAGCGATCCTGCCGATCGCGCCGATGAGAAGCTGGATACGATTGTGCCGGATCAGTCGAATTTGCCGTATGACATGAAAGATGTAATTAGCGCCGTCGTGGATGATGGCTACTTCTTCGAAGTGCAGGAGCATTTTGCCAAGAATATCGTCATAGGATTTGCGCGGCTGAATGGGCGGCCGGTGGGGATTGTGGCAAACCAACCGGCATTTTTGGCGGGTACGCTGGATATCAACGCCTCAATTAAAGGCGCGCGTTTTGTGCGCTTCTGCGATTGCTTCAATATCCCGCTGGTTACGTTTGAGGATGTGCCGGGGTTTCTGCCGGGCACGAACCAGGAGTATAGCGGGATTATTAAACACGGCGCGAAGTTGCTCTACGCGTTCGCCGAGGCGACTGTACCCAAAGTTACCGTGATCACGAGAAAAGCGTACGGCGGAGCTTATTGCGTGATGGCATCGAAACACATTCGCACAGACGTAAACTACGCCTGGCCGACGGCGGAGATTGCGGTGATGGGGCCAGAGGGGGCCGTGGACATCGTTTACAAACGTGAACTGGAGAATGCGGAAAATCGCGAAACCATTCGCCAGAAGAAGATCGAAGAATTTCGCGAGCGGTTTGCGAATCCCTATGTAGCCGCGGATCGCGGATTCGTGGATGCCGTGATCCAACCGCACGAGACTCGAAAAAAACTGATTCAAGCCCTGGAGATGCTAGGAACGAAGCGGGATAAGAATCCGACGAAGAAGCACGGGAACATACCGCTGTAGTTGGGCTGTGAGCTTTTTGGCTCTTATTCTTCTTCCGGGTTTAGCGGGAGCATAGACCCGTGCCGAATATGCAGGATGTATACGGACTTGCCGATCACTGTAAAAAGAACCCGGTACGTCCCCCGGTTACCAGTTCCAAGCAACAATTCCCGTATGGCTTCGTCAAATGAAACGCTCTCACGCGCCAGCGGGCAGCGTTCGGGATGGTGGGAGAGACTCTTGACACTCTGGCGCGCCCTTCGGATCCACTCGCGGGCTGCGCGAGGCGCATGCCTGCGAATGTAGCGATAGGCTGTCCGGAGATCGGCCTCTGCCTCAGGAGTGAGGATAACGCGATAAGCCATTTACGCCTTCAGGCTTCGCGCTCGAGTTCGGCCAAGACGTCATCCGCTACGCGCCCTTCGCCCTTTCTCGCCTGGGCGAGACCGCGGCGTATGCTCGCCACCGCATCGAGGTGATCGGCTACTTCCTGGTAAGTTGTGGGATCGAGGAGCACGGCCTCGGGTTTGCCGTTTATGGTGAGCACAAGCGGCCGCCCGGTCTTCTTCATGTGCTTCATCAATCCAGAGGAGTTGCGCTTGAACGTGGTGAGCGAGTGGATATCCTGCGTCACGTCAATCATCAACATAGGCTAACATAAGTTTCGCATCTTTTTCGATGCGAATAGAATGCGATTCTCGAGCGCTGGGGACTGGTGGTCAAGCGTCCGCGATAACAAAATAAGCAATCTAGCGCGTTGCACTCGGGACTCTGGAGGGGAAAATACAGGCAGGAGAATGAATGGCGAATATCATCCCGGATGATCGCTGGGTTGTTGAGAACGACGGTCTTTTTTGCCAAGAAGTCGGGCCTTGGGCCGAAACGAAACACAATTTGGTCTCGTATTACGGGAGGTTGTTTTCGACCGGAATGAAGGACAAATGGGACAGACGAATCTACATAGAACTGTACGCTGGCGCAGGCTATAGCAGGATTCGCGAAACCCTAAGAATCGTGGCTGGCTCTCCTCTGCGCGCGCTACTGCTGCCACATCCTTTTGACAGGTACATTTTCTGCGAGAAGGATTCTGTATCCATCGAGTCATTGAAGGTTCGCGTCAAACGAATTGCACCAAGGGCAGATGTGGTCTTTATTCCGGGCGATTGCAACGATAGAATGCCCGACTTGCTGGCTGCGATACCCGCGGGATCGAGGGAAGATCGCGTACTTTCGCTCTGTTTTGTTGATCCTTGCGATATCGGAATAAAGTTTAAGACGATCCGCCAGCTTTCAAATCGATACATCGACTTCTTGGTCCTGCTAGCTCTGTATATGGATGCCAATCGCGCTCGAGCTCATTACTTACACCCGAAGTCAACAAAAGTGGCCGAGTTCCTCGACTCCCCGGATTGGCGCGCCCAGTGGACAAGAGCTGAAAGCAGCGGCATCGCCTTTCCCCGGTTCTTAGCAGAGGCGTTCTCGCAGAGCATGGAAACGCTTCGCTATATCGGTCAGCCATTCTACAAAATGAAGGAGGTGAAGTCGCCGGAGAAAAACCTACCCTTATATCGGCTGGCACTATTTTCTCGTCATGACCGTGCTTATAGTCTCTGGAATGAAGTTCTGAGGTACAGCACTGAGCAGACTCAAATGTTTGAAGAAGAATGATGGCGCTTAGTTCCAAAATCGAGTGGACCGACGCCACCTGGAATCCGGTCCGTGGCTGCACCAAGATCAGCCCCGGATGCAAGCACTGCTACGCGGAAACGTTTGCAGAGCGCTTTCGAGGGGTGAAAGGACATCCCTACGAACAAGGCTTCGACCTGCGCTTGGTCCCGGAGAAACTCAGCGAACCATTCCAATGGAACTCACCCAAGCTGGTATTTGTGAATTCGATGAGCGATTTGTTCCACACAGCAATTCCAGACGAATATGTAGAAGGAGTCTCGCAAGTCATGACAATTGCCGATTGGCACACATATCAGGTGCTCACAAAGAGATCGGAGCGGTTGTGCGGCCTTTTAAATGGAAAGCTGCGCTTTGCTGCGGATCGGGAAAACATCTGGTGGGGAGTCAGTGTGGAGGATCGCAAGCACGGACTGCCAAGAGTCGCACATTTGGCGCAAGCGAGCGCGAAAGTGCGCTTTTTGTCCATTGAGCCGCTTCTGGAAGATCTCGGGAAAATCGACCTTTCAGGCATCGACTGGGTAATCGTGGGCGGCGAAAGCGGACCCGGCGCTCGCCCGATGAATAAGGAATGGGTTCTATCAATCCGTGAACAATGCCGGAGTTACGGAATTCCATTCTTTTTTAAGCAGTGGGGCGGTGTACGAAAAGCCAAGGCGGGGAGAGAGCTGGATGGGCGTACTTACGACGAGTATCCGCGCAGAAACCCACCACCGATGCCTGATAAGCAGAAACGCGCTACGTTCGCCGAGCACTTCTTCCAGTCGTTCCGGCAATTATTCTGCAATGACAAGGCGTTGGTGCAAGTTACCAGTTAATCGATTCTTCTGCTTCCCCGTCCTGCGCCTGGATGCTTTCACATTGGAGGGAGAGCGACAACATGAGCCGTGGGGAGAGATCGATGCGCTGCATCGGCTTTCGTGGTGGGGAAGATTTGTCTCCGTTGTCAGAAGGGCGGTAGCGGTTGGGGCTGGCTGCGAAATCTAAGCGCGGATTGCTTCTGACGGTGGCCACGAGGGGGAACGCCTCAGTGATGTGATGCGTGCAACGCGCCTAACGAACGTACTTGCTTACCAAAAATAAGAGTCCCGAGGTGGTGTTGAACTCATTCGTCTCGGCCAGTAGCTCGCTTTAGACCCTTGCCGACCTGACCTCACCACTTTCCCTTGCGGGCGCGACGAGCGATCTTTGCTTGGGCTCCGGGCTTACCGCCAACCGGATAAACCAGTTCAACGCCTCGGGACTCTATCCTGCCTTTGACATTGTGTTCCTGTTCGCCTCGACCAGCGCTTGGCTATAGACTCTTGCTGGCCTTCCTTCAGTCATCTTGCGATGTAGAAGGTGACCTCGCTTGAGCCCCGGACGCCGCACCAACCGGGAAAACTTTAGAACGTGTCAAAGAACGAGTATGTTTTTACTCCTTTTAAATTTTGAGTCAATCAAAAAGGCAACGTTGTATCTCGTTTAACCGCAGGCGAGTGCGGCCTCTCCACAAGGGGGTGACCGGAAATGGTGCAATCCAATCGCAAGGCCTTGCTCGTCGCCACAACGCGAGCCTGATTTTTGCGTGATTTATTTCTGATAGCTACTTGTATCTCTCGGGTGTCGTCAATTGTGAATTGTGAAAATTGCGACCGAAACTGCATGCGGAGCGGAGTTGGCCTGCGTGTTCTTGAAGTCACTTATGGCACCAGGGTCTCCAAACTACAATCAAGGTGGGGAGGAATAACTATGACAATTTTCTCTGAGGGCCGGGGCAGGGTGATTGATGTGAATCCGAGTCCTGCGTTCCGTCTGCTCGGAATTGCGGTTGTCGGATTCTTAGTGGCGCTATTGCTGTTTTCATCGGTTGCGAAAGTGGAATCCGGAAACGTCGGCGTGCTCACCCTCTTTGGCCGAGTCACCGGTGAGGTGCTGTCGGAGGGTGTGCATCTAGTAAATCCGTTCAAGTCCAACAATGAGATGTCCATCCGCACACAGGAGATCAAGGAATCGGCAAGCGTGCCCTCCAGCGAAGGTCTGGTGATGAATCTGGATACTTCGCTGATCTACCATCTGAATCCCGACAAGGCGGCAGATGTTTATCAGAAGATCGGCCCAAGATACATGGACGTCCTGGTCGAGCCGAATTTGCGGGCCGCAATCCGCGAATCTACTGCATCACATACGGCAAACGCGCTGTACACAGGCGAGCGGGAAATGGTTGCCAAGCAGATCTACGATCAGCTCGTGCAGAAAATTGGGGGTCGAGGAATCACAGTGGAGAGTGTGCTGCTGCGGGATATCCAGTTGCCGGCTTCGCTGAAGAGTTCTATTGAATCCAAGCAGCAGGCCGAACAGGAAGCCCTGGCTATGAATTTCCGTTTGCAGAAAGAAACGCAGGAAGCGCAGCGCAAGCGGATTGAAGCCGCCGGCATTCGCGATTTTCAGCAGATTGTAGCCCAGGGAATCAGCCCGCAGTTGCTGGGAATGGAAAGGGATTGAAGCGACTGAGACCTTGGCCAAAAGCAGCAATTCAAAAGTCGTGGTAATCGGAAATAGCAAGAATGGTCTGCCACTGATCCTGGGGCAATAGCGCGTCGCAACGAGCCTTTCGCCTCGCTGAGCTTGATGATTTATGCGAGGCGCCCGGCGGCTCTACGAGGCTGCTAAAAAAAGTGATTCGTGCTTACCAAATCTATCTCGGCTCGACCTTCCACTGAAGCCCTGTTCATCTCCTGGCTGAGCGTCTCAGGGTTCTTTTCTTCGGCGGGATGGGGTGCTCATGATCCAGGTCGTAAAACTTCGCTGAACCGTGATCGGACTTGGCATTGGGGACTGGCCGCTCGTTCCGCGAGCTGAAGCGGGCGGCATCAAACGCCGCGGCGAGCGGACTTGTGGTCGTGTACATGGCTTCATCAAGCGTGCTACCAGAAGGAGCTTTGGCCGCAGCAAATACGGCGAACGCGTTCCCGTTCACATACGAGGTCGAGATGTAATCTGCGACCATGAGTCCGGAAAAAGTATTCGGCAGCCAGCTCGTGATCATTGGGCCGGCTAGTTCGACTGGCGCACTCCAGGTCTGGCCGCCATCTTGAGAAGAAACGAATGCGACCCCCATTTGGCAAACGGTTCCACAGTTGGAAACGAGATAGTAGTAATACGTCAGCGTCAAACGCGCGCTGCTGCCGGAAGTCGCCGGATCGACCGCCAGGCCCGGAATGAAGTGGTCTACAGTGCTGGTGGTGGGACCGATTGGGATGCGCGCAGGCTTTGTCCAGGTGACACCATCGGCGGAAGTGCTCAAAATCAGATCATTCGAAGAGCAATTCGTGCGGAAGCGACAATCGGCCCAGACAACGTACACAGTTCCGTCGGCGTCGATTTCCGCCGACGGCAGCGGGCCGCTCCGCAGGCCGCCGGCTTCAGTGTGATCGGTTATCGAAGAAACGGTCACTGTGCTGCTCCAATTCGCGCCGCCGTCGTTCGACGAGAATGCCAGCATCGATCCGAAAACCCCGCCAGTGATCGGCACAATGACCTTCCCAGTGGGTTGCACCAGCGGCTGGCCTCCAATTCCATGAGCTCCATCTGCGGTGTTGAGTGCTGATCCCCACGTCAGGCCACCATCGGGGGACGTATTCATTTTGATCGAGTCGCCGGAGTTTACGTCATCCCACTCGATGTAGCAGTGACCGTAGAACTGACTGGTGCTGGTGTTGTCGCACACGATCCAGTTCTTGTCAGCGTCCCCGGTCGTGGTAACCGTAATGGGATTTCCCCAGTTGATCGCATCGGGCGAGCGGGTGACCAGGACTTTCGCTGGACCGGATCCGATTCCGAGGGACGAGATGAGCCACGTACCATGGGCCGCGTCGTAAGCCACTGAGGCGTCGCTAGCGGAGCTGAAGCTGCCGCCATCTTGAAAGGTCGTAATGCCTGGAAGAAATCCGCTGTTCCAGGTGGTACCGGCGTCGGTAGATGTCGCGAAGCCGATATCGGAGGCGCCGCCACCATGAATGCGTCCGACCTGAAATGCCGTGACGATGGTTGAGCCGAAGGCAAATGTGTCCGGCTCGACTTCGGTGGCGTGCTGGCTGGTGGAGTTTGTGTAAGGATCGGAACTGAGCTTGGTTAATGGCACCGTTGCTGCTGGGAAGGCCGTCTGTGCCGGTTCGGTGTGAGCCGATCCAGAGCCGCAGCCGAGCGTTAGAGCAATAAGAAGGCTCAGAACAAGAGCAGGAAAGAAGTGCTGGCGCATTCTACGAATCGCCGGTGGGAGCATTCGTTAGGTTCCTAAAATCGAATCACCGGCCAACCAGCTCCCGGCGATACGTACGAGTTCGATCAAAGTACCCCGGGCGGCTGTTCCGGTCAATGCAATGCGAGGTTCGTCAACTGCGCGAAGCAGATGATCTCGAGCCTGATCTTCAGCCGCATCAATAACTTAGCGATTGATCTGCGCTTGTTCGTCGTTTTACCCCCAGTGCATTGCCGATCTTTGCCGACCCGCGCATAGTTTCCGCGAACAGGAGGCGACGCAATGGCAAGTTCATGGGCTGAATTTTGTGAGCAAACGAATCCAGGGGTCCTCAGCGAGGCGGGTGGGGCCAGGCCGTTTCAGAATGCGCGGCGAGTGCAGGAGAGCATCTCGGCGGCGGCGGAGAAAAGGGCTTTGGTGTGGATGGCGGAACGCACCCCGGCATGGATTAACTCTGATCACCTGACGTTGTTGGGATTCCTGGCCCAGATTCTGGCTGGCGTGGGATACGCGCTCTCCCGCTGGAACCGATACTGGCTGCTGGCGGTGATCGGATTTCTGGCGCTGAACTGGCTCGGCGATAGCCTGGATGGCACGCTGGCTCGCGTGCGGCAACGGCAGCGGCCGCGCTACGGATTCTACGTTGACCACATGGTAGACAGCTTCGGCGCGCTGGCGCTGATGAGCGGCTTGGCCATTTCCGGCTACATGCATCCTTACATCGCGATTGGCCTGCTGCTGGTGTTCCTGCTGCTTTCGATTCAATCGTATCTGGCGACTTATACGCTGGGAGAATTTCAGCTTTCGTTCTGGAGATTCGGGCCGACAGAAATACGAATTCTGTTGGCCACCGGAAATGTTGTCTTGCTTTTTCAACCGATGATCTGGCACGGACATTACCGACTGCTTGATGTCGGAGGAGCAATCGGAATTGTGGGCATGGCGGTCATGCTGATCTTCTCTACTATCCGCAATACGATGTGGCTTTTTAGGGAAGAGAGGCTCTCATGAGAGCAGGCGACGGGAGTTGGCGGAGGACTGGATTGCGCTGGTTGAAGTTTAACTTTGTGGGGCTTATCGGAATCGGAGTGCAATTGCTCGTGCTCGCCCTGCTGAAGAGCGGATTGCACCTGAACTACTTACTGGCAACGGCGCTCGCAGTCGAAACTGCCGTCGTGCATAACTTTTTATGGCATGAACGGTTCACGTGGCGGGACCGCGTGGCGAAGGCGCGATTGGCTCAGTTCATAAAGTTCAATCTGACAAACGGCGCAATTTCTATTTTTGGAAACGTTCTTCTGATGAGGTTCTTTGCAGGCAGCCTGAGAGTGCCATACTTGGCCGCTAACTTGTTCACAATTACCTGCTGCTCAGTGTTCAACTTTCTGGTAGGTGATCGCTTTGTGTTTCGCAGGCTGAATCAATCAGTCCCGATTGGCACGATCGCTGCCGATTAATCCATATGCCCGGGTGCCTGGCGCTCGACCGACCAGATGTCCTCCGGTTTCTGCTCAAACGGGTAGACGTGGACCATCCAGCCGAAAATCTGCGGAATGAATTTTCCGCCGGCGGCTTCACAGTCCGCTTTGCTTGAGATCGATCCTGCCAGACCGAATTTGGGGTTCACGCCCCATGCTTCTTGTCTCTTTTCTCTGGGAGGAACGCACATGTTCACGTGCGCATGCCACTGCGCGATGCTGAGAGGAATCCGCTTATCGAGTTCATTCCAGTTGGCATTCTTGGGTGCCGTGTACATGACGCCGATCAGCTTGTATTCATCGCCAGTTTTTTCGTAGAGAAGCGAGGTCGGATGTTCCGGATTGAAGCGCATTCCCGCCTCGAATCCGT
>WNGE01004544.1_pt1 | contig 26653 bp, 21 predicted proteins | sample 5400651 | NCBI WGS metagenome assembly WNGE01 (sample SAMN13153370, study PRJNA577476) | soil metagenome | isolation source: 60 cm soil or saprolite under grassland replicate 2 | place: USA:California | collected 2016-06-15 | reverse complement strand
TACCTGGAGTGTTTCTATAATCCCATCCGTTTACATTCGACGTTGCAATATTGTAGTCCGCTTGCTTTTGAGCGAGCGTATCAAGAACCGATGAGGTAATCTCCAAGTTTCTCCTCTCCGTTTTTTCGGGCCAAGTCCAGGAAAAACTTGTCCAGGTAGATATTGCTCAGTATTGGTGAAGTTAGCCCCATCCTTTCAAATATCCTGCTCAACAAATTGGACAAGTTTGTAGAAAATGAACTCATACCACGGTATACCAAAGGCGTCAGAAAACGGACTAATCCTGAGTATGGAAGACTCATGGCTAGCTCCAACGGGTATAGAAAAAGAGGAAACAAGGAAAAAGCAGAAGAACTGAGAAAACAAGCTCAGAACATGCCATCCAAAAACACCAATGACCCCGACTATCGACGCCTCAGATATGTAAGATACGCCGACGATGTGCGCCACTTAACCGGCTGCTAGATCCCTCTCACAGAGAGGAGAAGTTTGGATGTGCGCCACTTAACCGGCTGCTAGATCCCTCTCACAGAGAGGAGAAGTTTGGAGGAAACGACTTCTGGGTCACCCAACCTACCTGGAGGTGAAAACTGAAGGGGAAAGGAGCATGTTGGGAAAGCGGAAAAGGTGTGAAGGCGCTGAAGCCTTGTTCTGCAAGACCCGCCTGATAGATCAAGGTGAAACCTACACTGGCTGAACCGCAGTTTCCAGCGATGAAAGCGTACATCCCTCGACTACAGCGTCTGTTGCGAGGTCATCCTCATCGGGTGTCAAAATCGTCGGCACCTCAACCCTCCAGAGGATGAGCGGTGAAGAATGACTTCACCCAAGGGAGCGAACGCGGCACCTACGTCAGGCTCGATACGTCTAGCAGCCAGGGAACTTGGGATTGTCTAAAGGACGAGAGTCCAATGATAACGGAACCATCGTAGTAGTCCGCGCAAGGGAAGAAGTAACCTTGTACATGGCGAAGGATGGTAGGGGTTTTCGATACGCGACACGAAAGAAAGGTACGCGAGATGCGAACAGCCAATCAAGTGTTAAGTATCATCCAGGAACGCGGTAAACGAGGATTGCCGATGGAGCGAGTCTATCGATTGTTGTTCAACCCTGCCTTGTACCTCAAGGCATATGGGAAAATCTACCGGAACGAGGGCGCATTAACGCCAGGGTCAACGGAGGAAACCGTGGACGGGATGTCCATGTCCAAAATCGAAGCGCTCATTGAAGCTCTGCGATATGAGCGTTATCACTGGACACCAGCGCGGCGCATCTACATCGAGAAACGACACTCGAAGAAGAAGCGCCCGCTCGGACTGCCTTCTTGGTCGAACAAGTTGCTGCAAGAAGTTATGAGACTGATCCTCTCTGCTTACTATGAGCCGCAATTTAGCCCAACCTCCCATGGCTTCCGTCCAGGGCGAGGATGTCACACTGCTCTTAGTGAGATCTACCACAAATGGATAGGCACAAAGTGGCTGGTGGAGGGAGATATCGCTCAGTGTTTTGACACGCTTGACCATTCGGTCTTGATGTCAATCCTGAGCGAGAAAATCCATGATGGCCGATTTCTCCGGCTCATCTCCGAGCTCCTCAAAGCCGGATACTTGGAGGAGTGGCGCTATCATGCCACCTACAGTGGCTGCCCTCAAGGGGGTATCCTGAGCCCGCTGCTCGCCAACGTCTATCTGGATAAACTGGACAAATTCGTCGAAACCACCCTCGTTCCAGCACACACCCGTGGAGAGCGAAGAAGGGTCAATCCACCCTACGGAGCCCTCCAAAGACAAGAGTCCGAACTGCGGAAGAAGGGACAGCGAGAACAAGCAGAGGTGCTACACCGCGAGAAGCAGCTCTTGCCCTCTCTTGACCCCAACGACCCAGGATACAGGCGCATTCGATATCTGCGTTATGCAGATGATTGGCTGATTGGTTTGAGTGGACCTCGATCAGAAGCTGAAGAAATCAAACTCCAGGTAGGAGCTTTCCTCAAAGAAACACTCCATCTCACGCTCTCTGAGGAAAAGACGCTCATTACCCATGCACGGACCCATCCGGCAAAATTTCTTGGCTACGACATCGTGGTTCTCAACAACAATCACAAGCATGATTGGCGTGGACACCGCAGTATCAATGGGCAAATCGGGCTCAAAGTGCCCAGGCAAGTTATTCGAGAGAAATGCCAACCCTACCTCCGCCGGGGAAAACCAGTTCACCGAAAGGAACGAACCGAAGATACCGTTTACAGTATCATCGTTCAATACCAGCAGGAGTTCAGGGGACTGGCAGAGTACTACCAATTAGCCGTCAACCGCTATCAACTCAATCGACTGAAATGGGTGATGGAACGGTCCCTTGTGGCAACGTTGGCGCACAAACTCCGCCTTACGATGGTACAGGTTTATGATCGTTACCAAATGACCATTGAAACAGCCGACGGCCCTCGAAAGGGGTTACAGACAACAGTCGAACGAGAGGGGAAACGGCCATTGGTAGCACGATGGGGAGGGTTTTCGCTTGCCAGAAACATGAAAGCAATCCTCAACGACACGAAGCCCTGGCTCTGGGGAGAACGATCTGAGTTAGAAAGGCGGCTCCAGGCGGATACGTGTGAGCTTTGCGGCTCACATGAACACGTCGAAGTTCATCACATTCGAGCGCTAAAAGATCTCAACAGACCAGGACAAAAGGAACGTCCAGTATGGATGGACGAGCCAATGGAAGCCGCACAAGGACTTGAAGACTCTGGAGAGCCACGTGCTACGGAAACGGGCATGCGTGGTTCGGCGGGGGGCCGGGGGAAAAGGGCTGTTCACGCAGTACCTCGCCTGCGGCCTACCCGACTTCCTCCTGGGCTTTACCGGCCCACGGTCGGAAGCCGAAGAAATTAAACGACAACTCAAAGAGTTCCTACGAGATGAACTCAAATTGGAACTCTCAGAGGAAAAGACGCTTATCACTCACGCCAAAAATGAAGCAGCCAAATTTCTCGGCTACGAAGTCACTATCCACCAGGAGAACAGAAAACGATCTCCCCTTCAAAATGGGGCAGATCGCAGGAGTGCCAATGGCCGAATAGGACTTCGGGTACCAAAAGACATACTTGAAGCCAAATGCCGAAACTACATGCGGAAAGGGAAGGCGACGCACCGAACGGAACTGATAGGAAGAGACGACTACACTATCATACTCACCTATCAACTAGAATACCGAGGTATCGCCAACTATTATCGCCTGGCATATAACATGATCACACTTGATAAACTCAAGTGGACCATGCAAAAATCACTACTCAGGACATTGGCTGCTAAATATCAGCAATCAGTGTCCCAAGTAGTAAAGAAATATGATGCCGAGCTAGTGGTAGCAGGCAGGAAATACAAGGTATTCCAAGCCAGTATACCGCGACAAGATAAGAAACCGCTTGTAGCCACATGGGGTGGAATACCGTTGGTATGGGAAATCAAGGCACCCCTAGAGGAAAAACCACCCATAATCTATGGGAACCGCTCAGAGCTAGTACAGAGACTCCTTGCTGAATTCTGTGAACTCTGTGGGTCCACAGACAACATAGAAGTTCATCATATACGAGCCATGAAACACCTCCACGAGCATCCAGGACGGAAAAAGCCAGAATGGGTCAACAGGATGATCGCTCTGAAACGGAAAACCATGATCCTCTGCCGAACGTGTCAACAGGACGTTACCTATGGACGCCCTCTGAGACGAAAAACTATCGAGCTAGCGGAAGTCAAAGCCCTCCAAAAGAAGGCCAAGACTCTCATACCGGAGAGCCGTGTGCGCTGAAAGGTGCATGCACGGTTCGGTGGGGAGTAGTCAGAAAAGGACTAAGCCATGATATCACTTGAACAATCAAGCAGATCAAAAGCTACTACAACAGCACCTCGCTGGCTACTTACCCAACTCAAGGTGGAAGGCAACAGGGTGATCCTCCCCACAGGCGGAGGGGGCAAACATGGCCCCAAGCACTATCCTGATATCACGGCCAGACTCACCGAAGAGACACCCACTGACTACAAAGAGGTTGCCATTTCAAGGGACGCGACAGGGCACTACTACGCCTCCTTTGTCCATGAGGTGCCTGAGCAGATCAGCCATGACAAAGGGATCGTGGCCTTTGATCTGGGAATCAAGACGCTGGCGACAGGGGTCAATACCCACGACCGAATGTATCATATCGGAGGGTTCAAGGGCAATCGGTGGTATAATAAACAACTGGACAAGATCCGGTCCAAGCGAGATCGCTGTAAAAAGGGGTCTCGTAGGTACCGCTACTTGAGCCAGGTCTATAGCCGTGTCTCGCAAAAGAAGCGCAACAAACAACAGGACTCTCTGCATAAAGCATCCCATCTCATCGCCCACAAACTGGTTGAGAGAACCGTTGTGGTCGGAGATCTTTCCCAACGGCAGATGGTCACAAAAGAGCACAACAAGCATCTGAACAGAGCCGTCTTCAATGATTGGGAGCTCTACAGCTTCACACAGATGTTAGTCTACAAATGTGCACTCTCTGGGAAAGAACTGATATACTTAGATGAACGCGATACCTCCAAGACCTGTAGCGGCTGTGGCCACAAGCAAAACATGCCGCTGTGGAAGAGGACCTATCGTTGTCCCAATGAGGACTGTCGCTTAGTGATGGACCGCGACGAGAATAGCGCGATCAACATCCTCAAGCGGTTCCTTGCCCGGCTTGGGCCATACATGGACGATTCCATGCGGTGTGCGGACGTTTTCACCGCAATCGACACGTTGAAAGACGTGTAGAAAGGCAGCTGAGCATGCCTAAAGTAACCATTGCCCAGAATATTTTGACGGCCAACGATACCATTGCTGAGCAGGTCCATGCGTTGCTGGCTGCTCGTGGTGTCCGTACAATCAATATGATGAGCTCGCCTGGTGCGGGGAAGACCACCCTGCTGGAGAAAACGATAGCGCGACTGCGTGGACGGCTGGTCCTGGGCGTCATCGAGGGCGATGTTGAGACAAGCACGGATGCTGAACGTATCGAAGCGGCGGGTGCGGAGACCGTGCAGATTAACACGCGTGGGGCATGCCACTTAGAGGCCCATATGATCCGCGATGCCCTCGTGCAACTCGAACTAGAGCATATCAGTCTCCTGGTGATCGAAAACATCGGCAATTTGATCTGTCCCTCCGACTGGAGGCTGGGCGAAGACCTGCGTGTTACCCTGGTCAGCACCACCGAAGGAGACGAGAAGCCAGCCAAATATCCTCAGCTGTTTGCCACATCACAGGTCATGGTCGTGAACAAGCTTGATCTACTCCCTTATGTTGACTACGACCTGGAAAAAGTCAAACGGCAGGCGCTTGCCATCAATCCTGAATTGCGCATCTTTGAACTAAGTAGTCGCAGCGGAGACGGTCTTGATGGCTGGTGCGACTTCCTACTCGATTTTGCGTCTGCGGCCCAGTAGGGGCTTGTCTGCCGACCTCGACGGCTATCCCATCACCGTTTACGAGCGGGACGAGCCTGGCATCGATCGTCTACTACCAGCACGATGGGCCTTTTGTACTATGTTTACCAGATGCTGAGAAGCACTATCACCAATAAGCGCTCCTCCGAACGTTGTTTAAGATACAATGAATATATATATTTTTTAATCACAGAGGAGTTTATGGGACATGCCTTCTCATGAATCAAAGAATATCTTTCCGCCTGGAAAAAAACGTCTGTACTTTTCTCTGGCGATAGCCTGGACAGTGTTTGCTTTACTGGTTGGAACTGTTGTTTTGTTATGGGCATTACCAGATGCTAAATTGCCGTCGCAGCAGAAGGTTGCTGTGCTGCCGACGAATACGGCGACCACAAGCGCAACTCCAAGTGTCACGCCTTCGCCACGACCAAAGGCTACACCAACTCCTAAAACGAAACCAGCAACGGCAACGCCAGTCGCAACAGCCCCTGCCCAACCGGTCACTACGTCAGGGGGTCCAATGCTGCACGGAACCAATCTGTCGCTATTTGATGGTAGTGATCAAGTGCTAAACTCGTCAGCAAACCAATCTGTCGCTATTTGATGGTAGTGATCAAGTGCTAAACTCGTCAGCAACACAGGCGATGTTGCGACAGATGCATGTCGGAATCGTGCGTATCCCTATGCGCCCCTCTCTTTCGGAGGCAACAATGATGCAAGCAGCACAGATGGTCAAAAACATTGGCGCATCTGCACTGATCATTCTAGAGCGTCCCGAAAGCGGTATTTCCAATGCTATCAGCAATGACAGCAGCATCATTGCTGATATGAATACTATCTTTGGCAATCGAGTTGTTTACTACGAATATGGCAATGAATCTAACCTTGCCGGTACTCCTGGCGGAACCGGTGATCCAGCTCCCTACATTGCTTCCTGGAATAAGAATATCCCCATTCTCAAAAAGTTGGCGCATAACGGGCGCTTTATCGGCCCTGTTATGTATCAGTATGTATCATCATATCTTTCAACTTTTCTACAGGGTGCGAAGCCATTGCCCGACTTTGTAAGTTGGCACGAATATACCTGTTCTGCCTCAAGTACTGCTGACTATTGCTTGCTGCACATCGATAACTGGAGTAAACACGACGCTGATGCGCGCGCGGTCATGACTGGTATCATTGGGACTACTCTGCCCATCATGATCACCGAATGGAACTATACCCCCGGCGATGTAACCGGTGATGGCAAGCACGATAATTCAACATTCATGACACAGTGGACAAAGAAGGCGCTACAATCGTTCTCGAACAATGGTATCTATGCCGCTATGCAATACTCCTGTACAAATGCCCAGATTCCTCTGGTCAACTCAAATAGCTCATTGAGCGCACAGGGAGCTGTATTTCAATCGTCCTGACAATCGCTGTTTATCTCCCGGCGAACATAAAAAGGTGGCTGGAGAAGAAGAGATATGTTATTATACCCGTCTCGGCATCAACACGGTGTAGTCGAAATCCAGAACGACCGAGGGTTCGTATTTGCCGTCGGCATCCTGATAGGGGAAGTCGCGGCATGGCCGATCCCTGCTGGCGACCGTGCGCAGGCGCAGTGCGCCAATGTCAGCACGACCGGGCAACGCCGTCTTGTCCAGGACCTCTGACCAGGCGTACACCGTATCACCGGCGAAGGTCGGATTCGTGTGGCGACCACCGTTGATTGCAGCTACACTGAGCGCATTGGCAAGTCCGTTGAAGGAAAGAGAACGCGCGAGGCTGATTATATGTCCACCGTAGATGATGCGGCGACCGAAGCGCCCGTCCTTCTCCATGTGCTGATTGAAGTGCACCCGCGCCGTATTCTGATACAGGCGGGTTGCCATCATATGCTCGGCTTCTTCGATCGTCATGCCATCGACGTGATCGATGCGCTCCCCGACCTGGTAGTCTTCCCACAGATGCGGGCTGCCTGCAAGGACAGTGTCGTAACGCTCTGTTCGCAGATTGTAGGGCACTACGAGCTCGCCTACTCCAACCACATCTGGCAGTTCGGGCACGACTGTCTCAGGTGCGGCTGTCTTCAAGTCGTTCTTGCGCACCATCACCCAGCGGATGTAATCGACCACCATCTCGCGCCGCTGATTGGTGCCTATCGAGCGCACATAGACGACGCCAGTCTTACCATCCTTGTTCTGTTTGAGCCCGATCACAGTTGACGTTGTCGCAAGCGTGTCGCCTGGATAGACTATCTGACCAAAGCGCCCATTCGCATAGCCGAGGTTGGCCACGGCGTTGAGGGAAATGTCGGGTACAGTTTTTCCGAACACGATGTGAAAGGCCAGCAGGCTGTCAATAGGCGCACGCTCCAGGCCCAGATCAGCGGCGAATTGGGACGATGAAGTGATCGCGAAACGGGAACCGAAGAGTGCCGTGTAGAGCGCCACATCGCCCTCTGTCACCGTCCGTGGCGTAGCATGAACGATCTTCTGTCCCACTCGGAAGTCCTCAAAATAGTTACCGGGCCTCGTTTTTGAACTCATTGCGACCTCCTTCATCCGATCAGAAGCCGTAGGCCTGAGCAAGCTCGGGGTCCTTCTTCGCCACCAGCCGCGCCAGGTCTACGATGACCTTTGCCTGCTTCCAGGTGGCATCATCCTGCATTTTGCCATCTATCATGGCCACACCTGTGCCATCCGGCATGGCTTCGAGGATGCGTTTGGCGAACAGTACCTCTTTCACCTCCGGACTGAATACGCGCCTGGCGATAGCGATCTGATTGGGAGCGAGCGACCATGCTCCCGTACAGCCCATGAGGAAGGCATTACGAAACTGCGCTTCACAGGCAGCTTCGTCCTTTATATCGCCGAATGGTCCGTAGAACGCGTGGATACCATGCGCAATGCAGGCATCAACCATTCTTGCGACGGTGTAGTGCCACAGGTCTTGCTGAAAGAATGCTCGTTGCTCTTTGCCTTCTTCAGAATCGGCGAGGACGCCGTAGGACGGATGGCCGCCGCCGACGCGGGTTGTCTTCATGCCACGCGAGGCGGCCAGATCAGCAGGTCCCAGGCTCAAACCGTGCATCCGTGGGCTCGCGCCAGCAATCTCCTCCACATTCATGACGCCCTGGGCGGTCTCTAACAGAGCGTGCACAAGGATCGGCTTTCTAATCTCGTACTTTGCTTCGAGCAGAGCCAGGTACTGGTCTACGAAGTGGATATCCCATGGTCCTTCGACTTTGGGAATCATGATCACATCGAGTTTGTTGCCCACCGCCTTAACGATCTCAGTCATGTCGTCGAGGAACCAGGGGCTGTTCAATGCATTCACACGCGTCCAGAGTGCAGTGTCGGCGAAATTGGTGGCCCCAGCGACCTCGATGAAGCCTGCGCGTGCTGCCTCCTTAGCGTCGGCGGGGATCGCGTCTTCCAGGTTGCCGCACAAGACATCGACCTGCTTTGCCGTCTCGGGAATCCTTGCGCGGATCTTGTCGATGTGCGGCGGAAAGAAATGGATCATGCGCTCCGGGCGCACTGGCAGCTCACGCAGCGGCTGCGGCGCTCCAGCCGCAAGCGGTTTATAGAAATGGACAGGAAGCTTCATAAAATATCACCTCCGTATACTACCGTAGGGACCGAATTTATTCCGTCCGGCGATTCATCGCCCTGTGGCATCAACGCGCCTGGCACCTGGATGCATCGTGACGCAAGGCGATGAATCGCCGGACGCGATAAATCGAGTCCCTACGGTGATATAGTTGTTAAACGGTATCATCGGCACCAGCCACAATGCCTTCGTCGTGTAGCTTGCCAACTTCTCCCTCGCTGAGGCCGAGAATATCCAGCAGGATTTCGTCGGTGTGCTCTCCGAGCCGGGGCGCAGGCTGTGCTGGTAGCCGTGGAACCTGGCTGAAGTCGAGGGGAGAGGCAGGCATCAAATACGTTCCGATCCCGGACTGTTCCACCATGTGGAACATCGGATTGTCAGTAGAGCAGTCAGGATCATTCTCGATGGCTTCCCGCACGGTCCGATATGGGCCCCAGGTGACGCGGTGCTCCTCGAAGATGCGACGGACTTCCGCCAGCGTTCGAGCGTGAAACCAGGGCTCCAGAATGTTTGCGATCTCCCTGCGCGCACGGAACCGATCGCCTTCATCATTCATATTGAGGTCTAACCGCGTGCCGAGGGCATTGAATTCAGCCGTCAGACCGGTCGCTTTGCATAAGCAGCCCCACTGCAGATCGGTCAAGCCCACAACCATCGCCCGCTTCCCATCTAGCGTCTCGAAATCGCGGCCAAAGGCGCCGTAAAGATAGTTCCCTTGCTTTGGTCGGTCGGCATCGTTGATCATCACTTCAGCGATCATGCCGAAGTTTCCAAGCATCGCCAGTGCTACATCTTTCAACGCAATCTTCACCAGTTGTCCCATTCCAGTGAGACGTCTGTGTCGCTCGGCAGCGAGTAGCCCGACTGCAATCATCTGTCCTGAGATGAAGTCCCACGCTGGCAAGACATGGTTCACGGGTTCAGGAGATGCAGTCGGGCCGGTCATAAACGGGAGGCCGATCTGCGGGTTGACGGTATAGTCCACTTCAGAGCCGCCGTCTCGTCGGCCCAGGAAGTTGACCATGATCAGGTCATCTCTATGGGTTTTCAGTGCTTCATAGCTCAACCAGCCGCGGGCAGGAAAGTTAGTGCTGAACAAGCCTGCGTTCTCACCTGCTGCGCAGATCAGTCGGGTCAGTAGCTCTTGTCCACGCGGCTTGCGGAAGTCCACCATGATCGAGCGCTTACCCTTGTTGAGTCCCGCCCAGAACAGACTCTGCTTTCCATCCAGGGTAACAGGCCAACGTTTATAGTCGAGACCTCCGCCGATCGAGTCGAAGCGGATGACATCTGCTCCCAGTTGAGCCAGTGTCATTCCGCCAAGCGGTGCTGCAACAAAGGCTGAGCCTTCAACGACGCGGAGGCCCTTCAGTATTCCTTCCACAATTCGTCCTTCCGAATTATTGTCTTCGGGGATTATCGTTATAAACGATAATCATCATCCACAAAAAATAACAGCTACCCGGAAAATCAGATCACATGCTTGTTACGTAGTTCGTCGATCTGACAGTCGTCCATGCCAAGCAAATCTTTGAGCACATCCGCTGTGTGCTCTCCGAGCCTGGGACCCAGGTGCTTGATCTGACCCGGTGTTTCCGACAATTTGGGAATCACAGAAGGTACGATGATCGTCTCCCCTATCTCCTCTTCATCGATAGCAACGAGATTGCGACGGGCGTGAAATTGACGGTCGCCGAAGATATCAGCTATATTGTTCAGCGGTCCGGCTGGTGCTCCAGTCGCATAGCAGCGCTCAAGTACCTCCTCGCGTGTCAGGGACCCACACCAGTCTCTTACGATCTCGTTGACATCGTGGCAGTTTTCCAGCCGCGTCTTCTGCTCACCGTAGGTGCTTGAAGAGGCCAGTTCGGGTCGATCCATTGCCTTCGCCAGTCGTGCAAACAACTTGTCCGTCGCACAGGCGATAGCAACCCATTTGCCGTCCCTGGTCGGAAAGTGACCGTGGGGACACTCGAATTCATTGTGAGTCGGTCCATGCCGTTCTCTGACAGTTCCGTACATACCGTAGGCAGGCACGAGTTCATCGGTACAGCGGAAAACGGACTCGTACAGGGCGGCGTCAACGTATTGACCGCAGCCGGTGCGGTCGCGATAGCGCAAGGCCAGTAGCACACCAATGCAGCCATAGAGCCCTGTGAGGTAATCGCCCAGTGTTGTCGAACCTGGAGTAACGGGCGTACCCTTTGGCATGCCTGCAAGATACGCAATACCTCCGACCGCATGTGCGACGCGAGCAAAACCGGGCCGATCCTTGTATGGGCCTGTCTGTCCATACCCTGTCACGCGCAACATGATCAGGCCCGGATTGATCTCATGCAGCACCTCCCAGCCCAGCCCCCATTTTTCCAACGTCCCAGGCCGGAAGTTCTCGCACAATATGTCTGACTTCTTTATCAGCTCCTTAAAGAGATCTACGCCATCAGGGTGGTGCAGGTCGATGGTGACCGATTTCTTGTTGCGCGCTTCGCTAAGCCAGGTCAGCGTGTCGCCGTGACGCGCTGGCGTACCAAATCGGCGCAGGGCATCTCCGCCCAGAGGATGTTCCACCTTCAAGACATCGGCACCAAATTCTCCGAGAATGCCAGCGCAGTAGGGGGCCGCAATCACCGTGGCGACATCGATGACGCGAATACCCGCTAATGGCAACCCGGTCTGGGTCTCATGTGTCATGCTTCCCCTCGCAAACTATGCATGCAATGTAGCATGTTTAAATAATCTTCTGTCGCCGGAGTCGCTTGATCTCGTCTGCTGAGAGGTCCAGCAACTCGCGCAGGATCTCATAGGTAGCGTTACCCATTGGCGGGCCAAGATTAGTGATGCGTCCGGGCGTCTCCGAAAGCGTCGGTATGACACCGGGAACTACCACCTCGCCCAGACCGTCCTTATCGACGCGAGCGAGGTTCCCGCGTGCCTGGAAATGCTCGTCTTCAAAAATATCGGCAATGCTATTCACTTTTCCGACGGGAACCTCTTTATCGAGACAACGCTTCAGCACCTCTTCGCGGGTGAGCGAACCCACCCATTCGATGACGAGTTGATTCACCAGATCGCGGGCGGCAAGCCGTTTGCGTTGCTCGCCGTAGAGCGCGCTGGATGCAAGTTCCGGACGTTCCATCGCTTCCGCCAGGCGTTCAAACATCTTGTCGGTCGTGCAGGCGATGGCGACCCATTTGCCGTCCTTGCTACGGAAATGACCGTGTGGTACGGCGACGAAACTGCCAGCGCCTTCCCGTTCCCTGATCTTTCCGAACAAGCCATATGCGGCGGCGATCTCATCCAGTTGGCGAAAGACTGCCTCATAGGTGCCGATATCGATCACCTGCCCGCGCCCGGTCTTCTCCTGGTGGCGTAAGGCCAGCAGAATGCCGATCGCTCCATAGAGACTCGACATGTAATCCCCGAGTGGCGTCGTGCCGGGAAGAACCGGCGTTTCGCCGGGGAAGCCGGCGCAATAGGACAGGCCACCAAACGCATGGGCGATATGAGCGAACCCTGAGCGTCGGCGATAGGGACCCGTTTGCCCATATCCCGATACCCTCAGCATGACCAGTCTGGGATTGGCCTCGCTCAGCACCCGCCAACCGAGCCCCCATTCCTCCATCGTTCCCGGACGGAAGTTCTCGATCAAAATATCGGATTTCGCGATGAGCTTCAGGAAAAGCTGTACGCCCTCTTTCTGGTGCAGATCGATGGTGACCGACTTCCTGTTTCGGCCTTCGCTGAGCCATGCCAGGGTTGCATCGTGACGCTTCGTGGGCGTACCGAAGCGCCGCATTGGGTCGCCCGCGATGGGGTGCTCTACCTTGAGAACTTCGGCACCAAATTCGCCCAGGATTGAGGCCGCATATGGGCCTGCGAGGAAGGTTCCCAGATCGATGACGCGCACACCGCTCATCGGCAGATTCTCGGTCTCCGATGCGTGGTTCTGATCCTCGGTATTAACGCCGTAATCCGAGGTGCTTGAATCTCGTGGTTGCTGCTCCATGAATGTCACCGAGGCACTCCTTTCCCTAGAGTTTTACCTGCGTTTCAAACTCAGGATAGTCATCCATGACGCGCCACGTACCACCGTGCGGACGGCCAGGGACAACTCCTTTGACCAATGGACATCCGACGGCAGGCAATGGTGTTTAAAACAGTACGTGAGATATAAATAGTATACAGGGCAATCAAATCGAATTTTTTAAATAGCTTGCGGAGCGCATCCATGCTTTGGAGAACCGTAAGCTGCCACAAATATGATAGAACTTTCAGCCTCAGCCCCCAAATTTAGATGGGATTACCTTAGTATAGTATATGGTAATCCACTAGATTTGTAAAGATATGTTATATTGTTGATACAGCTTTTTCCAGGACATGCTGTGCGTTAATTCAACAAGCTTGCGGAGATATAGGTTACTGAATGATAGGAGCTTTTTCTATGAAGGATGCTACCCAGGACTATGCCAGATGGATTGGCCGGACAGAAATCGTCGAGGATGACATCAGCCTGGCTCCAGCGCTGGCGGCGGCGGCGACCATAGATGATACGGTGACGCAATTTGGTAAGGGGGTCGCATTGCCTCCGCTCTGGCACTGGTTCTACTTTCTGCCTAGAGCACCTCAGGCTACACTCGGCAGTGACGGGCACTCGCCACGTGGTAGCTTCATGCCGCCGATCCCGTACCCCAGGCGCATGTTCGCTGGCGCGCGCCTGCGCTTTTATCGACCGCTTGTCATCGGTCAGCCAGCACACCGCGAGGGCGTGATCCGTAACGTCGTGCAAAAGTCAGGCCGCAGTGGATCGCTCGCCTTCGTCACCATTGGCTACCGTTTCCTTCAACAGGGTGAAGTGTGTATTGACGAGGAGCAGGATATCGTCTATCGCGAGCCGGGACCGCCCGTTCCAGCGCCCCGGCCTATCGAGTTGCCGCCCGTGCCTGAAGGGGCATGGTTGCGCATCGTGATGCCGGATACGCGGCTCCTGTTCCGCTTCTCGGCGCTCACTTTCAATGCGCACCGGATCCACTACGATCTACACTACGCGATGAGCGAGGAGGGCTATCCCGGACTGGTCATCCACGGCCCGCTCACGGCAATCCTGCTTTTAGAACTGGTGCGACACAATACCTCGCGCTCTATTGCGAGTTTCAACTTCCGGGCCCAGGCGCCACTCTTTGACCTGGCACCATTCCGCCTTGTCGGGATGCCCTCTGAAGGACGTGTGGAGTTAGAGGCTCAGGGACCCGACGGCAAGACGGCAATGAATGCCACCGCCGAGTTTGCCTGATGCTTTATATCCTATCTAGTCCCCACGACCAGGCAAGGTAGCTTTCCTATGGAAAGGCCTCACTTGCGAGAATATCGAGCGCTGTCGCCATCTGATTGGAGTGTTCCGCTGTCCTGAAGATATCTCTCACCTCGCGTGAGAGGGGGAGTGGAACCTCGTAGCCGAGGGTGTATCCCCTCCACCTGGGGGCGGTTACCAATCCAGGAACCGCTGTCAATGGATTGGGATCATTGGAGACCACCCAAAACGCATCCCCATCGACCAGCACTGGCATGGTGCCCTTTCTCACAAGGCGGACCAGGTGCGCGAAGAGGGTAGCCTGACGTCGACCGATGATCTGCGCCCACCAATCGGGCCGTGACCATCCTCCCGTCGTTTCCTCTTGCGCGAACAAAGCGATAACAGACTGTACAAGCTTCTTGATAGTGTGCGAAGTATTGGCTCGTGCCTGTGCATGTCGATAGATTCGGAGATGTGTATGTACGCTCTCTGCAGCTTGCCACAATGTAGTTGCCCATGCAGTTAATAGTTCATGCGACTGGGGCCAGCAGTGGCCCTCCTCTACATGAATCTGGTAGCCGATGTCTCGACAGCAAGCGACCTGTGGCGTACTCATCCATGCTCGATCCAGGCAGCTCGGAAGCCGTTTGCCATCGAAGACCGATCCCACCAGCTCACCACGTACGTGCCAGATCCCCGGACGAATACCATCGAACATCCGCCCATTGGGGGAATATTGTGGTGTCCCTGTTCCCAGGTGGATACCCTTGCAAGCTTCGAGTTCCAGCGAAACATGCGTGTATTTGTGCAGGTATCGTTGGCGCTGCTCGATCAGTGTTAGGGGACGCATCCACGTCGTTTCTCGTGTACCTTCCAGCCATGGGATGGTTTTCTCATCTTTGTCATGCAGGGTTTGCAGGTCCACCGAAGAGGAACGGAGCACCGCCAGCGGTTGATCACGAGTGAGATCGGCGAACAACTGATGGGCAACCAGATTGGGTGCATCAAGCACAGGTCGTGCCAGTGCCTGTTGCAAATAGGTCACTGTGGCTAGCAGGCTCTTTGAGTCGGTCAGTGTCCAGCCCCACCCGGCGTACTCAGGAAAGGACAATGTCAGACGACGTTCTTCTCTGCGGTTCCCTTTCGGCCAGAATAGGGCGCTGACAGGTCTGGTCGGCTCACTCGGATCAGCATGGACGACCACCATCCAGTGATTGTTTGCCGATTCCAACCAGGAACGTGTCACGTTCCGTGAGAATCTGGTTGCAGGCATAACCCAGATTGCGGTCAGTCCAGCTTGCCAGAGCATCTCAAGTACACCGCCTGGCTCACTCATGTCAAGTGGAAGGAGGATTGAGCGCAGCACGCGCTTTCCCTGGACAACTTCAACCAGGATTACCTCTGTGTCAGTGAGAACACCGAACGTCATATATGTTTCTTCTTTCCCATGAGCTGTGTTCTCTTTTCGTTGCATCTATCCGCTTCGCTTATCGTGAGCGGGTTGCAAGAAAAAATCATAGTCTACAGTGTAAAAAGGCGCGGTGACTTTGTAGCGGGCCGCCTCCTCTGCAGAGTCGTGACGGACAAAATCGACGATCAGAGAGTCCTTGGTGCCAAAGACAGCGTCGGAGTCGAGATAGGGATCTCCTTTGACAAACAGGTGTGTGGTAACTGGTACAAACCCATTTGCGGAAATAAGCAGGTGGAGGTGAGCCGGACGGAATGGGTGACGGCTCAGCGCTTTCAGCATGCGTCCGACTGGTCCATCATCCGGAATGGCATAGGAAACGGGTTTGATCCCCACAAAGCAGTAGCGCCCCTCGTGATCGGTGCGGAACTTGCCGCGCAAATTCATGTCGGGCTGTTCGGGGTCCTGTTGCTCATACAAACCATTCTCATTAGTCTCCCACACATCCAGCAAGGCGTCAGGAATGGGTGTCCCTGCGGTGGAAAACACGTGCCCGGTTACGATTAATGGCTTGCCCTGACCATTGTTGCTGATCGTAGCGCCTGCTGGTAACTCCGGGGCACCTTCCCGGTAGAACGGGCCGAAGATCGTATTCTCCGTTGCCCCATCGAGTACGCGATGATTGATGGCATCGACCAGCATTGTCACGCCGAGTGTGTCGGAGAGCAAAATAAACTCCTGGCGCTTCTCGTCGCACATCTGACCAGTCCTGTTCAGAAACTGAATGCCGAACTCCCATTCTTCCTGCGTGAGCTCGACCTCACGAATAAATGCATGAAGGTGGGTGATGAGGCTGGTCATCACAACCTTCGTCCTGGGATCTGGAGTCTGTGCAATGCTGTCCAACACATTGTGCGTAATCTGCTCCTCTGTATTGTTGCTCACGATAGATTTCTCCTTGTGATCTTCCTCTCTACGATGAGTGCTGAAGATACGTCCTTTGTTTAAATATCAAGGCGCATGGACAAATAGCATTATATGCTGCTCATAGCGAATTTGGAAGGCTTCTTTCCAAACTATCTGGCTATTTGCAACTATTCACGTACCTTTTCCTGACTCCTCAGCGCCTGCGGCGCTTCGCAGGCCGTTTTGTGTGAGGTGGGGTGGTTGGCGGCAAGGCCGCCAACCACCCCACCTCACACAAAACCAGAGCGAGCCGCGTAGCGGTGAGGAATCAAAAGAGGTTGCTGAACAGTTGCAATCTATGTTATAATTAGAACAAACGTACTACCTTGAAGGAGATTGCTCATGGCGAGTGGCAGCTATGCTAAGAAATCTGGACTTCGTTCATCTAACCAACATCCATCTGGTATTCCTGCGCGGGCCACGCGCCTGCTTCCTGATGAGACGGTTGCGGATGTGCAGTTACCTGAAACTAGTGTGTTGTCGTTGCGCCTATCTATGGGTAAGTTCCTGATGCCTTTCCAGCAACTGCGCATATTGGAGCTAAAGCGCCTGGTACTATGTGTGGTTGCTGTAATTCTCTCTGTTTTCATCTTGATCTCGTCTGTTTTCTGGCTGCGCCCAGGTTCGCCCCAACTGGTGAGCTATAGCGGTGGACAGGTCTATGATATGCAGGTTGGTGGGGATCGGGCGGCAACGTGGCAGCAGAGTGAGCCGCAACCTCCGGCGACCGCATTACCGACCTCTAGCGGTCCTTATTCAGTGTTGGGCAAGCCGACAATTGATGCTGCCTTTATCAATCGTGTGCTGGCAAGTTACAATTCACCTGCTGCTGGCAAGGGGCAGGCTTTATATGATATGGGCATCAAATATGGCATTGATCCAGCCTTTGCCCTGGCATTCTTTATGCACGAGAGTTCCTTTGGTACCCAGGGTGAAGCGCGTGTAAGCCTTTCGTTAGGTAATCTCCGTTGCATCCCCAATTACAAGTGCCAGGACGGTTATGCCTGGTTTGCGAGCTGGGAGGATGGTTTTCAGGCCTGGTACGAGTTGATTCGCAATCTGTATGTGTCGCAATGGGGCCGGACGACCGTTGACCAGATTATCCCTAAATATGCGCCTGCCGCCGACAATAATGATGAGGCTGCCTATATTGCTTCTCTTAAGCATGCTATTGCCACCTGGCATGCAGGACTTCTCAGGCCATAGGGATTATGTCTTACGACCCTTTAGCAGAATGGCATCTTTGGTAACGCTCTCCAGGTGTCCATCAGGGCGCATTATCACTGCGAAGTAGTTGCGAATGTGATCATTGCTGTCCAGAATAAAGCGTTCCAGTGCCTCCTTTTCGTCAAGTGGAAGTTGTGAGCGAGTTACCCAATCGTCGTAGTGATAGGTCTTGCGCAAAAGTTCTTCCGTTAGCCAGTTACATTGACACTCTCTTTTCTGCATAGGTACAATAGGATAGCTACAGAGAAACGACGTAGTTTCCCTATTCCTACGTCCTACCAATAAAGAAGGCGTATATATATGAAGATTTTTGTCTGCATAAAACAGGTACCAGATCCAAACACCACGGTCAGCAAGCTCGATCCGAACACAAAGCGCCTCGTGCGTAGTGGTGTTACGCTCGTGCTCGATCCTGGTGATGAAAGCACTATCTCGGCGGCGATCAAGCTGCGCGATACTATCGGCAATAGCGAAGTGGTCGCTGTGAGCATGGGGCCTGCGAGCGCACAGGAAGGCATGCGCCGTGCCCTGGCTATGGGCGCAGATCGCGCGATTCTTGTGACTGATCCTGCTCTTGCTGGCTCTGACGCAATCGGTACGGCTCGCGTCCTGGCGGCTGTCCTGAAAAAGGAAGGGGTAGATCTTATTTTCTGCTCGACCGAGAGCACTGATGGCTACACAGGTATGGTCCCCGGCGGTATCGCGGAGTTCCTGGCTCTGCCGCAGTTGACCTTTGCGCGTGAAATCAAGGTTGAAGGCTCTAAAGCCGTTATCAAACGTGTGATTCCCACAGGCTACAAGACCGTCGAAGCTCCTTTGCCCTCCGTGGTCACGATTGCCAGTGGCTCCTTCGAGGCGATCTATCCTACTATGAAGGGGATTATGGGTGCCAGGAAGAAGCCTTTCAGCCAGTTGAAACTGGCCGATCTGGGCATCGATGCTTCGCTGGTCGGTGAGGCGGGCGCACGCGAACGTGTCCTGACGATTGGATCGGCGGAGGCACGCGCGGCAGGTCAGGTAATCAAGGACGATGGCAGTGCTGCTGAACATATCGTGGAGTTCTTGCAGCGTTACCAGTTGCTCTAGTGCGGAGGAGGATTATATGCCAAAGACTATCTGGGTACTGGTTGAGCTGGAAAACGGCAAGGCAGCTCGCTCGTCATTAGAGGTGCTGGGCAAGGCGGCAAAGCTGGGCCGCGCCGAGGCAATTGTGCTTGGCGCACATGCAGCGGAAGTTGCACCTACCCTCGGAGAATACGGCGCGGAGAAGGTCTATGCCCATGCCGATGCTGTGTATGATAACTATCTAACCTTGCCCGCGGTAGATACATTGAGTGCCTTGCTGAAAGATCGCCATCCAGACGCGCTCTTGCTTGCTACTACCTATGATCTACGCGATATCGCAGCCCGTTTGAATGTGCGCAATAACCTGGGCCTTATCACCGATGCAACCGACCTGGCATTTGAGGGCGATCAGCTCCAGGTAACAGTGCCATGGGGTGGTGAGACCGTCGTGACGGCAACGCATCCGCAGGCTGGAGGTATTGTACTGACCCGCCCTAAGGCGTTTGCTGTGGAGCGCTACGAGGGACGCCAGGCTGAGGTTGAGCAGTTGAATGTTTCGCTCAGTGCTGCGTCACAAAGTATTAAAATTCTTGAAACAGTCGAAATTGCCAGCGAGGGTCCGGCTCTGGAAGAAGCGACCGTGATCGTCAGTGGCGGACGTGGCCTGGGGAAGGCGGAAAACTTCCACCTGGTGGAGGATCTCGCTAAAGTACTGGGTGGTGCTCCCGGTGCCACACGTGCTATCGTTGATGCGGGCTGGTTGCCCTACAGCTACCAGGTTGGACAAACCGGCAAGACAGTCAAGCCAACGCTGTACATTGCTGCTGGCATCAGTGGTGCCATTCAGCACATCTCAGGCATGAAAGGCTCCAGGTACATCGTAGCCATCAACAAAGACGAGCACGCTCCCATCTTCTCCATCGCGGACTATGGAGTTGTTGGTGATGTGCTCACTATTCTTCCTAAGCTCACTGAAGAAGTAAAGCGGCGTAAAGCGTAGGGTCGAGGTACCCTTACTGGGGCTACCTTCTCAATGTTGGCATACAGATGGGTTCGCAGGGCGACCGCAAGGGTACGCCCCTACAAAGATCCCGTCTGATCGGGCGATGAAATCCATCTGAGGCGGTTCCACTAGGCCGCTCATGGACGTGTCTTTGTAAGGGCGTACCCTTGCGGTCGCCCTGCCGCCCGTCATTCTTCTAGACGGAGGTTCATTTATGGCACCCCCTGTCATTCGTCCAACGGTGGGCTGGTTCGATACCACGCTCTTTGTCGTACTCTTCCTGGCAGCGCTGATCCTCTTCGGTCTCCGCGTTGGCAAGTTGATTACGCTGTTGATAAAAGCGCGCCGCGAGGATCGCACCGATCATATTGATGATCGCTTCGGCGAATTTTTCCTGACCGTGCTGGGTCAGCGTGGCGTTTTGCGCGATCCTATTCCTGGCATTGCCCACTTTTTTACCTTCTGGGGCTTTATTGTTATCCAATTCGGTCTTCTCAATCTTCTCCTGGGCGCATTCAATGCCACATTTCCTGTGATTGGCGATAACCGCGTATTTGCCAGCGTTCTGGATGCGTTTGTGGTCCTTGTGTTCTTTGCACTGATCGTTTTCGCTATTCGCCGTGGCATCGTGCGTCCCAAACAGCTCAGCAGCTTCTTGCATGGTCCCTGGGACGGATTTATCATCCTGGGCCTGATTATGCTCGTTGTTCTCACGTTGGTGCTCGTCGAGGGTTTTGAGTATGCAGCGAGCGGTGGGCAGGCATGGTCACCCATCGGGTCGGTGCTTGGTCCCTGGTTCAACGCAGCGGGCACAGAGAATAGTCTTATTGCGTTCCGGGTTTTCTGGTGGCTGCATATTGGCGTGGTCCTGTTCTTCCTGGTCTACCTGCCACGCTCCAAGCACCTGCACTTGATGGCGACGCCCTTCAACGTCTTCTTCCGCAGCTACAAACCTAAAGGCGAACTACCACTGCTGGAGAACATTGAAGAGCGCGACGATTACGGAGTCTCCAAAGTAGAGCAGTTCACCTGGAAGCAGTTGCTCGATGGTTACGCCTGTACCGAATGTGGACGCTGCAATACCGTCTGCCCGGCTACCAATACTGGCAAGCCGCTCTTCCCCAAGGAGATTATCCTGGGCGTCAAAGAAGCGCTCTTCGTCGGTAGCGCCGAAATCCTGGGCGAGAACTCCATTTACAATAAGCTGGCTGTAGCAGGCGTCGGGGCAGACAAGACCAGAAACGAAAAAGAGGCACATCACGAACCTATGATCGGTGGTATTATTACCACGGATGCTCTCTGGTCCTGCACAACCTGTATGGCCTGCATGGAGATCTGCCCCGTTTCAATCGAGCATGTGCCGAAGATCGTCGATATGCGCCGCTCCCTCGTGATGGAAGAGAGCGAGTTCCCTACTGAGGTTACGTCGCTCTTCAATAACATTGAGCGTAATGGCAATCCATGGGAGATCAGCAACGACACACGCGCCGCGTGGGCTGCTGGCATGGATATCCCACTTATGGGCGAGAATCCCGATGCTGATGTTCTGTATTGGGTTGGTTGTATGGGCTCGTTCGACCAGCGCAATAAGCAAGTAGCTACTTCGGTAGCGAAAATCCTGAAAGCGGCAAAGGTCAATTTCGCTATCCTGGGTCCCGAGGAGTCCTGCACAGGCGACCCTGCAAGGCGTATCGGTAACGAATATCTGTGGCAAATGCAGGCGCAACGCAACCAGAAAGCGCACAATCATTACGGCGTGTCCGCACTGCTTCAATACTATCAAGAACGAGTATCCGCAACTCGGTGGCAACTACGAAGTCGTGCATCACACCGTCTTCATCGACAAACTGATGCAGGAAGAGAAGCTCAAGTTGCCCGAAGGCTTTGATGAGCGCAAACTCACCTATCACGATCCTTGCTACATTGGTCGTTACAACGATGTGTACGACGAGCCGCGCCGCGTGCTGACCGTGCTCAACAGTAACGGCGTTACCGAAATGCGTCGTCACCGCAACAAAAGCTTCTGCTGTGGCGGTGGTGGTGGTCGCGCCTGGATGGAGGAGAAAATTGGCTCACGCGTCAACCAGAATCGCGTCAACGAAGCACTGGAAACAAAAGCCGAAGTCATGGCTGCTGCCTGCCCCTTCTGCATCACTATGTTCGAAGACGGCATCAAGGGCGTAGAGGCTGAGGACAAACTCAAGATCGAGGATATCTCCGAGATCATCGCCCGCGCGATCGATAAAAAATAAAACCTGTTTCAGGGTCTGTGTCTCTTGTGACAGTTCAGCTCTACAGAGTACAGACACAGACCCTTTTCAATTGCCCCTTTGCCGATCAGTGCCCGTATCTGCAAACCGATCTGCTCGTATGGTGGAACCGGGCTACTATGATTGAGAATTAGCAAGGGAGCACCCACTAGAAAACTCCTCTACGGGAAATATCTTTACTCTATGCACAACTGATGGAAACATCTGTATTAACTCTATGATACAGCGAACGAGATATCTGTGTCAACGATTTGATACAGATGGTGTGACCTCATCTTGAGGCAATGGTAGCTTTACGTGAGTAAGGTGTGATGAGGGTGTATTACCTTCTAGTAGTAAGAGTACGTCTCTGCCGCATGATAAATCGAGTGAGTACTAAGAATGAGCATACAGTGGAGACAACGCTATCTCATTCATAATAGGAGGAACATATGCCAACGAATAACCTTCACTTCAACATCTGCTCCTGGCTCTCGGGCGCGATTGCTATTCTGCTGCTTATTGTCACGCTAGGAGGTCTTTTTATCAATGGGTTGTACAGAGATACCACCTGGATGCTGGTTCAAGCTCGTGGGCAAGACCTTGCAACGCTAGTAATCGGCGTGCCTCTGCTTATCGTTTCGCTGCTGATGACGATACGCGGCTCGGAGAAAGCACTGCTCGTCTGGCTCGGCTCTCTGACCTATATCCTCTATACATACATTACCTACGCCTTTGGCTCGGTCTTCAATGCCTTTTTCTTGTTCTATATTGCCCTCGTTTCACTTTCCCTCTTTACGCTGGTCACTGCTCTATTACATATCAATGTGTATGCTCTAAGCCATCACTTTGATGCAAAGGCACCAGTGAAAACCGTCAGTACCTTTTTGCTGACCGTAGCCATTCTAGTGTTCCTGGCCTGGATGAAGCAGATCATCCCATCTCTTTTCACCGGACAGTTGCCAGAAAGTATTGCACTTGCCAGAACTCCTTCCAATCCGATCTTTGTGCTTGATCTGGCTGTGTTGCTTCCAGCGTTTTGCCTGGCTGCAATCTGGCTCTGGCGTCGTCAGGCGTGGGGCTATGTGCTCAGCGGACTGCTTCTAGTAAAGGGATTGACACTCTCTCTGGCTATACTCTCAATGAGCTGGTTTATGTTCCAGTCTAATCAGCCGGGCGTGGACCCTGCGGTTGTGGCATTCTGGGTCGTGCTGGCTTTGAGCGGCCTGATGCTGACGGTGATCTACCTGTCTCACCTGCATGAGAAGGGCGAGAATATGACCGAGGTCGTTGTACAGTAATTACTCCGTTACCTCTATGTCGAGGTCAATACTTCTTCAGGGAGTGCCATCGCCAAAGGACTCGTTACCTATAAACCTGGCTGAGTTGACACTCCTTGCTGCCATGACGTATAATCTTATTAGCACCCCTACCGGGGGGGTATGGAAATAGAATTGGTAAGTTGAAAGTCAGAAAACTGCTATGACGATAGATGCTCAACAATCTGCTAAGAATCCATTGGAACGGCAAACACAAACGTCTGTTACAGAGTGCAATACGTTGCTTGCCGTGGAAGGCATGACGTGTGCTTCCTGTGCTATGCGTATTGAGAAGGGTCTGAAGAAGCTGCCGGGTGTGAAAGATGCAAGCGTTAACCTGGCAACTGAGAAGGCAGATGTCGTCTATGATGCAACGCAGGTAGCTATTGAGCAGATGCTGCAAGAAGTAGATGCTCTTGGTTATAAGGCTTTACCTCTGAACACATCTACGATAACGCCTATCCTTACAAAACCAGAACCCGAACAGGCGGTAGAACCTGAAGGCTCCATCACCGTTCCTGCCGAATCTGTCACTACTCAAGAAGAGGAGCGTAATCAACGCAAGCGAGATGAGATCACGCGCAAGCGCAATCTCCTTATTTTAGGAGTTGTGCTGGCACTGCCCGTTCTGATCCTCAGCATGTTTTTCATGAATGACTTCCCGGGCGAGAACTATCTCCTGCTGGCACTCACAACGCCGATCTGGGCTATCGTGGGATGGGATTTCCACCGCGTTGCCCTGAAATCGCTGCGTCATGGCAGTGCGAATATGGATACGCTTGTCTCATTGGGATCAACCGCCGCTTATCTGCTGAGCGTGGTGGCGACGTTCTTTCCCCGCCTGGTTGGCTCTATGACGTTCTATGATAGTGCTGCTCTGATCGTGACGCTGATATTCCTGGGCAAGTACCTGGAAACTCGTGCGAAGGGGCAGACCAATGAGGCGATCAAGAAGTTGGCCGGATTGCAGCCACGTATAGCTCATGTGGTGCGTGCAGGCAAAGAACTGGATCTGCCCATCGAACAGGTGCACGCTGGTGATGAACTGGTCGTGCGTCCAGGCGAAAGAATTCCGGTTGATGGCCGCGTCCTTTCCGGAGCCTCCGCTGTGGATGAGTCGATGATTACAGGTGAGAGCATCCCGGTCGAAAAGGTACAGGGCGATAGTGTCATTGGCGCGACGGTCAATCAGCGTGGTCTACTGCGTGTGCGGGCAACTAAGGTTGGAGCCGATACTGTGCTCGCCAGCATTATCCGTCTGGTTGAGCAGGCTCAAGGATCGAAAGCTCCTGTTCAGCGTGTTGCCGATACGATCTCTGCTATCTTTGTCCCAATCGTGCTTGCTATTGCTCTACTGACTTTCATTGGCTGGACTATTGTGGGCTATGCCACTTCGGCAACTGCAAATATGGGCACGATGGCCGGGACTGCCAGCCCATGGCTGACTGCTGTGGTTGCGGCTGTGACCGTACTGGTCGTTGCCTGTCCCTGTGCATTAGGTCTGGCGACGCCGACTGCTATCATTGTCGGTACAGGCAAAGGCGCGGAACAGGGTATTCTGATCAAAGGTGGCGAGAGCCTTGAGCGCATCCAGGCCGTACGTGCGGTTCTATTCGATAAAACAGGTACTATTACCAGGGGCAGACCCGAACTAACCGATGTAATTGCTCTCCCTGGCAGACTGCAAGACGACCTGTTGCGCCTGGCTGCCGGAGCCGAGTATGGTTCCGAGCATCCCCTGGCTACCGCTATCGTAGAAGGCGCAACAATGCGTGGTTTCTCTAGTGCAACTTCACCTGAACATTTCGAAGCTCTGGCTGGACGTGGCCTGCTGGCAACCGTCGAGAATCATAGCGTACTGATAGGCAACCGCCGCTTGCTCGACGAACGCTCAATTTCCTATGCCGCCTTGCAACCTCAACTGGAGATGCTGGAGAATCAGGGCAAGACGGCTATGCTGGTGGCGCTTGATGGCGAAGCCGCTGGTTTGCTGGCAGTAGCCGATACGGTCAAAGTCGGCTCGACAGAGGCAATCAAGAAGTTGCACGCGCAGGGCCTGGAAGTATGGATGATCACGGGTGACAATCAGCGTACTGCTCAAGCAATTGCTGCCCAGGTAGGTATCCCTGCCGAGCATGTGTTGGCCGAGGTGTTGCCAGAAGATAAAGCCAATCAAGTGAAGCGCTTACAGAATCTTAGCCTGGTCGTAGCCTTTGCTGGCGATGGTATCAACGACGCGCCTGCCCTGGTACAGGCGGATGCAGGTATCGCCATGGGTACCGGAACAGATATCGCCATGGAGGCCGCCGATATCACGCTCGTCAAAGGCAACCTGCGCAGCGTCGCAACGGCACTCGCACTCTCGCACGCTACCATGCGTACTATCAAGCAGAACCTCTTCTGGGCATTCGGCTATAACGTCATCCTGATTCCAGTAGCCATACTCTCGCCGCTGATCCCCTTTCTCAAGGACCAGGCACCCATCTTCGCAGCCGCAGCAATGGCCCTCTCCTCCGTCTCAGTGGTCAGCAACTCCCTGCGTCTGCGCCGCTTCAGCCCGTAGAGGCATCCCTTGCGGGTGCCGGGCGAGCGGGCCAGGCCCGCGAGGGGTCAGATGGAGGGCTTGCGAGAATATGCAAATATTGTATAAAAAATGCCGGACGACCTTCGTAGTCATCCTGTACCAAATGACAAACTTCTTATGCATGGATGACATTGGCCATAGACCAGCCCATCGGAGACACTCAATGTCGCCATCAGGTGGACAGGGTTTCACACCGATTGCCAGGGTACGCATCAGAGATGAGAATGCCAATCGTACAAACAAGTGTTAATCATGGGCATAGGACTTAATGTTATATGGTACAATGAGCAGAACAAGCGATGCGAGAACAGGTGCAAACTCGCCTCGAGATGCTGAGGAAAGAACTCGAGAGGGGTCAAGTGATCTCCTGGCCCCCAAATCTCCCCGTCAGTTCAGGTCGCCCTTTATGATGTCGAGCGCTTCCTGGCGCTGGTGTTGTAATCCTCCTGGAGAGATTGTCCAGCATGAAATACCTGCGTA